>Ga0307517_10013622_pt1 | contig 11021 bp, 7 predicted proteins | sample 23_EM_MG_FD_194515 | JGI IMG/M metagenome (GOLD analysis project Ga0307517, IMG submission 194515) | Populus trichocarpa ectomycorrhiza microbial communities from riparian zone in the Pacific Northwest, United States - 23_EM | ecosystem: Host-associated > Plants > Roots > Unclassified | place... | reverse complement strand
TATTGAGTCAGATGCAAAAATTGTTGTGGATGGAATAAATGATATTGGTATTAACGATTTTGAGATGGGAATGATATTTGAATATTGCAGAGAGTTAATTAATCAAGGGAATAATTTTGATTTGTAGTGCTAGTGCTAGTGCTAATGCTACATTGTCTATCAAAAAAAAAATGTAGAGAGTGTTTCTAGTTTTGTATACTAGAATCAAAACCCTGCGTTTATATGTAATGATATTGCGCGCGCTGTTTAATGAAAGTTAATTTCTTTTTTTAAAAAAAAAAGAAAAAAAGAAAAAAGAAACGGCAAGCTAACCGAAGCGATCTAGCTTTAGAAATAACGATACTATACGACTACATAGGAGGTAGATATTGTAGCCAAGGACATGGATAGTTAGGCAGATAATAAATAATAGTTAATGGCTTAATTAAATAGGAGTTAAAGATTTAATTAAATAAGAGCGAGAGAGGAAGCGTCGATTGGGGATGGTGATTTTCTGAGTGCGTGAAAGTGAAAAAACTGAAGAAAACCATTACTTGTTTGCTTTCTCCACCACCGCATCTAAAACGGACACATAACACACACAGCCTGCCTACCTCTTCCTCTGCTCTTTCCTCCCTCCCTCCCTCCCTTAATTAATATTATTGAAGTGAGTCAATGCTAGATCTCCTCCCCTCCTACTAATTGCAGTCCATTCTCTATTGGCGGTTGTTAATTTCCTCTTCTTGACTATTCAAAAGCGAAATCGCCTCGTCTTTTTCCTTGCTGTTTCCTCTTTTTGGTCTCTCCATCCTCTCCTCTCCTCTCCTCTTCTCTCCTGTTATTCTCGTTTTGAGAATTGGGAGATCTGTTTATTAGAATTTCAAAATCTCGAAATTAATTGAGAATAAAATAAAATAATGGAGAGCGAGAACAAGAAGTCGGCCGTGTCGGATGTGGGAGCCTGGGCAATCAACATCATCAGCTCAGTCGGTATTATCATGGCCAATAAGCAGCTCATGTCTGCCAACGGTTATGCTTTCGGCTTTGGTATTATTATAATTATCCCTATCTCTAGATCTCATCATTCAATATCACAGTGATAATCAATAATTGATTGGATTCATCTGTTGAATCAATAAGTAATCGTTTTCTTTGCATTGCATTGCAGCCACAACCCTAACGGGCTTCCACTTTACTGTAACGGCTCTTGTCGGCCTCGTTTCAAATGCTACTGGTCTCTCTGTATCAAAGCACGTCCCTATGTGGGAGCTCCTCTGGTTCTCCGTTGTTGCCAATGTCTCCATCACTGGCATGAACTTGAGTCTCATGCTTAACTCTGTCGGATTCTACCAAGTATGTTACTTAATTAACTGAATTTTATTTTTATTGTTATTCTCAACCCAACAACTAATCAGATCTGCTTGATTTTTTGCATTTATCTTTTTATTTAACACTCTAGAGCCTCGCATATTCACACATCTACCATTACTAGTATATTTATCTTTTTTCAACATTGCTAAATTAATCAATTAATTGGTGCATGGCTCAGATTTCTAAGCTCAGCATGATCCCAGTGGTTTGCATAATGGAGTGGATCCTTCACAGTAAACAATACTCCAAGGAAGTCAAGCTATCTGTTCTTGTTGTGGTCATAGGTGTTGGTGTTTGCACTGTCACTGATGTCAAAGTTAATGCCAAAGGTTTTATATGCGCCTGTTTAGCTGTTTTGTCTACCTCTTTGCAACAGATTGTGAGTATTTTTTTAGCATTCCCTTCGCTTTATTATTAAATACCTTGATTCCTTTTTCCCTATAACTCCCATCCTATTCTTCATGCACTCTCTTTTAAAAGCACAAATTCATGACATTTGAACTTCGATGTTTTTTAGATCATGTAAATTATTTTGATTTAGCCTATAACTAGATGCTTCTTGTGGGAAATGAATTCCTGGAATGCACTAGCCTGTGAGATAGAGGTCAAGGATTCTAATGATTAGTAAATAGGGAATCAAAACCTTTTAATTTTTAGATATGTTTAACGTATTGGCTTCGGTTATGATAAAGTGAGAAAGAGGAGCAGGTACATTCTCATGAACAAATATGCATGGGTTGTCTCTAATGCACTGTGGGCTAACAGGAAGAGCTTCAACAAAGGTGGAAAATTTTTTTTGCTTAAGGTTCTGAAAGAAAATATGCACGATGTGCAAGAGTCATAGCCTTCTATATTAACTGTTTTCGAGCCATGATACTGAGTGTACTGATACTGAATGAAGGTGTGGAATGTAGTCTGATGAGCACGATATCAAAGCACATTGTCCCAAAATACAGTGTTACATCTTGATAATGTTTGTGGAACAAATTTTCATTCATTTCATTTTTCTTTGCGGAACAGACTATCGGTTCCTTGCAGAAGAAGTACTCAATTGGATCTTTTGAGCTGCTGAGCAGGACCGCACCAATTCAAGCCGTCTCCCTCCTTATTCTTGGTCCATTCATTGATTACTACCTTAATGGAAAATTCATCACAAACTATAAGTTATCTTCTGGTGCCATTGTAAGCTCATTCTTTATTCCATCCCTATTCTAGTCAATGGATTTCTTTGTGTTTCACAGAATCATTTGTACTCTGGAACAACCCTTGCCAACTTTTTTAAGCTAATAAGCAGTTTGAATTTTTGCAGTTGTTTATAATTCTTTCATGCTCCCTAGCTGTGTTCTGCAATGTGAGCCAGTACCTCTGCATTGGAAGATTCTCAGCTACATCCTTCCAGGTTTTAGGTCACATGAAAACAATCTGCGTTCTCACACTGGGGTGGCTCCTTTTTGACTCTGAGTTGACTTTCAAGAACATTATGGGGATGTTTATTGCAGTTCTTGGTATGGTTGTTTATAGTTGGGCAGTGGAGGCTGAAAAGAGTTTGAATGCCAGGACTACATCATATTCAAAGAACAGTTTGACAGAAGAGGAAATCAGACTTCTGAAGGAGGGAGTGGAAAGCATGCCTCTGAAGGATGTGGAACTTGCAGAGTCCAAGGAGTAGGCCTGCTTGCAATTGGCTGGGAATATAGGTATTTTTATTTGTTTCACTTCAGCATGGTTGGCATCTTTGCCTCATTTATGGCATTGCAAGACCGGTCTCCATCAGCTGACCACCCTCACACATAATCTTAGAAATTGTGTTCTATCTCTGTAAACCATATGTTCTTTTATTAATCATTGCTTTTCATTTAAATTATTTTTTTGTATGTGGAAAGAGATTAGCAGTGGAACCAAGATGTGATGAACTGTAAACTTCATATATACTAGTAAAAGAGCTCTTGGTAAGCAATAGAATTATGTCTTCCGATATAAACCATTTATGTTTTTGCCGGATGTGGTGTCTGGTTGTTCTTTGCCAGAGCTTGAACGAAAGATTGCGACGTAGGAAGTAAAAATATCGTGTCAAACTTGCGTGGATGTATTTACCTATTTGGAGCTCATTCCAGATATTTCATTATCATGCATTACCATTAATGGAGGCGATGTTTTTGTCCTTTCCTTCCCATCCTAAACAGCATATGGATGGATGGAGTTCCAAAATCCCTGTACTGTGACCAATATTCATTAGCGTCCTTGTTGCGTTGCTAGAGTGCTCAGGAATGCATGGATCTGCAACCAAATCCACAGTCATGATTCTCATGAAGTGGTTTGAATCGGTTATCTTAAGTGACTCGGACGTCGGTTATCTTCTTTGCTTTGTATGTTTGTTTCTTTTCGGAGCGGCATCGTAAATTCTCCTGGTACTTGTTGCTGGATTGTATTCTCAGGCGCAGCAGCTACTTTCCGTTGGTTTGCAAGTGAAAGTGTAGGATACTCAAAGTGCACAGAAGTGAAGTCCTGAAATGTTTTGTGAAACTGTGATCATTAAGTCACCTTAAAAATAAAAGACGGTTTTGGTGTGGCTTCTGCTTTGCGTCTTCCGGTCATGTTTCGTGCGGCACGCTTCTCTGTTCTAGTATCGGTACATGGGTCATATACTCATGCGCACATGTATGTATCAATCTTGCCCATGTGCACGCTGGCTAAGCATGTGATGGTAATGGATGATACATCAGCTTTAAGGAATGAAATTGCATGATCATAGCTGGCAGGAAGTCCGGGGCCTCGTGGCATGGTTCCTGCTTTCATGGGAAATCATGTGAAAAGGGTTTCCTTGGTTGCTTTCGCTGATTGTACAATGTAGTGTTGCGCAATCAAACTGTGATTGATTAGTATTTTAGTATATAAAAATAAATGTAAAAGTATCTATTGAAGGGATAGAAATAAAAATATAAAATAGAGGATGTAAATGTGTTTGTCAAAGGGATGAAGACGAAAACAGTATTAGAATGCTTTTCTTTTAAAACAAAAGGTAAATACATCTTCTATTTCTATTATTACAAAAAAATACTAATTGATTTACTGTGCCCCTAGACACACGTCCCTATTCATCGGAGTGGTGTTTCTATGATTTTATCCTTATGGAAAAAAATGAATATGCTTGTAATTGGGGTACAATGGTGTTTTCCAGATAATGTATTTGTCATTTTAATAACTTGGCTCGAACATTTTTTTTAGTACAGTTAAATAATTATTTTATTATTGAGAGCAAAAATATAAAGCTTTTGTAAGGAGACTTTTCAGTCTTTTCTAAAAATCTTACACATAAGTTATGGTCATACTCAATGGAGAAAAATAAAATAAACATGGAAGGAGGGCTTCTATGTCTTTTCCTTTAAAAAACAATGAAATTTCAAAGGTATCCTTAGAATCCAAAAAAAAAAAATAAGGTTAGTTTCAAGGATATCTTGGTCCTTTTCTTTTGATTTTGTTATTATTTTGTAGTCTGGTTAGGGGTTGTTTGGTAATTTTACATTATTAAATATTATTAAAAAAAAGTTTGACACGTAATAGTCTTTGTGCCATTCATGCGGTGCATGAAGTCCCTTATATTTACCAAAAATCTACTTTCACGACTATATTAGAAGCGATGAGTCGTCTTCTTTCTAGTGATGTGACATGTGTTAACGTTGGAGGTTTGATTAGGTTATTGTGAGTTTTGTTCTTTCTCCTCTTTTTTCTCTTTCATTCCCTAGAAATTCACACTTGGCCTTCAAAAAAATAATTGCGTCGTCTGGTTTGTGATTTGATTAATTTTAGTCTTCCTTTGATCATTGTTTACTTGGTTTTTGATGCTTTTAAAAAAAATCAATTTCATCCCTGAGCATTTTATTCAATTTAATTTTTTAATCCAATTTGATCCATCTACTTTTGATTGCTCTATTTCTGTGTTTTATACTTTTCTTGATTATTATTTTTTTGCAATTTTGTGCCTTCCAATTTTATTGTATTTGTTTTCTTAATTTATTTTTTGTTCTTATTTTTTTTATTGCTATATTCTTTTTATTTTTCTGATTTTTTTTTCTCAATTTTATCCCTAAACATTTAATTTCATTTGATTTTATGTCCAATTTTGGTTCTCATTCTTTCAATTACTTTTATATATATATATATATATTTTCTTACTTCTTCTTTTTTTGGTTTTTCAATTCATCCCCTGATTATTTTCTTTCATATTGTTTTTATACTATATTTGGTCTATATTGTTTTGATTTTTAATTGTTTTATGGTTGAATATTTTAATTTGTTATTTTTTGTGGTTACCTTTCAAGATGACAATCTTTTATTGATTTTTTTTTCAAATTCATAATTTGATATTTTATTATTAAGCCATTGGCTTCATTTTTTGTTCCACTTTCATTTCTATTGCGTGATCCCGATCTCATATCCCGATTAATATGTTAGTTGGGTTAACCATGGTTAACTCAGATATTTTTTCCTTAATTTTTTAACATTTTTTTTGCAATTTCATTCTTTGATATTAAATTATTGGCTTTTGAGCTATGTGATTTTTTCATATTTCTTTCTGTTGAGTTATCTTGAGTACGAGTTAGTCAAGTTAACCTGAGTTCGCTTGTATTTTCTTACTCATTTCTTTTTATTTGACTTTGGTCTTTCTTGCTAGGTGCTTATTTTGGAAGTCTAATTTTTTTGTATTCCAATCTCATGTCGCAAGTGGTGGGTTAGTCAAGTTAACCCGGGTGAACTCAATTTTTTTCTCATTTTTTTAATGATTTTTTTTAATTTCATTATTTTGCATTAAATTATTTGACCTTGAGCTTTGTTATTTTTTTGCATCTCTTATTGTTTTGTTATTTCGAGAGCAGGTTGGTCAAGCTAACTTAGGTCAATTTGCATTTTCTTTCTCAATATTTTTTTGTTTAACTTCGGTCTTTTTTGTTAAGTCCTTCTTTAGTGATTCTATTTTTTTTATCTCAATCTCACGTCGCAAGTGGCAAGTTAGTCGAGTTAACTTGGGTTGGCTCAAATATTTTTTTCCTCGATTTTTTATGATTTTTTTTCAATTTTATCTTTTTACATTAAATTATTTGCCCTTAAGCTTTATCATTTTTTCACTTTTTTTTGTTTGGTTATTCTGAGAGCAGGTTGGTAAAGTTAATCCAGTTTAGATCAGGTTTTTTTTATATTTTTTTATTGAACTTCGGTTTTTTTGCCAAGTCCTACTTTTGAAATTCTTTTTTTTTTTATCTTAGTCTCATATCGAGGGTTGTGAGTTTGTCAAGTAAGCCCGAGTTGACTCGGGTTTTCTTGTTCAACGTTATATATATTTTTTTTCATCTTTTAAAATTAGGTTATTAAGTCTTTAACTTTACAATTTCTTTTTGCTTTTTTTTTTTGCAGGTTTTTTTAATCTCAAATCTCGGGTCATGTTTTAGTAAATTTAACCCGATTTATCTCGGATTATGATCGTTTGAATATTAATTTTTAGCAATGAAAAAATTTGGCCCAACCAACAACGTAGCGCGGGCCATCTATCTAGTTATCCAAAAAACTAATCCCCCTAACGATATTATTGTGCCCTAAGAAACATATTACTATTCTTTACAATAGTGTAATTACTATTTTTCCCCTTGGTCATTTTATCTTTTGCCCTCATTTCAGGGGTAAAGTGGTCTTTTCATCGTGACATAAATGTCTTTTGAGGATTGTGCGGAGTTATTTTGGTAATTATGTTTTTTATGCATGGTAATATTACTAATGTAACATTTGAATAAAATAATTCAATTCCATCTACACAAGCGTTTTCACTATGGATAATCATTCAACTCTTGAACAATCCTTTCTAAAGGAAGGAGTGTATGTATAATAAAATTGCTGACATTGCTAGGCGAAGACAAAGACATCGTTGATGTTGCGGAGTTTAGCCTTTGAATTAATTTCAACCAAATCATGATGGGGATCTACTTTGATTCCCCTGTCAGTTATATCAATAGCATTTGAATAAAAATACTTTATTTTGCTCGCTATGATATTGCAATTCAATGACCAGCGCAGAAAAAAATAAGAGGGTGGTTGTTGTTGCAGAAAAAAAAAATGCATAACGAAGAATGAGAAATGAGGGAAGGGAGAGAAGGGTCGATCATCAGGTCATAAATTAAATATTATCAACGACATGACCAACATAATTATTCTATCAATAACTTCGTCGGTCGTTCTGTCGGTAAAAATATCACGTCACTGTACGATTTGACTTTTATGAATCTCATTGTAATACTCTCTGTAATTCCCTTGGTATATACCGAGAAAATTTTTTCATCGGCATATTTACAAACGTACTTTACCATTGAGTTAATTTTGTTGGTAATGTCGTCTATAAAAGTTATGTGTCACCGTACTGTTTGATTTTTTTTTATTCCTTAGTTTTTCACTGCAATTCCCTTGATATATACCGATAAAATTTTTTTATCAGTGTTTACCGATGGATACAGGGAAGGAAGATTATCTCGGTAAAGGTCATCACAATATACTTCGATATTTCCATTTATATTTGCTAATTTTCTGGTAATGAATGTGGTAATAAACTAACTAGATAGGAAAATACCACTGCACAACCATATTGCATGCTGCCAATGATATAGATTCATATTTGTAAATGTAAAAAAAGGCTAATAATTTACATATATAGATCCATAATTAGAGAGAAATTGGATCAGATTGACAAGCTGTTAATTTTTTCAGTCTAATTTGTTGCGAGATATATATATATATATATATATATGATTTCACTTTTAGGTTAATCACGAAATGTTTGAGAAATTAATTAAGTACTTAGCTATCTAATTAATTTCCAAATTAAAAGGGATATGTATGTATGAAGCAGACCTACAATGAAAATAGAAGACCCTAAAACTTACGGGCCGGCTTGGCCCGTCTTGAGAAGAAAATACATGTAAATTAAAAGAATGGGAAAATGAAAGAATTATATTATCGATGTATATTTATATATGTACCGATCATCAATGAGAATATTGGCAAGGTGGGATATTTAGAAGCGGGGGAGGAGGAGGAGGAGGAGGAGGATATTTGTGGTGGGCGGCACTGGAGTGGAAGGTGGAAATGAGATCAGGAAGTTGCATGTAATGTGCTGTGGGATTACCAGTCTTAAGGAGGTGAAGAAGGTATTGGAAGAGATGGATCTCGCAGGCAATCCTTAAAGCCCCATCGTAAGCGTAACCATGCTCCTGTTCAGATAGACGAAGCAGGTCTTCAAATAGAGGATGGTTTAAGAAATGGGCTTCCATCTCAAACCTGCACTGAACATTGTCTTTCCCAACGCACACTCGAACGTGGCCCTCGGGTGGGGGTAGTGCCAGCTGATCTTCAGCTGAGTCGTCTGCGGACGGGAACCCTTTTGCTCCGCAGCACCATAGCTTTCTAACGATTCCACTCATTATAAGTAATCTTAATCAGTCTTGCTTGATTCGATGACTAAAAATCGATTGCTTGCCCTTAATTTCTTGCTCAATCCTTTGATCTTATGCTGTATACTACTACACTTTGATTGATGAAGAAGAAATCGATGACAGTTGAAAGGAACCCAAGGAGAGGATGGCAATTTATAGACGACCTGGCAAATTGAAGGCGAAACTATGAGTGCATGGTCAATATCATAATATAATATAATATAATAAACAAATTAAACACACATGGTATTCAGCCAGCGGTGGAGCTAGCTGAGGTGATCTGGTAATTAATTAGCTTCAGTGTGAAACTGGAAGAGTGGACCTCAACCCAACGACCTATATAATGTGCAATTGCGCATGTATTAATTAATTTGTTTGGTACGTAAACAGAAAGGAAGTGAAGTCCAGCTAGGAACCGCGTAAAGAGCGCGGTGAGAAAATGCACAAGGTATGGGTATGGCAATCTTTAATTAATTTGAAACTGCAATGATTATTATTTATAGTTTTTTTCCCTCTTAAGAAAAGCATTTCTTCCATATTCCATTCGTAGCGGTTCACTAATTCATTGAATCTCTATTGGGTCACCCAGGAACGTAAGAAAAAACGACAAAAAAAAAAATTATATATATATATATAAGACCACCTCCACTACTCCGCCGGAGACACATCTCAGTCTTATGTACTTTTGTTTTATGAATGCCTTGTCATCCGTGTGTCCAAGTCAAACCCCCCTAAAATTTATTAGGGATGAGCAAAAAAACCGAAAAACCGAATAAACTGAGAAAATCGAGAAAAAAATAACCGAAAAAACCGAACCGAAAAAAAAACCGATTAAACCGATTAAATTTTTTGCAAAAATGTTCGGTTCGGTTCGGTTTCAGTTTCAGAAACCTGAAACCGGAAAAACCCCAACCGAACCGAACCGGTTCGGTTTAAGGGGTACTATAAATACAAAAAAAAATCGCGTTACTTTTCTTAACCCTAGCATCCATACTCCTGCTCCAGCCGTCCTTCTCCTTGCTCCTGAGCCGCTCCCTCAACTCACAATTCACAATTTCACATCTGTAACGAAATCAATCCATCTTCATCTTCAAACGTCAGCCAGCCACATCCTTCTCCCACCATCTTCATCTTCCCTCTCCCACCATCTTCATCTTCAAACGCCAGCCAGCCACATCCTTCTCCCACCATCTTCATCTTCAAACGTCAGTCAGCCATATCCCTCTCCCACCGGCCACCATATTCATCTTCAAACCCCAGTCAGCCACGTCCCTCTCTCACACGGTCACACCCGATCTTGAATCGTAGGACACACACCACACCGGCTCACCGAACCTCCAGATCCAGTCAGGCAGTCACCTCTCTCTCTCACACCCGACCTTGAATCGTGTCACACCAGGTATGGTTTCTTTTTTCTGTCAATCTTTGTTTTTTTTTTTTTGAACATATGCTCTGTGATTCCGTTTATTTTTTAATAAACTTCTTAAGAAGAAATTTATGACAGACAATGTGTTTTTCTTTGCTGAGAAAGACAATATGTTAATGAATTCGTGTTTTATTAAGGTCATGAGTAGCAATGAAAAAATAATGGAATCTAGATTAATATCGGAATGAGGGTTAATTTAATAAACAAACTCTTGCATGTTAATTTAATATACAAAACGCAGATTGATTGTTCCAAATGCTAAAGCTAACAGCACATCACTGAAAGAAATGGGAAAATGGGAATAATTAGCACTGGTAGTGGTAAAACTTGATCATTACTAAAGAAACCTCTTTGTGCCGTTTTAGCTAGAGATTAGAGATCGAATTCCACTCATACTCTGAGGTGGAGTACTGGTAAAAGATTAGAAAAATTATCTCATTATGTCAATAGCCAGGCGACTGAAGAAGAAAATGATACTAAACAAATGATAAAAACTTACAATACCAATGCTGTAAATTGGTATTATGAGCCTGATGTTATTACATCAGGGAGAAAAATGCCAACATTAATCCTGCAATGATGCTTACTCCATATGCCAATTCGAGCCTCTCTCCAGCTCCTACAAGCTGCAATGGGAAAAGACAGCTTCCCCGAGAGGCATTTGTTTTAACTATCATTGCTAATCCATTGAAATTGCATGCATAATCACCTTGATCTTGCATTTGGAAGTACATATTAAAAGCATAAGAAACATTGCCATCAATGTCCATTTT
>Ga0307517_10013621_pt1 | contig 11021 bp, 6 predicted proteins | sample 23_EM_MG_FD_194515 | JGI IMG/M metagenome (GOLD analysis project Ga0307517, IMG submission 194515) | Populus trichocarpa ectomycorrhiza microbial communities from riparian zone in the Pacific Northwest, United States - 23_EM | ecosystem: Host-associated > Plants > Roots > Unclassified | place... | reverse complement strand
GTTATATGTGTGTGCCTGTGTGTGTGTTTGTGTTATACAAATGTATATATCTCAACTTAGGTTTGGATTGGGTTTGAAAATGTCTATGCTTTATTCACTTTCAATTGACTAAGGTAATTATTTGAAAAAACCCACTTATTTGGATTGATTTGTATTTGGAGTTCAGATGAAATTCTCATCGCTATTTTCAAATTCAATTTAATAGTTTTTCTATTAAAGTCATTTGTAATTTAGTATATACTACTGAAGTTGTTTGACGCTCCATACAAGACTGTACCATAGTTTTTCTAGCATACTATAACGAGACTCACAATCAATGAACTTCTAGCTAAAATAATATATGGCTTGGTGTTTCCTTCCACACTCATCATATAGGCCCAATACACATCCTATAGCTGATATAGTTATGGTCAAGTATAAAATAAAGAGTTGGTACAAGCTGTACCAAAAAGGGTGGGTTTTGCAAGCACTACTTAATCTTATCTAAAGCTTATTGACATTATTCATCCTATATCCCATGATTCTTCTCTTAGAGCAAGTGGAAGTTTGGTTTACAAGTAGATTTCAAGTGAGAGATGAAGTAGGCTATGTAGTTCAAACACCTAAGAAAATGATATGAACCAGATCAGGTCTGCCTTAAAATGTTTGTTGACCAGTTTTACAAGATTGCATGTATCTCTCAAACTGTACATCAGATCGAGCTGCAATTTTACAGGGAAATACTAGACATATGGAACTACATTATGGTAATTGTTCCGGTGAAATTGAATTCAGTAACATATTATTTCAGAGGTTTAAAGTTATTAGATAAATCTTGTCAAATCTATCAGGTAGACCTTCGTGTAATGTTTGGGACATATCTGACACTACAGGTGAGAGTTTGCTACGATTCTAGTTGGGATAAAAACTAGACATATCAATATTTTCAATCATATATGGTAGGCCCAGTAATACATCTAGATGAGAGAGAATGACATGTTTTTTGAAGTTCAGACTAAAATCTACCAAAAATGTGAAGTTGGAGATTCGGGCTACATGAAGAAATTTTAGCATGGACAATTTGTTTTTATTATGCTATTTTATTTATTTATTTATTTTAAAATAATTATTTTGAATTTGGATTTGTTTTGGATCATTAGATATTTTTTTAGAGGTTTATTTTATTACTGGACTTATTAAATATTAAATGGGACAAATACCATACATTTATTTATTGAATATTAACTGGCTTTATGACATCATTCGTATACTTAGGGTTCTTAAATACAAGGTTATCTTTGGGTCCAAATCTTTTTCCTATACCTTTGGTTCTTAGGTACAAGGTTATCTTTGAGTCAAGGTTCTATCATGTTCTATCAACCTGATTTTCAGCTTTCTAAATTTTTATATACTTCGTCGGGGGTTGCTTGACCATTTGATCAAGAGGTTTGCATAAAAAACTTCTCATTTTCTTTTTAGTCTCGTGAGTAGGCATCGTTTGTGTCACACCCGGACATCGCGGCGACCCGTTAAAAAATTATCTGGTTATGAAAAAAAAATAGATATTTGACATCTTGTTCTTTGGGGGAAACGGTCTTGTTCAAAGAGTCACCAACTAGTATTATGGTTACTAGGAACCCTAACTGGTCAACATAGATTCTAAGGTACGAGACTAGTTACGCAAAAGGAAAGATGTTATCACCCCCTAAGCATCCTACCTGAGGCAGGCTGCATTGCTGGTTTTGTCTAAAATTGCTAAGAATTTGTTCTCCTTTTTCCCTTTTTTATTCTTCCTTTCATGTTCCTAACTCTGGCGTCAGTGAACAATTCCTAAGAATATTTCAAACTCTGGCGTTGTAAATATCGCACAAATCCAAAAAATACAATACTCCTGACTCTGGCGTTAGTGAATATTTTCGCAAAAAAAAGAATTTGAAGAAGAAATTTTCTATGTCATTTTTTCTTATTTATCCTTTATTATTATTTGCCCTTTTTAGATGGAAATAAAAAAACATTGCACGACAGATTTGCATTTAACAATAATAGGCCACTGATTGAGCACATAGCTTAAAAAAAATACAAAATGCAAAGAAAAAAATAAATCAAAGTGCGAGGGGCCCACAAATAAATCAACAAAGATCCCGAAATATTTTTGGAATTTTTTGATATCGAAAAGGGGCTCGTTTGGATAAATATCAAACTAAAATAGACATAAAAATTATGGTCAAGGCACAAGGGTGTGTTTTGCCAAACACACCCTTAATAAACATAATTTGGGGCCGGCTGGGCCTAAAGCCCAGATCCGGCCCACTAATTACCTTTGCACTGTTTTCTTGCAACAATTACACAGAAACAGAGAGAAGAAGAAGACTTTACCTGGTGAAGCTGAAGGCTGAAGCGAAGGTAACAGTGCAGGCACCGACTGGAGAATGCTCTGCTCCTTCTCTTTTCAGGCCCTCCTCCCTCTGTTCTTGGTTTTTGTTTTGTTCTCTCTTGTAATGGCCTCCTCTTGGGGGTTTTTTGTGTTTGTTTCCCTCTATGGTTTTTTGTTATCTTCTCTCCTCCTCTCTTTTGCATCACTGATGTCTGTATTTATAGTGTCAGCGTCCCTTCGCGTGTGAGAAACAAAGTTTCAATCAAACTCGTTCTCTTTTTTAAAGTTTGAATTTGATTAATAATCAAATTTGAAAGCGGATAACTATCATTATCTTGAAGATAAGGATTATCTTGAAGATAATGATAGAATTTCAAAAGTACATTGTAGTCCCTAGTTTTCACGCAAGTTGACAAATCACACTTTTCATCGAAATAAATCTCTGATCTTTTAATTTTACATTTTAAACCCTGTAAAATTCAATTAAAAAGCCAATGGGCTAAAATTGGGTTACAACAGTTGCCCCCTCTTTACAATGCTTACGGTGCAAAGGCATTAGAAAATTTATTTTCTTTTGACTTTGTATAGTAAGTTTTGTAAAGAAGAATAATTGTGAAAACCCTTTCTCTTTTCCTTTTTTTCTCTGTTTTTTCATTGATTTTTTTGTTTGTTGCTTTTTTTTTTAAATGGTCTAATTGTTCTAGGCGACCTGCCCGATGAAGAATGAAACGCGAAAAGGGTTTCGCGAGTGGTCTAATTGTTCCAGACGACCTGCCCGATAGGAAGAAGCAACGCGAAGGATTTCGCAAGTGGTCTCATTTTTCCAGGTGACCTGCCCGATGAAGAATAAAACACGAAAAGTACATTGTAGTCCCTAGTTTTCAAGCAAGTTGACAAATCACACTTTTCATCGAAATAAATCTCTGATATTTTAATTTTACATTTTAAACCCTGTAAAATTCAATTAAAAAGCCAATGGGCCAAAATTGGGTTACAACAGTTTGTATGGCCTTAACATTGTCAGGATCTACTTCAATGCCTCCATCACTCATAACAAATCCTAACAACTTTCTTGATTTTACTCCAAATGTACACTTGGATAGATTCAACTTTAACTGATACTTCATCAATCTTTCAAAGAGCTTTCAAAAAGTTTAAACATAGTGTTCTTCCTTCTTTAATTTGGAAATCATGTCATAGACATACACTTCGATCTCTTTCTAAATTACATCATGGAAGAGTGTTACCATTGTTTATTAGTAAGTTGTTCAAGCATTTTTCAAACTGAACAACATGATCTTATACCAAAAGGTACCTCAAGGAGCGATGAATGTGGTTTTCTCCTTATCCTCTTTAGCCATTTTGATCTAACTATATCTAAAGAAGATATTAGTAAAGGAATCGGTGGATATCTATATAAGGCAAGAGAAAGTCATCCTTTAAGGTAGCTTTGTTCAAATCCTTAAAGTCCACACATGCCAAGATCTTGTTATTCTTTTTAAGAACTACCATGATGTTTGATACCCATTAAGGATATTCAACCATTTCTAGAAAGCCAATGTCCCACTATTTTCACACTTTTTCCTTAACCTTAACCAGTATAGTGGGCCTTATTCTTCTCAACTCTGCTTGATTGGCTCATACCTTGGCATCAGGGGTAGCCTATGTAGTATAATATTTGTATCCAATCCTGATATATCTGTATAAGACCATGAAAACACATTTATGTGTTCCTCTTCTTCTCTCATTTATTGAGATTAACATCCTATCTTCAACTCTTTTTTATTCTTTTTGGTGCCCGCATTCACTAATTATAACTCTTTTTTAATGAGTTTCCAAGTACATTCTGAAGAATTAACTAGCTTATTAAATTACTTGATATCGACTTCTTCCCATTCTTTCTCATCTATGGTAATTATGTTTCCATTGAAGATAGGCTAATTATTCTCAGTGTAATAAGTTTGTGTATTTATTAAAGATCCACTTTCAGGATTCCTAGAAGTGAAAATTGTTTAATGTTAGTATGTAAACTGAATTGGAGAAACAAGTAAAATATAGAAAAGATATATATATAAAAAGGTAGAGTTTGATAGAAAATACACGATCTCATTAAAAGTTTTGAAAAGGCTCAACACATTTAACATCCTTTAACCAACATTTGAGTCATGATTACTACCAAGGTAAATATAGAGAAAACAAATAAGGCACACGTTGATAAGTTTTTTAAGAAGATAATATGGACTTTATGAGCTTCCAAATTGTTCAGTTCCTCTCCCTTAGCACATTTCCTTTAAAACTCTTCGGTTAGCAGGGTATTTTCAAGTGTTTCACTATCAACTAGGGTAGCATCTCATGAGAGTCCTTTTTAGTTATGAGGTCTCCAACATAGTCCCCTTTCTTATCCCTTTCTAGGTTATTTATCATAGTATCAACAAAATTCTTATTAACAAGTATATGTGAGATTTTTTAAAATAGGTCAATATTCTCAATTGTTCGGTGAATATTTGACTTAGGCATTTCCAATACTTAAATTTTTTATATTTTTATTTAAAATCAAAAGAATGGGTTACTTTTATTAATATCCACGTAAATAGTCCATGTTGAATGTATTTAACCTAAATACCAAGAGTGAATAGCAAAACATTTTTTGACATGATTTTTGAAACAAAGATGAATTATTTAAAAAAATTTAAATGTTAGCCCATAGTGCCTTTTAATGTGGGCCAAAACCTAATGGGCCTTGTAAACTTGTTCAAATGCCCAATGATGCATAAGTGAATGATTTTGATTTGTTTTAGTTGAAAACCAAAAAGAGATAACTAACGATTGTTGATGGTTTGATAATTTGAGGTTTAAAACCAAAATAAAAGGTTATAATAGTATATAAATGTTTAAGAACACATTAATAATGCAAGATGGAGTTTGAAACATAGTTTTTTGCCATATGCAAGGAAAACACTCTAGACAAAAAAGTTTCAAAAGACCTATCTTGGTTGGCTTAGGCCGATGCTATAGATTCAAAAAAGAAAAGCTAAACTTGAAATATGTCATGTAAACCCCAAACTCCACATTGATACAAGTATCACAAAAGAAACATAATGCGTGCTCATACATATGTGACTGCCTTCAGCAAAAGACTTAAGATACCTAATAGTCAAGAAGATCAAATAACAAGCAATCTCAACACAACTCACAAGTGGTGAGTATGCAACAAATATAAGTTTAGTTATCAAGTTAAGAGTTCTAGTTAGGCTTACTAAGGATGAGCCTTGGTGTCAACCATGCCATTTACGTTAGAATATCACATACACAACACATCCTAAATATTCACAAGACCATTTCAAAATCTTAAAGGTTTCAATAGAAATTATAAACACACACTTACAACAACACGTATATTTACAATGCCTAAAGTTCAAATTTCAAATTTAAAAGAAAAGTAAAATAAGGGCAACACTAGAATAAATATATATGTTTTCAAAAGCCTAAAAATCAACATCAAACATAAAATAAATGAAGCAACAACAACAATATCAACTATATAAGCATAGATGTATACCTAAACTTGTAATTTAAGGATTAATTAGACAAATATATGAATACCTAGGGCTTTTGGAAACCTATATGAATACCTAGGGCTTTTGGAAACCCTAAATCTCAGGCTCCAACATAAAATTAAGACTTTACAACTTGCTTTTTTCTAAAGTCATAAGAGACCCAAAACCTTAATTTTTATATTCTTAGTACTTTTTAGGTTTTCTCTCTAAAAAATCTATTTTCTTTCGTTCTCACCGTTTCTCTTTTTCCTTTCTCTTTTATTTTCTAACTAGACCTATATATATGCAAGATAATTGACTTAATAAGATCGACATGAATTGTCAAATGTGCAAGCAACCCAAAATCAATCATTGAAGGGCCTAAGACCTAAACTAAGACCACAAGTTTTGCACAAGAGCATGCAATTGCTCTCATGGTGAGGGGTAGTAAGATAATTGTTGAGGAAAAGCAGCTAAATAAAACAGCAAAAGAAAAAGGAGAAAAAAAAACCTTTTATGGTGAAAGATAAACTACTTAAAGATTAGACGACGCCAAGATTATTAAAGGATGACAACTAACATGGCTCCAAACAATCCTAAAATTAAGCCAACCAACATTGAAGAGGCATGTCGATTGTGAGGCTTTAAAAGGGCTAGCTACTAAGGTTTTATACAAGTCAAAGGAAGAAGAGTGTTGGGTATTTGACTCTTTGAAAACAATGGCTAGGGTTATTTCCTCCAACTTTGCTTATAAGGAAGAAGACAAAGGAGACTGCTTTGGTATATATATGGAACCTCTAAAAGGACAATACTTGATGTGGTGAAATTTCAAAGCAGTCCTTACAAAGTAACATCTTTTCTTTTTGGTTTTAATAGTCCTATAGTTCTAATTTTGCAATCTATAACTAAATTTAAGTTAAACAAAATAAAAAATTTCAATTGAGCCTTTGGCCAAAATTAGGTGAACCCCTCCATTCTCTCTGTATTTTTCAAAGTGGTTATTAGCTTGCAAAACTTTCAATTAAAGTTATAAACTATAAAAGTAAAAAATTTATCTAATTAAAACCTTGATTGAATTAATAGGACCTCCCAATTCATACCAATTTGTCAAATTTGGTCATTGATCCTTCAATTCCTTTAATTACAACTGATTTAGTTTAGTTACACTATTGGAACAATTATCCTATACAATTAAAGCTTGAAAAAAATTTGTCCAATCAATGCAAAAAAATATTTTTTGGATTTTCTTGTTTTCAAATGTTTTTGAAATTACTTTGGCTATTTCTGAAAAAATTACTCAGGGTTAAAATGGGTATAACAACCCTATAGAAAGAAAATTGAAAAACAAAATCATGAATCTCCATTTCTAAGAAACCTAATGTAAAATGATGAAATAAAAAAAAACTCAAATAATAAAAAGGACTTAAGAAAAAAATCGTAGTAAACCCAGGTGATCCAACCAACCCCCACTGATTATGTGAGTGCGGTAAACAAATATAAGGAAAAATGAGAAAACAATATAAAGCTCAATTCCCGAACAAACCTAATATCGAATGACAAAAATAGAAAATAAAATCAACTTTAAAAAATAAAAAAATAAAAAACCATCTCGTGCTAACTCCCTGAATTTGCAATCTAGGTAATGAAATTGGGATAACCCTATAGGAAAAAAAACTCATGAAGTCCAATCCTAAATTAGCCTAATATTAGAGAATGAAATTAAAAAAAAAATACTTTTTTTTTAAAAAGTAAGAAAATTGACCAAAGTTAACTTGTGTTAACCTTCTAAACACGTGACTCAGGGCATGAGGCTAGGAACCTTCTGAACCCATAACTCAGGGCATGAGGCTGTGATTATCTTATAGAAGTCAAACGAGAAAAATCACAAAACTCAATCCCTAATAAGACAATATTGAATGATGAAATTGAAAAAATATCAATTCAAAAAAGGACCTAAAAAAACAAATAGTGATAAAAAGATGACTAAAATTGACAAAAAAAAAATGTAACAGGACACCTTGCAAATTTGGAAATTCAGCATGAAAATCAAGGAGAGGAGAGAGAAGAAAGGGAGGAGAAAAAAGAAAAGGTCATTGGATCCTTACCACCGCCCACTCGTTGACATGTGCTGCCCCAATGGAAAAAACTTATTGAGTCGCTTCCAATGCCACCAAAGAAGGTGATGTTCAACCACTAGAGAAAGTTGCACACACCACTAAAGTGTATCAGCGTCCTTCAAGTGTTGGTGCATGCAATGCAAGCGTCAGCAAGTTTGTCCATGCTCCTTTAGCCCAGTTTTTCTTATTTGTTTGAGTTTGAAATTTGATCCCTTAAGCCTTAATTATTTTAGATCAATAAAATTTTATTTTATTTTATGAAATCGAGTATCAACCATGCACCAAAATCTTTTCTCGACATCGAAAGATCCTAATATCTAGGCAACCAAAAAAAGGGTTATGTCTAACCCCAAATAAACACAATGTGAATGGATTTAATTGAAATAAAAATAAAAATTAATAGGTGACTAAATAAATTTTTGAACCTTTCTCATGCTCATGCAATTCAGTCCTTGAATATTTATTGTTCTAAATCAATAAAATTTTATTTGATTTTTCAAATTAAGCATCAATTGAGCGATAATTTTTTTCCCCAATGCTAAATGCCCTAACCTAAGTAGCCAAAGCAAAACGCAAAACATATTCCCAAATAAAAGTGACATTAAATAAACAAATTAAAAAAAAGTCTAGGGATCAAATTAAACAAATTCCAAGGATCATTTAAAAAAAATAAAGTGAAACAATATTGTTGTACACAATGTTTTGCATCTGATAGCATAATAATTTTGATATCAGATTTAGTTTGTTTTTATTTTTGTAATTTAACAACAACAATGAAGTATATTGGAGTTACAAGTCTACAAAATCATCCATTTATCATTTGAATAAACTTTGAATAAAAAATCATACAAATCCGTTTAATAACAAATTTTCTTGATTTAATCCTCATGCCAAGAGGCAACATTTCATCTGAAGGTGTTTACAATGAGTTACCATACATCATACCTGACCATTAAAACACTCGTTGTTAATTCATTATCATTTCGAAAACAACATTAAAAGCTTTGATACCAATGTAATAAAGTAATAAAATCAATTGTTCCACTAGTAATGAGGCAATAACCTTAACTTGAACATCTCATTATTAATACAAGAACACATCAAATTATCAATATTTATCAAAATATAGTAATAAAGTAAACATATCCATTAGTCATTCTCTCTTTCTTGATTACTTCTTCTTGATCTCTAGTTATACTGCTATTATTTCTTGCGCTAGAGCTGGATTGTTTTATATATCTTCATAGAAGTATTTCTTAAAAGCTTCCATTGAGCCACCTGCAAACATATTGCTAATATTACAGACCCGTCTCCATTAGGACTTGGCAGAAGCAATGAGTCCCCATCAAAATCATGAGTTCCTGGACCCATATAAATCTCCTTTCCCCACCCAAAATCAAGGCCATAAATAGGTAGGGTTAACCAACTAACCACCCCGATATTTGGGTTCCCGTAGAAGGGCCCTTCAGTGCCTCCTAGTGCGTGAATGTCTTGAAACCTTGTCAAGTTTGGTTGATTCTTCAAGAAATCAATCGCAGATCTCACATACGCATTTGTCACCGTTTCAATTGCTTCCCTTATCTTTCTTGCGGCATATCCCAAGGGCTTTGACATGAGCTCACCGGCGTGACTAACCGCGATCACATTAAGAGTAGCATTGCCAAGGTAACCATCAGGCAAAGGTGACTGCATCCGTTTACGTGAATCAACACAAACACCTAGAGCAGTTGGCTGCTCTGGGTTGTGTCCACGAGCCTTACAAACAGACCTCCAAACATGTCCAGACAAGGTCTCATATCTAGTATAACCACGACCACTATCTGTATTGATTCTTTCCTCATTTGCCACATTCTTTAAATTTTCAACCTGAACTTTGGTTAGCCTCAACATGGCTACAGTTGCCTTCTTTTTTCTCTCTTCAGCGTTATTCAACTGCCCCAATAGTAATGGTGGAAGATCAAACTCCGCATGGTGAAACTGTGAAGCTATTGGAGGATCCCTAGCTCGCAAGACCTTTCGGTCAAGAAAAGGAACCACGCCTAATGGCTCGCCACGGGCGATTCTTGCCCACTCTGACATAAAGTGAAGAGCACTTTGCCCATCAACAACAGCATGAGATATTGTTAAACTTAGGCTAATACCACCACATTGGAACTTGGTGAGTTGCACTAATAATAGAGGCAAGTCATGTATTGGAACGGTATAGTCAACATTTGGGATTAGGTATTTGTACTCTGAAGACGGTAGGAAGTCGCCAAGATCTTCAAGCTTGGATTCAGATTCAGCCTCAGTGAACATAACACCCATGGCATTGCACTCAAGCTCGAGGCGGCCACGACCTATCCAGTGTAAACGGCCAGCTAGTAGATAAAATGGCACCAAAACATCTCTCAATGAATCTTTAAGGTCATTGACGACATCATTGGATGGTGTTAGCCAGTTTGGCGATGGTTTGTAGAAGTAGATAGTGGGAACATACGTTATTGTTCCAATTTGATCCAACTCAGAAAGGGAAACGCGGCCGGTCCATGTTGGTTTGGCAGGTTTCACTATATAAGAGCCTTTGATTGTCACCACCACCACCATTATTATTATTATTATTATTATTATAAGAGTGAGAGTTACGAATGCTACAATAAGTTGTATTTAAAAGCCATGGTCAAGAGTAAAAAAAATGAAGATACTTTGTTGAAATGATTTTTTCGTGAGTCTAGTAGTTCCCTCGAAACGTCCGATCCTAAGGAGAGTCCATCAACACCTTCAAGAAATTAAAAAAATAAATGTTGTTCTCATGCAGTTCCCAGGGAATGGATGATTTTTTTTCCAAATTCTTCAACTTTTCAAGCAAATGAGAGGAAAGGCATGCATGTGAGGTTTGGATTGTGCACGGATAAGCCCTGAAAAGAGGGTCAGTTGGTGAAGGAAGAGTAGTGACGACTTAACAAGAGCGAGCAGTGCATGAGAAAAATATAGCGACTTGAATGAATTTTTACAATCAAGGGATAAATCGTGTAG
>Ga0307517_10013620_pt1 | contig 11021 bp, 6 predicted proteins | sample 23_EM_MG_FD_194515 | JGI IMG/M metagenome (GOLD analysis project Ga0307517, IMG submission 194515) | Populus trichocarpa ectomycorrhiza microbial communities from riparian zone in the Pacific Northwest, United States - 23_EM | ecosystem: Host-associated > Plants > Roots > Unclassified | place... | reverse complement strand
GTGAAGTCTGTGGTGTCTTCCGGATATTGATGCTGGCGCTGGGGTTTATCTTGGCTTTCGGACGGACGACAGGGGATGGCGACGGTGACTTTCTGGGAGATGGTGGGCGACTAGAGATCTTCGGACGTTGTGGGAAGCCATTCGCCTTGAGGGGGGACGGGGGTCGGTCATAGTCTACTTTGGCGGTTACCTGTGGCAAAGTCGGTTGAGAATATCGGACGAGAGGAGGAGTCGAGCACCGACTTTCGCCTTTACGCTTGTCATGAGCCGCGGTCGCAGTGGATTGCGACTCCGGGGTCGTTCCGAGCGATGGTGGTGGTGGAGAAGAAGGGAGGTGAAATTGTGTAACTACTTGGATGATCTCAACGCGGCTGCTACACTTTTCTGGACGTATTTCCCAAGCATGTCCACCTCCAGATTGACCTTCGACCCGACCTTTTTCTTTCCGAGCGTAATCTTCTCCTGGGTGTGCGTGATGAGCATGACGCCGAATCTGCACTGTTCGTCGTCGACAAAGGTGAGCGTAAGACTTGCCCCATCCAGGGCGACGTAGCCCTTTGGAACCAAGTACAGGAGCATCGTCTCGTCTGCCAACTCGAACGTCAGACGAACCGAGTCCCCATCCGGGACCCTGTCGACCAGAGTGACGGTCGTGTCCACATGAGCCTGGACGAAGTGGCCTCCGAACCGTACGTGTGCCGCCATCGCCCTCTCCAGGTTTACCTGCTCTCCGACCACTCTCTCGCCTGTCGGATATTCAATCTCAAAAATAATCGAGCATCGACCTCTGTTGCGTACCGAGATCGGTCTTGTCCAGTGTCTCGTTCGCGAGCCAGACCGTGAACCAGCCCCCCTTCCCCTCCTTGTCAAACTCGACCACCGTCAAACACGCCCCGTTCACGGCGATGGAGTCTCCGATGTGACAATCCCCCAGGATGGGTGCAGAGTCTCCGATGGTCAGCGTGCATCCCCCTTCATCAAGCTTGATATCCAAGACCGTCCCCAAGTGCTCAATCTACAAAATCTTCTGGGTAAATAGATGCTACGATTACACACGAGAGATTATTTACCAGTCCCGTAAACATCCTCGCGGTCGTTGGCAAGAAAGTGGACCTCGGGCAGCCGGACTTTAAGTCCTTATCGCCCTCCCCGCTCCGCTTTCCCACGTTTGCTTACCTCTCCCACCCAACGTCATCATCTGGGTCATCAATCAGCTACAATGCCGGAGACCCCACCACCCCGTCCCCAGCCACAACCCCAGACTCTTCGCAATAGAGGCCTGTGGCAGTCATATGCAGGTTTGTAGACGCGTAATAGAACTTAAAACCGACCGCTAACGACCAGAGCAGCCTTGTCTCCCCAGACACGACTCAGGCTCTCGCTCGGGGTTTGCGCTACAGCCCTCGTCGGGATATTCGTATCCGACATGCTGGAAGAGAGACTTCCCCCACCTTCACAACATACAACCATAAAACCTCGGGACTCGGAGCACGTCGGGCGTGAGTAGTCCGCCCCTAACGTTTGTGATCCACGGAGCGTAGGGCACCTCTCTTTTGCACCTCATACCAGTGTGTTGTTACAGTTATTATGTCCTGGGCTCAGAGTACGTGCGAATTACTCCCCTGTCGTAAGCACCTAGTTCAACGACATACTTCCCCATTCATACAATACAGGTCCAGCCAAAATAATAATACACGTAGGCTTCCGCCTCCATTCCCCAATTTCATCAACTCTTGCGAGTAAAAGGGTTGAGAAGAAACAGCGGGCTTTGCACTCATCAGAAGCGCGACGATGTTGTCCTCCGTATCCACTACTTTCGTTATCCCATCATCCTCCTCCACTCTCCGATCAACGTGTAGGATTTCCCTCGGGGTAAGATGAAGAACGGTTCCTGTCGACCAGTCACCGAGGCAGACCATCCAACGAAGGTAGCGTGCACGGAAGTCCATAATAGATTCCTTTTTCGTGTCCCTTGCAAGCGACTGAAGTTCGTCAGTATGACAGATGCGATTCCTCATCTACAGGTTCCCATCATCGGGCATCGCTGAACCCTTTCATTCTCCATCTGGGAATGATTTCCCTTCGAGCTCCTTTCCTAGTCGGTGCCGCATCGTTTCGAGGACGCCCTGGCAATTCGCGACCCGCAAACATCCTCCCGCAAAAGCACCAGGATCGCCAAAGATACCTTGGACCAAACACGTTGAGGTTCCACGGTACCTGCCCGTGGTTGGTCCATGATCCCAATAGTTCACCACCTGGACCTCGCACGGAGACAATCCTCGGCTGCTGTTCACCATGGACACCGTCTAACCGGTGATGTCACGAATGATGAGGGTTCTAAGGTATCTTTTCTTAGAATGTTGAACGAGTCCAACACCCCGCGACCGCCCCGGAGCACTGGTCTGTTCAAGGGGGAGTCGGGAAGGAGCCTCCACGCCGGAAGGGTATTTCAACGTATTGAATGGCCCGGATTTTCGTTTACTGCGCGGCCACCAGCCCAATCTAACACGTTGTCTCGGCCATGAAGGGGTTCCGGGAGCTCCGGTATGGGGGTGCAAGCACCCGGACGAAACCGTCTCGCCGACATCACTTGAGATTCACCCACTCACTGTGGTCCCGGCGCAGCCCTACCCGACCATCAGAAAGACGCAACGATGCATTTCGGCTGAGTAAAGTCCTAATTTGCGCTGCAGCTCCGGGGAGCTACCGAGGGTACCTTTACAACTGTAATTGATCTATAAATCAAATTATCGTCGTTAGCTGTCATGGATTGGATACCAATGTAAAAGTCTTAAATTTGATATTCCTGAGGAGTACGGGTCGGGCGTGATATTTTCTTAGACTTGTGAAAACAATTTTTGACGTTAAATATCCGGTGACAGAGGGGACATGAGCGAAGGGAGAGCGTGTGGATGGAAATCATCGGGGGGGGGAGATAAAATTGAACAAAGCACCGATATCCGGAACCAATCCATCGTGTTCCTATGCTCGTATAGATTACATCCTAAGGCTAATACTACCGGAAGAACCAAGGTTACACTAGATAAATGGGTACGGTGCAATCCAACGAAAGACAAGATACAAAGCGATCACTGATACTATCCTCACCCTGAGTACAAAGAGAAGAACAGACAAACACCACACGAAGCATCTCCACAGTGGTGTAACCCGCCTCCGCCATTCTACCTGCCGATTTGTCAAGTAAGTCTGTGAGATACAACCGTATATCTGACCATGCCGGACCATCGAGGGTGCATGGGAAAAACCGAAGCTACCAAGGTGCAGACGACATCGGGGGAGTTGGCGGTTGGCTGAACGTATGAAGGCCCTGCTAAGGGATGGGAGGGGCAGCGTTTTGAATGCTTTTGAGCTGCCTGTGGGCGACAGCAGCACTTCGAGTTGGGGGACTTCCAAGCAATAGCATCCGAACCCAAGTTCAAAAGTGAACTGGCGAAATGAATCCCCAGATTCTGTCGCGCTCAGTGAACAGACAGAATCCAAGCCTGTGGGAGGAGTGAGTCGGATAAGCAGGATGGGTGTGGTGAGGAAGCCCGAAGAAGTTTGAACCTCTTCCTGATGACGCCTTGAGTGGGGATGACAACCAAACGAAGTGAGGATCAATGCCTAGAAAGTGACGAGGTCCTGCTAATAGGAACGTCGCACTAACACGAGGGTAGAGGGGCATCCAGCGACTCGAGCTGAGGAGCTGGCGGTATCACAGGAGCCTGGGTCGGCACATCGGCGATTGCCGGCTCGAGTTTGCCGAGTGAGCACGGAAGCTTGGACATTCCAATCATGGTAAATGCCTTGACGGGAGTCGTTTCTCATTCCCGGAGATAAGCTGAACAGAGGGAAGCCGTGCGCTACGTTTGCGTGCCGGAGAACACAGAACTTATATAAAGCAATGACGTTGTGACCTTGAGACCTTAGTTCGCTGATGAGTTGACACCAGGAGACCGACAGAAAAATCGACCTCACGACAGATAAATTACTAACTACAGTAACCTAGAGCTTGTATTTGGTCTTGGGGTCGTATATACGATCGACCAGACTTTGGTCGATCAGGTCCTGCCCAATCTTTTGCCCCCAGCAATCTTGTGACCCTCTGACCGCAGCCATCTGGTCCCATAACTGTCGGTTGCACTGCTTCAAGTGCTTTCCGCATGCACTTGATCTTGAAAAGAAGCGGTTGCAACCGGGACACATCACCCCCACCTTCCCGTGGAAGTGGGACGCTCGGTGACGACTGAGCTTCTTCCCTCGATCGTCCGTCCACCGCTCGCAACCGTTGACACGACAGAATTCAACCATCCTGGATGGCTGCCGGCGGTGCCTGGAGGGAGGGATTGCGAGGACGTACGCCGCTCGACGTTGGGGGCTGGGGATGTCACCGTTAGTCGATCGTGAAATCAAAAAAATCTGATTTGGGATGGAACGTACTTGGCGGCTTGTAGTGACGGTGCCACATTTTGGATATGGGCCCCCGAATGAGACGGCGCGACCAGTGGGGAGTTCACTGGTTGTGCCGGTTGGGCGAGGGTTTGCTCGGCCGGTCGGTGGGTGTCTTCAACCTCTCGTGGGGCGAGATCCACTTGAGACCAATCACCTGCAATGTTTAAGTGCCAATAATGGAGCAGAAGGAGGGTATTTTTAATGGGACATACCTTGCAGCGTAGTGCACGGGAGAGATAAGTCAAGCACGATCCAGGGATACGATGAGTACAGATCGAGCCAATGTCATGGGGCGGTGGTTCTGCAGAATAATACATAGGTGAGAATGAAATAGCAGAGGAAGCCTGGGTCGGACATTGGGATTTCCAGATGGCTTATAAGCAAACAGTAAAGGGGTTATCCGGGGCTTAATCCTTTGACATGGCCACACTTCTGCCGGAATAAAGGTGAACCGGGTTCAATCGTTGGAAGGTCAGATAGGGGTGATATATTCACGAGTCATTGTCCGAAAGGTAGACGACCCTGACACAAGGACAAAGGGGGCGGTATTCAGTGCCCAAGGTTAGATCAACACCAATGGATCGATTCCGTTCTTTGTTGCTGGCAGTCTCGTGGGTGATCGGGATTCGATGGACAAGATAGGAAGCTGGTCGTAGAAAGGAACAACGACAAAGAAACCAAGCGGTGTGGTATGTCATTTGGGAGCTGAATGGAATCGGTGGCAAAAGAGTCTTTGAATTTGATCGTCCATCGTTCCCGAGAAGATCCACACCGCTCGGAATTGGCCGATCAGTTCACCTCTCCGAGTCGTCCGGGATGGACCATCGATAAGATAACGCAAAGCCACACATCGTAAGAGACGAGCACCAGGTTACGCGCCATGGATACGGTCTCGGAAGAGTGTGATTCACAAATGAGGGGTACAAACAGCTTCGGACCCCGTCATGTAGCCGGTCCGACGTGAAAGCCACATGCCTCTTCCTCGAGTCACTCCCCCGCGCCTTTCGTCCCTCCTCTCAGCTTGACACATCAGCTTTTACAGTAGAAAATGCGAGATTACAAGGACAAGGAGTGAAATTGAGTTTCCCAATTTTCCTTCTCCTTTTGTTACACGAGGGAACAGAAGCCGTGACGCGCGAGTCACCAATCCTAGTCGTCTCAATTGTTGGAACAGAATCGGTACGACCCTGGGAATCCGCTTAGATTTTTCACGGGAGGAAGGTTACCTGTGTCTCGAAACCGCAAGGTGATGCTGATATAGCAGGAGGCGGAGAGCAGACCAACTCAAGTTAGCTCTAAGGCAACAGACGAGATTTCTTAGGGCCTGTGGTTTTCGGGGACCAAAGAAGTGTTCAAGGGAACCCGTAAACGGGAGTTTGTATCCTTGTCGTTCAGCGTTGTATGGAGGATTCCGTAGCAGTATGAACGTAACGGGTAAAGTTCCGCGGCCTTTACGATCATTGATAGATAAATCAATCCCGGCAGTGTCTAGCGTCCGGAAAGCTAAACAAAGCGAAGACCAGCTCCCACTCTGGATATATACAAGTTCAATCGGCATTGTGGTTGCGGAGATCGGTCAACGAGGCACTCAAGATTGGTTGGCCTGGCGCGATAAGCGCGAAGGTTGAATAAAACGGGGAACGAGCGGTGACTACAAGTGGCAGGCGCAATGAAGCGGTACGTCCTCCCGGACTTCAACAAACGACCGCGGTTGGAGAGGACGAGACGCGAGCGGAGTCGTTTGAAAGGTGAACCGGTGAAGCATGACATCATCCGCCCGAACAATATGTTTAAGGCTGAAAGGTGAGTGGTGCATTTGAGTGCTTTGACAAAGAGATCTCGCAAGGAATAGTCGACCACACCGAGCCCGCGCGCTGTGATGTACCTGCGGAAAAGCCGGTGATTGCCGGCCGGGCTCGGGAGCTTGGACATTCCAAATACAGTAACACACCCAACAGAAGTACCACTCAATGAAAAGTCCACGACGAGAGCAGCGGAAAAGGGGAAGCAAATGATAACGCCAACGGACACATATTTATTGTACAGCAGATGTTTCGACAGACATGGTGACCTATAGCTCGTGCTGGTCCTGAGGGATGTATGCACGATCGACCAGACTCCGGTTGATCAGGTCCTGTCCAATCTTTTGCCCCCAGGAATCTTGTGACCCTCTGACCGCAGCCATCTGGTCCCACAACTGTCGGTTGCACCGTTTCAAGTGCTTTCCGCATGCACTTGATCTTGAAAAGAAACGGTTGCAACCGGGACATGTCACCCCCACCTGCCCAGGGAAGTGGGATGCTCGGTGACGACCGAGCTTCTTCCCCGATTCCCTGGTCCACCGCTCACACCCGCCAACCTGACAAAACTTTGTTGTTCCCACTGGCTGTCGGGGATGCCTAGCGGGAGGGTTTGCGAGCACATACGCTGCTCGGCATCGGCTGTTAGTGATGGAACCATTGTTAGCTGACCATAGAACCATAAAATGTAATTTAGGTTGGAGCGTACTTGGCAGCAGGCTGTGGGGCTGCATGTTGGGTTTGTACCCCCAGGCGAGGCGGCACAACTGGATGGGAGCTAACTAGTTGGATTGGTTGGGCGTTGACCAGCTGTGCCGGCTGATGTTGTACCTGTTGGGACGTAGGTCGGGGCGGTTGGACCTCGCCTTGTAGGGCGAGGTTTGTCGGGGTTACGGCACCGGCGAGTGTTGAGTCCCTGCTTATAGGGATATCCCAATCCTAGTGTGGAGATGTGAGCACGGAAAAACCAAACGCTAGATGCAACTCAGACGCTTACATTTGCGTGGAGTGGTGTGGAGAAGATGATGGGTTCCTCTGCGTGCGAGTCTCCCCATACATACGAGTGTGAGGAGGTGCCAACCTACGTAGAGACGGGAGGTCAATGTTGAGAGGCGGAAATGAGTAACGTTGGGAACTGACGTGGACGTCGTAGTCCCAGCCGGATGATGATGAGTACGTATATGAATAGGTGGGGTAGTAGGCCATCACGAGGAAGAACGAAGAGAAGAACACACAAGGGGTGGTAGAGCCGATGAAGGAGGAAAACGGTGGACGAAAGACCCGGCTTTTATCCTGCGGAAGGATTCCAGCTCATGTTGTTCAATCTAATCGCCTCACGCTCCGGGATGGGGCAGATTAATACATTAAATAAAGTCGATTGCTGAAGCCCGCAAGAAGACATCTCCATCTGACAGACAATGGAAGGGAGAATGCCGCGTCACAAACCCGCCAGGATGGTGAAATTTGGCGGGAGTGAAGCCCGTCGCGTTTTGCCGGGTTGTGTGGTACACCGTGGGGTGGACTTTTGCTGCGAGAACGAAGTAGTGATGGCGATTTCCAATTGGATCGTAGAAGCTTGTGCATTCGGCTGCCAGTTTTATCCGTCAAGAAAACAACGGCACGGGCCAGCCCGTAAAACCAAGTCGCTCTGCGAGATGCATCTCACTTGGGTGACACCCATCTGGAGCATATAGGAAAACTGGCGAAAACGGGGGAACAGTCGCCCAGTAAGGGGAGTTCGGGCACTTCAACCAATCCTATCCGCGGCATCAATAAGTATCTTGGTCAAGGCCTAAGAAAAACCCAATCTTGTGGCTCCACGGCGACGCCGCGACTTCGTTTTTCTCGGCTCCCCGATCTCAGGTGGGAATGGACGAAGGCCCCTGATAATCTGTAATTTGATATGGCCTAGCTCGGGGCCTTCTCTACCCGTTGGGTCCCATCTGTCGCGGCACGGTCAGCACGGCCAAAATCTCCCAAGCCAATAGACCCCCCCAGATGCGCCTTGAGCAAACATAGAAGTGGGTCAAATGGCCTGAGTCCGGAGAGAGCACGAAAAGGTGCATACCAGGGGGATCAACGAGGCAGATAGATCTGGAATAACCGGGACAACCGTCCGGCCAGTCCCGAAGGAAAGGAAGTGAGGGGATGCAAATAACCCCTAGGGGACACGTGGGCTAGACGAGGAGGAACGGAAACCGATAAACCTGGGAATATCCGACGAATGGGCCTTGGGGTGGCCATTTCTTGGGCCACCGCCATCAATATCCGGTGCGTGTGGTTTTTGATGTGCGTCACGGTGGCGAAGCATCGTGGTCGTTACATAAATCAGGGGTGAATTCAAATCCCAAGTTTAGACAGAGATCCGGGCAAGGGTTTCACCGGTGTAAAGATTCGGGAACCTTTCTTCGTTGGGTGGGAATGGACCCCTAGATGTCTCCTGCCCCGGTCCAGGCTCACACCCCTAAGCGCGTATTTCCCGCATTTTCTCGACATGATTTCCGACCTCCAAGAGAGTACAACCGCGGAGCAGGTCGAGGAAGGTCTGGCAGAGTTCGAGGTCAGGACGGCTCGAAGGGGCACTCCCGCATCGTAATTTCATGGGTCACGTTGGCGAATCTCGAAACAGCGGAAGAGTTCGGCTCTCCGCCCGCCCAGCCAGCCATGGAGTCGCGTTATTCACAGGCATGGGGACAACACCGAGGGAACCGTTCGGGGAGTAAGAACCTTCAGCGGAACAACAAGTGGTAATACTTCAGCCGGAAGCGAGGTTCCTGGAATCCTGAGGTGTCGCGATCAGTAACTAATGGGGACTGGTGCAGACGGGCCTTTAACCAGGCATTCAAACGACCGGACGTTCGACCCACGGACAAGCTCCTTTGGAAAATCAATACGCCCCACGATTGCGTTGATGGGGGTAATGACCGCATCCTCATCGAATACATGTCTACAAATTAGCCAACAAAGAACCAGACTACATGCGAAGGCTATGTTGGGTACTTACCAGGAGGGGGGGTGAGCCATGGGGCGCTCTAGTTCGTGAGCTTCGTCCCATTCGAATCAGTGGGACGAATAGGGATAGTCTTGCGTGTAGATGACCATCAAACGACTTGCGGAACATAGACAACGGGGCTATGTTGGGCTGAGCGCGGAGGCTCGGATATAACAAATACGGAGAGCCGAGATGAACACTAGCAGAACACGTTGCTGACTGTGTGGCACACTTTTCAGTATCAAGGGAAGGGGAAGCCGTTTCTTGAGGTCCTGGCACACCGAATGCCCGCAGAAGGAATGACTGGCGGTAAAAAGCTCCTTACGGCGATCGCCGACTGAGGAGGACATGAGAAGTCCACCGCTTGATCATCGATCACAGTTACCACCAGCCTCCCATGATCTTACGATTCCCTCCGCCGAAAGTTTAGATGTAATGCAATAATACCGGAACTTGCGGGGACAATATACGATGGATCATGAAATTACGGGTAAGTACAAACTGCGCACATGCCCGCCATATTGGTTACTGATCCCCCAGGCGGCACGACCTCAGATGACGATCTAGATTATCGTCCCGGATAGCGACCTCACACCCGCGGGGGCACAAGAGCTTGAATCGCATCTCATGGGTGACGATATGTTTGAAGAGATATCCCCTCTCTACCTTCGCCCCGCACCCGTCCCAACCGCACTTCACCACCTTCATCTTCTGGTTCCTTCCCGCGGAATCATCCGTAGATTTGTCGGACTTGGCGAGATGAGAGGCGATATGATTTTTCCAGTCCTTGATGGTGTCGAGTGTATAATCGAAGGGCATCTGTACTGTGCAGCCACCACCCCAGAGACACTTCATCCTCCCTGCGGGAGGGAGGGATATCTTTGACTTCAGACTTGACGGCCCGGCGGTACGCTTTTGAGAGGGTTTTGGCTTAACCCCGGCGGATTCTCGAAGCCTCTTCCTCTGTCGCTCCTTGAGGGGGCTTAGATCGTCCTGCGTCGGAGTGCCCAGGTCGTAATCGTCGTCGTCGCCGCTATCGTCCTCTCCCCCCTGGGGTGAGGGATGGGCATATCGCAAGTAATCCGGGAGGTGGCCAAAAAGCTCGGCCGTTGGGGCGCATTTTGGCCGAGTTATCCGTGACGAGAGAAACTCGCGTGGATCGGTCAATTCCCACCTAGTGAGTCTAATGGCAGTGTATTAGATAGGAAATGGCTAATGGAACGAAGGTACCCACGCTGCTCGGTCACGAATACGTCTTGAACCTCCGTGGGTGTGAGTAGGTACGATACTCCTACGATGCGGTGAAACAATGTCGGCAAGAAGATATGGGTGTGAAAGATGTTTGCACATACCGGACGGTAAGTTCTTCGTGCGTTGTTGGTGGATCAAGCGATTCCCAGGGCTGAACGATAGGGCTTTCCAGACCGGAGCCGGAGTTGGGTTGCGGCATAGATGCAAAGGATCCGTGAGAAGACATGGTTTATGTGAAGGTAGGATTGGAGAGATAGGCGAGCGGAGAGCACAGAGGGGTGATTGGACGGACGCTCATGCTACTGCGCTGCCTCTTAAATGTCCAGGGATGTGGCCACACCGTCTTCCCCACCTTCGTGTATAAGTGTCCCTTCGCAACTGCGGCGACCATGGCCACCATTTGGCCCCTTGAAAGTCGAAAAAGGAAAGAATGGGAAATAATTCGTGATGATCAAGCCTACTCACGGTATGTGATCGAGCATGAGGTGGACGGGGGCCCTGGGATGCCATGGACGCGTAACGCGCTC
>Ga0307517_10013619_pt1 | contig 11022 bp, 8 predicted proteins | sample 23_EM_MG_FD_194515 | JGI IMG/M metagenome (GOLD analysis project Ga0307517, IMG submission 194515) | Populus trichocarpa ectomycorrhiza microbial communities from riparian zone in the Pacific Northwest, United States - 23_EM | ecosystem: Host-associated > Plants > Roots > Unclassified | place... | reverse complement strand
TGGACGTCAAGCAGCAGCTGATGCGCGACCTGGAGGACATCGTCGGCGAGGACTGTCTGCTCGCCACCAACACCTCGTCCCTGTCGGTGACGGCCATCGGCGCCGCCCTGCGCAATCCCGGGCGCTTCGTGGGCCTGCACTTCTTCAACCCGGCCCCGCTGCTGCCGCTCGTCGAGGTCGTCTCCGGGTTCGCCACCGACGTCACGTCGGCCACGCGCGCGTACGAGATGTCCCGCGCCTGGGGCAAGACACCCGTCGCCTGCGCCGACACTCCCGGCTTCATCGTCAACCGCATCGCCCGGCCCTTCTACGCCGAGTCCTTCGCGGTCTACGAGGCGCAGGCCGCCGATCCGGCCACCATCGACGCCGTCCTGCGCGAGTCCGGCGGCTTCAAGATGGGCGCCTTCGAACTGACCGACCTCATCGGGCAGGACGTCAACGAGTCGGTCACCCACTCCGTGTGGCAGTCCTTCTTCCAGGACGTGCGCTTCACGCCCTCGCTGGCCCAGCGCCGCCTGGTCGAGTCCGGCCGCCTCGGCCGCAAGACCGGGCAGGGCTGGTACGACCACGGGGACGACGCCGAGCTGCCCGAGCCGCACACCGCGGAACCGGCCCAGGCGCCCGCGTACGTCGTCGTGGAGGGCGATCTGGGCCCCGCGGCCGAGCTGGTCGCGCTGATCCGCGAGGCGGGCATCGTCGTCCGCGAGGAGGAAGAGGACCACGGCACGCGCATGGTGCTGCCCGGCGGCGGCCAGTTGGCGCTCGCCGACGGACAGACCTCCGTGGAGTTCCGGGACGTCGTCTACTTCGACCTCGCCCTCGACTACCGCAGGGCCGGCCGCATCGCCCTGTCCGTCTCCCAGGACACCGCGTCGGGGACCCTCTCCGAGGCGACCGGCCTCTTCCAGGCGCTCGGCAAGAACGTCAGCGTCGTGGGAGACGCCCCCGGGATGATCGTCGCCCGCACGGTGGCCCGGATCGTCGACCTGGCGCACGACGCCGTCGCCAAGGGCGTCGCCACCGAGGAGGACATCGACACCGCGATGCGCCTGGGTGTCAACTACCCTCTGGGTCCGTTCGAATGGAGCCGCAGGCTCGGCCGCAGCTGGGCCTACGACCTCCTGGACGATCTGCACCTGCGTGATCCGTCGGGACGGTACGCGCCGTCCCTGGCGCTCTACCGCCACGCGTACGCCACCGAGAAGCGGGAGGGCACCCCATGACCACCGCCAAGCGCGACACGTACACCCCGGAGACCCTGCTCTCCGTAGCCGTCCAGGTCTTCATCGAGCGCGGCTACGACGGCACCTCCATGGAGCACCTCGCCAAGGCGGCCGGTATCTCCAAGTCGTCGATCTACCACCACGTCACCGGCAAGGAGGAACTGCTCCGCCGCGCGGTCAGCCGCGCCCTGGACGGCCTCTTCGGGATCCTCGACGAGGAGCACGCGCGCGTGGGGCGTGCCGTCGAGCGGCTGGAGTACGTCGTGCGGCGGATGGTCGAGGTGCTGACCTCCGAGCTGCCGTACGTGACGCTGCTGCTGCGGGTGCGGGGCAACACCGATGCCGAGCGGTGGGCCCTGGAGCGGCGGCGTGACTTCGACCACCGGGTGGCCGATCTGCTGAAGGCCGCGGCGGCCGACGGCGATCTGCGCGGTGACGTGGAGGTACGGCTCGCGACCCGGCTCGTCTTCGGGATGATCAACTCCATCGTGGAGTGGTACCGGCCCGACGGGCGGGGCATGGGCGAGCGCGAAGTGACCGACGCGGTGGCCCAGTTGGTCTTCTCCGGACTGCGCAACCAGGCCTAGGCCGCGGACCCGACCTGGCGGGTCAGCTCTGGGGCTCCAGGTCCTCCTCCTCGAAGACCAGCAGGGTGCGCGTGCTGAGCACCTCGGGGATCGCCTGGAGCCGGTCGAGGACCAGCTCGCGCAGCGACCGGTTGTCCAGGGTGTGCACCAGCAGCAGGACGTCGAAGTCCCCGCCGACCTGTGCGATGTGCGAGGCCCCCGGGAGTAGTCGCAGCTGGTCGCGGACCGTGCGCCAGGAGTTCTGCACGATCTTCAGGGTGATGTACGCCGACGTGCCCTGACCCGCGCGTTCGTGGTCGACCCGGGCGCCGAAGCCGCGGATGACGCCGTCCTCGATGAGCCGGTTGATACGCGCGTAGGCGTTGGCGCGCGAGACGTGCACCCGTTCGGCGACCGACCTTATCGACGCGCGGCCGTCCGCCTGGAGCATCCGCAGGATGTCCTGATCGATGGCGTCGAGCGGGCGCGGGGGCGGCAGGGTGTTGCCCGCCTCCGGGCCTTCGGCCATTTGTTCAGGTGCCATGTCCCCCCGCCTCCCTACCATGGACGTACTGCGTTCATTTCAGGTTGTGGAGAACCGTTTGTCCACAGCCTGGAGGTGCCTGTAGCCAAAATGTGCCGACGACCGAACAATCGGTAGGGAGGTGCGGCACGTCCGACGCGCCTCTCCGAGCCACTCCGACGAGGAGGTGCCGTCATGACGGTCATGGAGCAGCGGGGCGCGTACCGGCCCACACCGCCGCCCGCCTGGCAGCCGCGCACGGACCCCGCGCCGCTGCTGCCCGACGCCGCGCCGTATCGCGTGCTCGGCACCGAGGCGGCCGCGCAGGCCGACCCCGCGCTGCTGCGCCGGCTGTACGCCGAGCTGGTGCGGGGGCGCCGGTTCAACGCGCAGGCCACCGCCCTCACCAAGCAGGGCCGACTCGCCGTGTACCCCTCCACCACCGGCCAGGAGGCCTGCGAGGTCGCCGCCGCGCTGGTCCTCCAGGAGCAGGACTGGCTCTTCCCCAGTTACCGCGACACCCTCGCCGCCGTCGCCCGCGGCCTCGACCCCGTGCAGGCCCTCACCCTGCTGCGCGGCGACTGGCACACCGGCTACGACCCGCGCGAGCACCGCATCGCCCCGCTCACCACCCCCCTCGCCACCCAACTCCCGCACGCCGTCGGCCTCGCCCACGCGGCCCGCCTCAAGGGCGACGACGTGGTCGCGCTCGCCCTGGTCGGCGACGGCGGCACCAGCGAGGGCGACTTCCACGAGGCGCTGAACTTCGCCGCCGTCTGGCAGGCCCCGGTCGTCTTCCTCGTCCAGAACAACGGCTTCGCGATCTCCGTCCCCCTCGCCAAGCAGACCGCGGCACCCTCCCTGGCCCACAAGGCCGTCGGCTACGGCATGCCCGGCCGGCTGGTCGACGGCAACGACGCGGTCGCCGTGCACGAGGTCCTCGCCGACGCCGTACGGCACGCGCGCGAGGGCGACGGTCCCACGCTCGTCGAGGCCATCACCTACCGCATCGACGCCCACACCAACGCCGACGACGCGACCCGCTACCGGGGCGACGCCGAGGTCGAGGCTTGGCGCGCCCACGACCCGATCGCCCTCCTGGAGCACGAACTCACCGAGCGCGGACTCATCGACGAGGACGGCATCCAGGCCGCCCGCGACGCCGCCGAGACCATGGCCGCCGAGCTGCGCGCGCACATGAACCAGGACCCGGTGCTCGACCCCATGGACCTGTTCGCCGACGTGTACGCCGAGCCCACCCCCCAACTGCGCGAACAGCGCGAACAGTTGGCGGCGGAGCTGGCGGCCGAGCGGGAGGGGACGCACGGATGACCACCGTCGCCCTCAAGCCCGCCACCATGGCGCAGGCCCTCACGCGCGCGTTGCGCGACGCCATGGCCGCCGACCCCGCGGTGCACGTCATGGGCGAGGACGTCGGCACCCTCGGCGGAGTCTTCCGGGTCACCGACGGCCTCGCCAAGGAGTTCGGCGAGGACCGCTGCACGGACACCCCCCTCGCCGAGGCCGGCATCCTCGGCTCTGCCGTCGGCATGGCGATGTACGGCCTGCGCCCGGTCGTGGAGATGCAGTTCGACGCCTTCGCCTACCCGGCGTTCGAGCAACTGATCAGCCACGTCTCCCGCATGCGCAACCGCACCCGCGGCGCCATGCCCCTCCCGATCACCATCCGCGTCCCCTACGGCGGCGGCATCGGCGGCGTCGAGCACCACAGCGACTCCTCCGAGGCGTACTACATGGCGACCCCGGGCCTGCACGTCGTCACCCCCGCGACCGTCGCCGACGCCTACGGCCTGCTGCGCGCCTCCATCGCCTCCGACGACCCGGTCGTCTTCCTGGAACCCAAGCGCCTGTACTGGTCGAAGGACACCTGGAACCCCGACGAGCCCACCCCCGTCGACCCGATCGGCCGCGCGGTCGTCCGCCGCCCCGGCCGCAGCGCCACGCTCATCACCTACGGCCCGTCCCTGCCCGTCTGCCTCGAAGCCGCCGAGGCGGCCCGGGCCGAGGGCTGGGACCTCGAAGTCGTCGACCTGCGCTCCCTCGTCCCGTTCGACGACGAGACGGTCTGCGCGTCCGTACGGCGCACCGGCCGCGCCCTCGTCGTGCACGAGTCGGGCGGCTACGGCGGCCCGGGCGGCGAGATCGCGGCCCGCGTCACCGAGCGCTGCTTCCACCACCTGGAGGCGCCGGTGCTGCGCGTCGCCGGGTTCGACATCCCGTATCCGCCGCCGATGCTGGAACGGCACCATCTGCCGGGCGTCGACCGGGTCCTGGACGCCGTGGGCCGGCTCCAGTGGGAGGCGGACAACTGATGGCTCAGGTACTGGAGTTCAAGCTCCCCGACCTCGGCGAGGGCCTCACCGAGGCGGAGATCGTGCGCTGGCTGGTCGAGGTCGGCGATGTCGTCGCCATTGACCAGCCGGTCGTCGAGGTCGAGACGGCCAAGGCGATGGTCGAGGTGCCGTGCCCCTACGGCGGTGTCGTCACCGCCCGCTTCGGCGAGGAGGGCACGGAACTGCCCGTGGGCTCCCCGCTGTTGACGGTCGCGGTGGGCTCACCCACCGCCGACACCGGCGCCGAGACCGAGGGCTCGGGGAACGTGCTGGTGGGCTACGGCACGGGGGCGCCTCCGGCACGGCGGCGGAGAGTACGGCGGATGGCAGCCGATGCCGTGACGTCGGTGGCGGACGCCCCCGCCGCTGCTCCTGCCCCCGCCGCTGAGACCCGCGGTCGCGACGACGGTCCCGTACCCGTGATCTCACCCCTCGTACGACGGCTCGCGCGCGAGAACGGCCTGGAACTGCGGGAGTTGACGGGTTCCGGACGGGACGGCCTGATCCTGCGGGCGGACGTCGAGCAGGCGCTCCGCGCGGCGGCGACCCTGGAGGCGACCACACAGGAAGCGACCCTCCTCCCCCCGGCCACGCTCCCCACGACCACGACCACGACCACGACCGACATCGACGGAGTCACCCGCACCCCCCTCCGCGGCATCCGCGGCGCCGTGGCCGACAAGCTCTCGCGCAGTCGCCGGGAGATCCCCGACGCGACCTGCTGGGTGGACGCCGACGCGACGGAGCTGATGCGCACCCGCGCGGCCATGAACGCCGCCGGTGGCCCCAAGATCTCCGTACTGGCGCTCCTCGCCAGGATCTGCACGGCCGCGCTGACCCGGTTCCCCGAGCTCAACTCCAGTGTGGACATGGACGCGAGGGAGGTCGTCCGGTTCGACCGGGTCCACCTCGGCTTCGCCGCGCAGACCGAGCGCGGGCTGGTCGTGCCCGTCGTGAGGGACGCGCACGTGCGCAACACGGAGGCGCTGAGCGCGGAGTTCGCCCGGCTCACCGAGGCTGCCCGGACCGGGGCACTCACGCCCGCCGATCTCACCGGCGGCACCTTCACGCTCAACAACTACGGGGTGTTCGGCGTCGACGGTTCCACGCCGATCATCAACCACCCCGAGGCGGCCATGCTCGGCGTCGGCCGTATCGTGCCCAAACCCTGGGTGCACGAGGGCGAGTTGGCGGTGCGCCAGGTCGTGCAGCTCTCGCTCACCTTCGACCACCGGGTGTGCGACGGCGGTACGGCGGGCGGTTTCCTGCGGTATGTGGCGGACTGCGTGGAACAGCCGGCGGTGCTGCTGCGCAACCTGTGATCACAGCGGCGCGGACAAGTTCCCTGTGATCAGGGCGGGACGCATACTCGGGGGGTGACCGCGTACGAGCCCCCCGACGCCCCCGGCGCTGCCACCGGCTCCGCGCGGGGTGCCGGCGGCTCCGCCTCGGGCGCCGTTGTCGCCGTGCTCGGTGGTGGTGTGGGCGCGGCGAGTGTCACCGGCTTCGCGCCGGGTGCCGCCGATGCCGTACCCGGTGAGATGCCCGGCACGATGCGGGAAGCCATGTCTTCGGTCGCCCATGTCGCCCTGCCCGGCACGGTGCGGGAAGCCACGCCTTCGGTAGCCCATGTAGGCCTGGCCGACGCGGTACGGGAAGCCCCGCCCGCGGTCACGCCCGCCGTCCTGCTCGGCGTGGTGCCGCCCGCTCTGCCCGAGGCTGCCGCCGACGGCTTGCCCGGCGCCGCACTTGATGCCCTGCCCACCGCCGTGCCGGACGCCGTTTCCGGGTCCGCACAAAGCGCGCTGCCCGACGCGGCGCCAGCCGCCCAGCCCGGTGCCGGCCTCGCCGTCCTGTCCGGGGCCGACCCTGGCGTCGCACCCAGCGCCGGCCTCGACGTCCCGTCCGGAGCCGACCCTGACGCGCTGCCGGGTGCCGGCCTCGACGTCCCGTCCGGGGCCCACCCTGGCGCCACACCCAGCATCGACCCCGACACGCTGCCGGGTGCCGGCCTCGACGTTGCGCCCGAAGCCGACCTTGGCGCCGCACCCAGTGCCGACGCCGACACGCTGCCCAGCGCCGCCCCCGACGTCGCACCCAACGCCGACCTCGACACGCTGCCCGAAGCCGACCTCGGAGCCGCACCCAGTGCCGACGCCGACGCGCTGCCCGGTACCGACCCCCACATCCCGCCCGGGACCTCCCCCGACATCCCCCACGACGCCATCGTCCTCGCCGGAGGCGCCGCCCGGCGGCTCGGCGGTGCCGACAAGCCCGGCCTACGAGTGGGCGGTCGCGCCCTGCTCGACCGGGTGCTCGGCGCCTGTGCCGACGCCGGGACCACGGTCGTCGTGGCCGACCCGAGGCCCACCGCCCGGCCGGTGCGCTGGGCGCGTGAGGAACCGCCCGGCGCGGGTCCGGTCGCCGCGCTCGACGCAGGCCTGCGGCACACCACTGCCGACGCCGTCGTGGTCCTCTCCGCCGACCTCCCGTTCCTCGAAGTGGCCACCGTGCGGCGGCTGTTGACCGCCCTGTGGAGCAGCGGCGCCGAAGGGGTGCTGCTCACCGACGCCGACGGACGCGACCAGCCGCTCGTGGCCGCGTACCGCACCTCGGCGCTCCGCCGAGAGCTGACCGCACTCACCAAAGAACGCGGCGGCCTCACCGGGCTGCCCCTGCGCCGGCTGACCGGCGCGCTCGAACTCACCCGCGTCCCCGACCCCGTCGCGTCCTTCGACTGCGACACCTGGGACGACCTCGCCACCGCCAGGGCACGCATCAGGGAGCATGGGCACGTGTTGGATGAATGGATTTCCGCAGTCAAGGACGAACTGGGCATCGACCTGGACGTCGACACCGGCATCCTGCTCGACCTCGCCCGTGATGCCGCCCACGGGGTGGCCAGGCCCGCCGCACCGCTGACCACCTTCCTGGTCGGTTACGCGGCGGCGCAGGGCAAGGGCGGCCCGGAGGCGGTCGCCGAGGCGGCCCGCAAGGCGGTGGCCCTCGCGCTGCGCTGGGCGGACGAGGACACCCCGGAAGCCGGGTCCGACGCCAAGGGCGACACAAAGGCCGATGCCCCGTCCGACGCCGCATCCACTGCCAAGGCCACTGCCAAGGCCGATGCCGACGCCCCCGCGTCCGCCCCGGGTCCGGACACCGCCGGATGACCGCGCGCGGTATTCACGCCGGCGAGCACGCCCAGGACGCCGAGGATCTCGACGTCGAGGAGGTGCTCGCCCTCGTGAACGAAGGCAGCACCGGCTCCGGCGACCCCGCCGTGCCCTCACCCTCGGCCTCCCCCTCACACGCACCGCAGGGCAACCCCCGCAAGCCCGACACCGACCAGCACAAGGCCACCCCCTGGCCCGAGGCCCGCGCCATCGCCGGCCGAGCCGCCCGCACCGGCACCCGCCGCGCCCCCGTCTCCGTGACCCTCGACTCCGCGCTCGGCCTGGTCCTGGCCGCGCCGCTCGTCGCGCTGAGCGACCTGCCCTCGTTCGACACCTCGGCGATGGACGGCTGGGCGGTCGCGGGCCCCGGCCCCTGGGCCGTACGGGAGGACGGGGTGCTCGCCGGGCACGCGGAGTCGGAGCCGCTCAGCGACGGCGAGGCCGTGCGGATCGCGACCGGTGCCCGGGTCCCCGCCGACGCCACCGCCGTCATCCGCAGCGAGCACGGCCGTAGCGACGACAAGGGCCGCCTCCACGCGGCCCGGGACGTCGGGCACGGCCAGGACATCCGCCCGCGCGGCCAGGAGTGCCGCAGCGGCGACCAGCTGTTGCCCGGCGGCACGCTGGTGACCCCGGCGGTGCTCGGCCTCGCCGCGGCCGCCGGGTACGACACACTCACCGTCGTACCCCGGCCCCGGGTCGAAGTCCTCATCCTGGGCGACGAGTTGCTCACCGAGGGGCTGCCCCGGGACGGGTTCATCCGGGACGCGCTCGGCCCGATGCTGCCGTCCTGGCTGCGCGCGCTCGGCGCCGAAGTCACCGCCGTCCGCCGACTCCGGGACGACGAGAAGGCGCTGCACAAGGCCATCACGGGCAGCACCGCCGACCTCATCGTCACCACCGGCGGCACCGCCTCCGGCCCGGTCGACCACGTCCACCCCACCCTGCGCCGTATCGGCGCCGAACTCCTCGTGGACGGCGTCAAGGTCCGCCCCGGCCACCCCATGCTGCTGGCCCGTATCAAGGACGACCAGCACCTCGTCGGCCTGCCCGGCAACCCCCTCGCAGCGATCTCCGGCCTGCTCACCCTTGCCGAACCGCTGCTGCGGACCCTGTCGGAACACCCCGCCCCGGAGCCGTACGCGCTGCCCCTCCAGGACGCGGTGCACGGGCATCCGTACGACACCCGGCTCATCCCCGCCGTGCTGCGCGGCGACTCTGCCGTGCCGCTGCACTACAACGGCCCGGCCATGCTGCGCGGGATCGCGGGCGCCGACGCGCTCGCGGTCGTTCCGCCGGGTGGTGCGCGGCAGGGGCAGCAGGCGGAACTCATCGATCTGCCCTGGGCGGCCGCCGGGATCGGGGTGTGTTTCACGTGAAACAATCGGGCCATGATGCGATCGCCCGCCAGGCGGACGAACATCTCGTGACCCATCGGGTGGAACTCCCGAAGAAAGTGGTCGAGCACCCCTTCCAGCAGGTCGCGAAACGGCTCTCCATCGCGCTGTTCCTGCTTGTCGCGACCGCGTTGATCGTCTATGCCGATCGCGAGGGCTACAACGACAACTCGGACGGCTCGGTCGACTTCCTCGACGCCTTCTACTACGCGACGGTCACCCTCTCGACCACCGGCTACGGCGACATCACCCCGGTCAGCGACGGCGCCCGGCTCACCAACATCCTCGTCGTCACGCCCCTGCGCGTGTTCTTCCTGATCGTCCTCGTCGGCACCACCCTTGAGGTCCTCACCGAACGCACCCGGGAGGAATGGCGCTTGAACCGCTGGAGGTCCACCTTGCGGGATCACACCGTCGTCATCGGCTTCGGGACGAAGGGGCGGTCCGCGATCCAGACCGTGTGCGCGACCGGGCTGAAGAAGGAACAGGTCGTCGTGGTCGACCCCAGCGGCAAGGCGATCGAGGCGGCGAGCAGCGAGGGATACGTCGGTGTCGTCGGGGACGCCACCCGCAGCGAGGTCCTGAAGCGCGCCGAGGTGCACAAGGCCCGGCAGATCATCATCGCCACCCAGCGCGACGACACGGCCGTGTTGGTGACCCTCACGGCCCGGCAGCTCAACCGGGGCGCGAAGATCGTCGCCGCGGTCCGCGAGGAGGAGAACGCGCCGCTGCTCAAACAGTCCGGCGCCGACGCGGTCATCACCAGCGCCAGCGCGGCCGGCCGCCTCCTCGGCCTGTCCGTGCTCAGCCCCGCCGCAGGCATGGTCATGGAGGACCTCATCCAGCAGGGCAGCGGGCTCGACATGACCGAACGCCCGGTCATAAAGGCCGAGGTCGGCAAGTCGCCGCGCGACACGGACGACCTGGTGGTGAGCGTCGTCCGCGGACACCGGGTGCTCGGCTACGACGATCCGGCCATCGGGACGCTTCAGCTGACGGACCGGCTCATCACGATCGTGCGGGTGTCGCCGGGCTCGCAGGTCGCGCCGGACACCCGGCCGTTGCCGCAGTGACGCACCGTCGACCGCTGCTGGAGTGACCGACCTTCTCGCGTTGTCGCAGTGACCCACCTTCGGCGGTCGGTCGTATGACGAGGAGTAGCGTCGGGCTCATGCATGCGATCACGATTTCCGAACCTGGTGGGCCCGAGGCGCTGGTGTGGGGCGAGGTCCCCGATCCGGTCGCCGGTGAGGGCGAGGTACTGGTCGAGGTGGTGGCCAGCGCGGTCAACCGGGCCGACATCATGCAGCGCCAGGGCTTCTACAACCCGCCGCCCGGCGCCTCCCCCTACCCCGGCCTCGAATGCTCCGGCCGGATCACCGAGATCGGCCCCGGGGTCTCCGGCTGGTCGGTCGGCGACGAGGTGTGCGCGCTGCTCGCGGGTGGCGGTTACGCCGAGAAGGTCGCCGTTCCGGCCGGGCAGCTGCTGCCGGTGCCCGCCGGCCTCGACCTGAAGCAGGCCGCCGCGCTGCCCGAGGTGGTCTGCACGGTCTGGTCGAACGTCTTCATGGTCGCCCACCTCCGCCCCACCGAGACGCTCCTCGTGCACGGCGGTTCCAGCGGCATCGGCACCATGGCGATCCAGCTCGCCAAGGCCGTCGGCGCGAAGGTCGCCGTCACGGCAGGCACGAAGGAAAAGCTGGACTACTGCGCCGAGTTGGGCGCCGACATCCTCATCAACTACCGCGAGCAGGACTTCGTCGCGGAGATCGAGCGGGCCACTGAC
>Ga0307517_10013618_pt1 | contig 11022 bp, 7 predicted proteins | sample 23_EM_MG_FD_194515 | JGI IMG/M metagenome (GOLD analysis project Ga0307517, IMG submission 194515) | Populus trichocarpa ectomycorrhiza microbial communities from riparian zone in the Pacific Northwest, United States - 23_EM | ecosystem: Host-associated > Plants > Roots > Unclassified | place... | reverse complement strand
ATTCTTAAACATAATTAAAATTCAATTTGGCCCATGATTAAATCAAATTGGCCTATTAAAAATTTAATTATGTCATTGGACTTAATTTTTATGCAAATTCATCCAATAATCATTTAATTTGACCTTGAATTTGCATTTTTTTTCTCCATTCTTGGGCATAATGGGGTACAATTAGGCCTTGAATTTCCTCCAAAAATTGCAGCTTGATTTTCTGGCCTGCTTTCTCCACGTTGCCAGCCTTTATTTTATTTTTTTTATTTTTATTTTGAAAAAAAAAATGAATTTTTGGGGAATAACCCAGAATTGGGTTATGACAACCGGGATGAGTTAATGATTAGCTTCGGCTAATGGCATCCTAAATGGATGACCGGGATGAAGAAATGAGTACCTTCGGCTAATAGCATCGTAAGTGGATGACCAGGATGAGCAAATGATTAGTCTCGGCTAATGACATCTTAAGTGGATGACCGAAATGAATAAACGATTGGCTTCGGCTAATGGCATCCTAAGAGGATAGCCGGATTTGAGAGTTATGAGTTAGTTTGGAGAATTGATACGTTCATGTATACTATGTTTTGTATATACCAAGTATATCAAAGAACTACGATTGTTATGTTTTAAATAGAGAATAACATTAGTTTGGCTAACGGTATTTGAGATGGATGATCGGGTTTGAGTATTATAATTAGCCTCGATAATTGACAAATTATTAATTGTGGTATTTACATAAGTAAGGAGAAATAAAAGAATTATGCTCTTTTGGTCCATGAATGAAAATGTAACATTAATATTGTTTTATTATGTTTTCTTAAATTGCCTATAATGCTTGAAATTACCTTGTGCTGTAACAGGGGCATCATACCAACATGGTGCATAAGGAGATCCGTTTCGCGGCTCTTACATTTTGAAAAGAATATATATTCGCATGTTACGGGTGATATGAGTTCTGTATGAACAGATGCATTAATCACTCAATTAGTCGTTTGACCCCTTGTGTAAAGACTAGTAATGAAAAATTGAAATGGAACACGGATGTGAATGTGTGAATGTGCTAATATGATGTGTACAAATATACATATGAGGTATTCATCTTATGGGGATGTCATGTTGTGAAATTACATGAGGTTAGGATAACGAAAGTACTAATTGTGTAACTTGTTGTTCAGCACTCTTGTATGAACTCGTGATGTTAATGAGACTAGAACATGAATGTGAATTTGTGAGTATGTCCATATGATGTGATGTAAACCTATGAGTACGAAAATATAATATTATGGACACGTATATTAAGAATCCGGTTTATGGGAATGTTGATTTACATTATCCTACGTGGATTGTGCTTTGTTAGTGAATGGAATGCAATTGTAAATCTGCATAATGATATGGTGAAAAACATCTAGAACCTAACGATAAAAAAAAATTCCATTGATTTTGGCCTTGAAAAGTCGGGTTGTTACATTTTCTCTCTGTTTTTTCTTTCTTTGATTTCTAGGTTTTTTTCTAGGTGTTATGGTGGATTCCCTTAAATATTGATCAAATTTTAGCCCTTTGATTAAAATGAGAGAGTTCTAGACAATGTGTATAATGAAGCTCTTGTACTAGGCTGGTTTTGCAATGGTGATTTTGTTTTTAGGTGTACTTTGTGGTTTTGCTAGACTTTGAGGGCAATGAGCTATTTTTGACCTTTTGATCTTGAGAGGGAGGTTTTAAGGCCATTGATAAGAACCATTTGAGAAGCTTTAAGTGTGAACACATGAAAAAAATGGGTGGTTTTTGAAAAATAGATATCACAGTCTAGGCTAACTTGGTTGGCCACTTTCAAGACTTCGTCGGAGCAACACTAATATAAACGTCATCGTAAACAACTTGAAGTTGGTAGAAGAGATGTATGTATTTCATTTGGATCTAATCTTTCTTCATTTGGAGGCTTATAGCTTCACATTTATTTATCCAAAGATGTCAACTCGATCAGCCTAGAATTTAAAATTATGGTGATAGCTGATTAAGGACAAGATGTTGGAGACTTTTATGAAAGAATTGGGATGTAAATGTCCAATTTCATGGAAATAGGGTTGTAAAGAGGATGTTATTCTTCCATTTGAAAAAAAAAAAACCTCGTGCCATTTAGAGGTCTAGAACATCACAACAAGCTCTTGAAAGATGTTAACCCGATCATTCAAAACTGTCAATGAAGGAGATGAAAAGTGGGTGAACGATGCGTCGTCTAGGTTAAATCCCTAGAAATTAGGGTTTTTAATTTGGGATTTGATAGATTTCAATTTAGTCTCTGTTCTTCCAATTGTTTTTAATTGCACCCATAATTACCTCCCAAACTCTTAATTTGATACAATTTCATCTTTGTCAAACTCAATCATTAACCCCGGAGTTTAGATCCATTTTCATCTTGGTCTTTGGTTTTTGATTTGTATATTTGGACCTTTAATTGACTATCAAATTTTATTTTTTCTTCAATTTGCCCCCTTATTTGGCCGTGTGTTCTAAGACACAAATTGAGAGATATATGATGGAAATGGAATCCTATACTTGGCTATAGGATCCATCAATGGAGAAGATAAACTAAAAGTTTAAAATTGTTTGAAATAAGAATTTTTTAAAGAAATGTTGGAAAATCGTAAGTACTAGTCAATATATGTTTTACTCTAAATGGTAGTGCTCTAAGTTGGAAGAGATCCAAACAAGAGAGCACAATTGATTCTACAACTAGATAAGAGTACACCTCCACGTTTAATGAAACAAAAAGGTTGTTTGGATTAGGTTGGTTCCTAGCATTGTTGATCTAGTTATCATGTATTGTGATAACAATGGAGCCATTACATAAGCAAAGGGACCGATGTTTAATCAATGATCAAAACAAGTACTTAAGAAATTCCATTTGATTTGATAAATCAATGAAATAAAGATGTAAAGATAGAGAAAGTACCCATCGAAGAGAATCTAGAATATCCTCATACTAAGTTATTATCCATACAGAAGCATTAATGTTACATGGCACAATATGATATTAGATACATGAGCTATTGACTTTAGTACAAATGGGAGATTGTTAGTTTAATATGCCTTGTAGCCAATCAGTTGGTTACATGTGGCATTATTATATTCATGTAAATACATATTTATTATTAATAAAAGCTTAATTTATCTTTAACAGTCATATAATATTATATTAATGAATCTAATATTTGATTTATGAATCTAGAGTAAAGATAAAGTTCATGGGACAAAATGTTTTGCAAAGAAAATTATAAAGTTGTTATAATTATGAGATTCTAATTGTATCAAAACATTGTTCCTAAAATGTTCTTAGTTGATACTCTCTTAAATACTAGACATTCATTAGAGCCGTAAAGATTGATACATATTATGTTCTTTCCTTTATGAAAGGAAGCAGTTGTTCTCATAAGTTGAGGTATAAGGGATACCTAAAACTAATATGTAGGTGCTTGTCATAACATATGTACACTGAACTGACCCACATGAGAATTATATATGGAGAGATCATCTATGTGTATGGAAAGGTTCACGTGACAGTTGTGTAAGTGATCCTCTTAATCGAGGTGACGAAAGGGCAGACATTGGGTATAACATGAACTATATGAAGGTATTTGAGTGATCAAGAAAGGATTCATCACCCTAGGTAAATTAGGAAAAATATTTCATCTATTCTCAAATAGCATTGATTGAGAAATCCTTGGACAAGGTGGAATAAGATTTGAAAAAAGTTTCAAATCTAATTCAAATGATCAATGACTATTAAGTAGAGAACAAACATGATTTAACATGGCAGACATACTTCATGCTTTAATGTTAAATCAGAATATTATTGATGAAAGGATATTAATTACACTAAGAAACTAGTTATTAAAAGGTTAAGTCAAACTACTAATGACTTTTCTAATATTTGTGGGATCATGACACGTTGGTAAACGATGTACTTGATCTTCAGATATAAATTAATCAATTGTTAAATTGATAATAAATTTATTTATTTAATTTTATTTAATTAGAATTAGAATTTATATTTGGGTTAATATATTAGAAACCTAAGGGGTCACACACATTAAGAACCTTTAGTTAGAAATTAAACTGAGATAATTTAATCAAGTATGACTTGATTATAGAAATTAAGGATTATAATATAATTAATACAAGGATTATATTTTCAGATCTACAAAATCAAGTAAGAACTTGATTGAGTTAATTTCTAAAATTGTTTTGAATTAATATATGAATATTATTTAAGGGGAAAATTCATATTTTGTTGATTTATAGGGGGTTTTAAATTTCCTTATAAATAGTAAGTTATGCTTATTATTTTTAAAAGTGAAGTTGTTTGTTAGACAGAAAAACCACTTAAGTCACAAAATAGAGAGCTAGCACTCTAGGCATTGTAATCTCTCTCTCTTAAATAAGGATTTAGAAGTTTCTCACTGGTGGTTCGTGTGTGGATTGTCGTTGAAGGCTGAATAATTAGACGGCTTGTGGTTTGCAACAACCAAGCCTTTAAATAATTATTCAAAGTCGAAGAAAATCAGATCTTCATGTAATAAATCCCTAAACATTTTAGATCTGTTTAACAGAATCCTAGGAACTTTTGCATAATTATGTTTTATTATTTCTGCTACATGTATGATATTTAGGAATCCAACAAATATATGTTTAGCATGTATGCTAGTATTCTGTTATTTTATGTTGAAAGTATGTTTTATCATTAGTTATACTTTTACATGCTTATAGTTTTAAACATGTATAAACTCTAGATTTTTGTTGGACATCTTTTGTTTAGCATGCCTTTATAATGATAAACTAAATATGTTTGTTCACTCGTCTAATATATATTTACAAACTTTGATTTATAAAAACCAAACTACTCTTATATATAATATATTTCTTTTTTCTCTGAATGTCTTTTTTAACACACTATGTTCCATCTCTGCCTTCACCTCCTCCCTTCTACTCACCTATACCACCCCACCAAACTTACCTCCACCGCTTCTCAATTTAATACTTGAACTATCATTGGAAGCATTTAAGCCATCTCATTAAACTTTCGCACCTAGCACTTTAAATAATTTAAAAATATCTGAAATTTCAGAGATTAATGCAATGTAAAAAAAATGAAAAAAATGTTTTGTTATCTCAAATTTGAGATATTAATTAAATAATCCATTACTTTCTTGAGAAAATAAAGGATCCCTCCACTATATTTCCCTTACTAAAAACCCTCGTTATATAATCAAACCCCAACATTTCTCTCTAATCATTACCAGAAAATTGACAAATACAAATGGAAACACTGATAACAATTTTCCATCAGTATATTGTGATGACCTTTACTAACAGAATTTTCCATCCCTCTATTCATCGGTAAACACTGACAGAAAAATTCTTTGGTTATATATCAAGGGAATTGCAGTGGGAAAATAAGAAATGAAAAAAAGAAGTCAAACAACATGAAGACATGTAACTTTTATAAACAACATTACCGACGGGATTAACCCGACGATAATTACCTCCGAAAATACACCGACAAATAAATTTTCTTGGTATATACCGAGGGAATGACGAAAGATATTACAATGGTGTTCAAAAAGGCAAATCATACAATGATGTGACATTTTATTGATAGAATGATCGACAGAGTTAATGATGTAATAATTTTGTCTGTAATGTTGTTGATGATATTTAATATATGACATGGCGATCGACCCTCCTCTCCCTTCCCCCATTTCTCCTTCTTTTTTATTCATTTTTTTCAACAACAAACAACCACTCCCTTCTTCCCAATCTCAACACAATTCAACTTCCCACAACAAATTCGGCCATCACAACACTAAGTTTGTCATCATCCATGTTCTAATTCAAATTTTATTGAGGATTCTCCACTTTAAGTAAGCAAATCTACCTTTTTTTTATTTGAACTTAATTTTAAAATCTTAATTATTTTTTTGCATATTTTTTGTAATATATGTATTTTGTTTGGGTGCTTACTTATTTTATAGTTTTTCTCATACAAATTTGTTGTATGGATTTATGATTTGTACATGTTAGGGTTTGTTTTAAATTTTGTAAAATTGTATTTGTTTGTAAATTGATGAAACTTATGTTGAATTTTTTACTTAGGTGTTTTGCATATGTTTTGTAATATATGTATTTGGTTTGTGTGCTTACTTATTTTATAGTTTTTCTCATACAAATTTGTTGTATGGATTTATGATTTGTACATGTTAGGGTTTGTTTTAAATTTTGTAAAATTGTATTTGTTTGTAAATTGATGAAACTTATGTTGAATTTCTCACTTATGTATTTTGTGATGAAATAAATAATAGCTTATTTTACGGGTCTGTTTTATATTTTATTAATTTTATTGCCGAGATGAAATTTTCGGTAAATATGTAGAAATTTAAATTTATGTAGATAATTGATAATGAATTAGGAGTACTATTAAAATAGATTGAATATGTTTGAGCTAAATCAATATTTTCACAAATTATTTAGGTGACATAGTTAATTAATACATGTTATTATCATTAGTTTATAAAGGTTTGATATAAGTAATGGATGCATAGAGATTCACCCCAAGGGTTGCGGAGAATGAATAATTATAATAGAGTTCAAGGTTTTATTAATTATACACTATCTAATCCGAGAAATATTAATGGAGAGGGTATTAGATGTCCATGCAAGAGGTGTAAAAATAAAAAGTTTCTCGATCGAGATGTTGTAACAATGCATCTTCTACAAAAAGGGTTCATAGAGAAATACATGTGTTGATATGCACACGAAGAACCATATGTTCCTCACGATACCATGGTAGAAAAAATGGTTGGGTCAAATTCTAGTTCTAGCAACGTGCATGGAGTTGTAGATGACAACAGTAATCATCATAGGACTATCATTATGTATACGATAAGAATGAATCAAGGTCATGTCGGTCAATATCTAATTGTAGATGAAGAATCTAATACAAACACGACCATGTTTTTTAATCTTTTGAAAATTCTAACGAACCATTATGGCATGGTTGCACAAATTATAGTAAGTTATCTGTTGTTGCACAGATGTTCAACACCAAGTCAGATCATAGTTTGAGTGAGGCCGATTATGATAGAATTGTTGAATGGGCAAGAAGCATTTTACCTAAAAGGAATAGGCTGAAAGAGAACTTTTATGTTGCTAAGTCTATGATGAAACTCCTCGATCTATGATACCATAAAACTAATATGTGTCTAAACTTTTGCATGTTGTACTACTTTGAAAATGAAGAGATGACCGAGTGTAAATTATGTGACATTCTCATTATAAACTCATGACTGGCAGGAGAAGGACTCTTGTTGCACACATAAAGCTTAGACACTTCCAAATCACACCTAGATTGTAGAAGTTATTTATGTCACCAAAGACTGTTGAGCACATGACATGACACCAATCGCATTATACGATGGATGAAGTGATGATGCACCCTTTCGATGGTGAAGCCTAAAACACTTTAATAGTGTGTATCCTTAGTTTTCAATAGAGACAAAAAACATGTGTCTTGGGTTATGTAAAGACAGATTCAATCCATTTAGGTTATTTGTTACTCCTTATTTTTGTTAGTCGGTGATACTCATGGTTTACAACTTTCCAATGGGATTGTGTATGAGGTTGAAGTTCATGTTTCTATCTACAGTCATACCTGATCCTAATAGTTCAGGTCGGAATATAGATGTTTATCTTTGACCATTGATTGATGAGCTGAAGCAATTGTATTCATACAGGGCTTTGACTTATGATGTATTGAGGAAACAAAATTTTATGATGAAGACATCTTTGATATGGACTATCAATGATTTTCCAACTTATGGAATGGTTTCTAGTTTGAGCATGTATGGAAAACCAGCATGTTTATACTGTATGGAAAATAATAAGGCATTCACACTAACAAATAACAAAAAAACATCCTTTTTTGCTATCACTGACAGTTCTTGCCAATAGATCACAAGTTCAGAAAGAACATGAAGGACTTCTTTATTACAAGAGTAGAAAAGGATGTTGCATCACCACTTCTTTTGGGTGAAGAATTGTATGACATGATGTCGGAGTATAGTGACATTGTATTTGGTTTTCAATCTAGTAAGCAGAAGTTTCTTGGTTTTGGTTTGACCCACAATTAGGTAAAACAAAGCATTTTCTAGAAGTTCCTTATCTCCTTTGCCATAACTTTGATGTCATGCACATAGAAAAGAACATGTTTGATAACATTTTCAACACGTTATGGAAGTGAAGGGGCAAACAAAGGACAATATTAAGGCTAGAATAGATATAACTTTGTTTTGTCACCATAAAAATATAGAGTTGATTTATGTTAGATAAGAATGCACAATTACTTGTTTACTAATACCTTAAAAGTCTTTGATTTCTTGATGGATGTCATGGGGGGCGACGTCGTCTGGCGACGGCGGAGGCTCTTTGTCGTGCCTCCTATATGAGGTGTCGTGTGTTGGAAAGGGTTTTTGGATTTAATCATAAAATTATGATTAAGGTTTAGGAGTCGCCACCTAGTATTATGGTCACTAGGAACCTATGGTCTGCGAGAGTCTGGGTAAGGGACTGGTTGTGCAAGGGGAAGACACATCACCCCCAGTGCACCCTACCTAAGGTAAGTTGCATTGTTGTTTGATTGTTTTTCTAGGTCGAGTTTCTATTCGTTGGTCTTTTCTAAGGTTCAAGGCAGATCTCCCTTCATGAGGGAGTCTCTACCTTATCGGGTTAAATCTTAACCGTTCTAAAGTCTGAATTTTAGCATTGCATTTATTTACATCTTGTATCTTTAATACCTGAGGGTGTACTTTATCGTGTATTTTTACACCCCATAAATATTAAAGTCTACATTTAGACCCCTAAAAAGGTTGGAAATAGATTTTTGACATGTTGGCCAAATTCTAAAGGATAATCATAAACTGGTTACGATATCCATTTTTTATTTTTTTTTAAACATGAAAAAGATGCATTTTTTTTTATGAAAAATATGCTTGGAAAAATTTTAGGATTTAGCCGTATGCAACAAAATATATATTTTTTATTTTTGAAAATTCTTTGATTTTTTTTTTAAATATTTCGGAGAAAACCGGGTATTTTAATACCAGATTTGTATTTTACAGTGTAAATATATAACCCGATATTATGCAAAATTGGTAGAAAAATATTTGAGAAAATCACAATTTTTTGAAAGGATTTTTGAATTTTTTTTTTATTATTATATATATTAATTAATTAAATATTATTTAAACATGTGGGCTAGGCCAAGCACAGGCCCAAAAACAGGTGGGCTGGCATTGGCCCAAAAAGGTTGGGCCAAACTCGGCCCAACACATTGTTTTTTAAATTTGGGGACGGGCTGGACCCGGCCCAGCCAATTGGGCTGGGCTAGGACATGTCCAGCCCAAAGCAACTTAGTCACTAGCAGCCCAGTGACTAAGTTGCATGAGATAGTGCAACGTGAATTATAATTCACGTTGCACTGTTCTTATGCGGCAGTGGCAGAGAGGGAGAAGAATAAGAAGAGAGGAGGGAGGCTTACTTGGCATTGAGGGAGCTCGTGGCCTGACTGGTGGCACACGGTGTGGCTGGGGTGGTGAGGCCGGTGGCTGGCTCTGGTCGCCGCTGGAAGAAGAAGAAGAAACAGAGGCCTGCGAAGGAGAAGGGAAGCTCGCAGTTGGAGCTGTTGGAGTGGCTGAGGAGAAAACTGCTACCCTGGCTGCCTTTGGGAAGGAAAAGAGCTTCTAGGCAAGGTGGTGGTCGTTGCTTCTACTATTGCCACTGTTGCCGAGGTCATAGTGGCAGAGAAGGGGGATTTTTACAGAGGAGAGTGAGTGCAACCACCACGTGAGATGGTTTGATGGCTACTGGAGGTGGGGATGATGGTGAGAAGACGAGTGATGAAGATGGTGGTGGCTGAAGGCCATGGTGGAGAGAGAAAGTAGAGAAATGATCGGTTGCAGGAAAAATGAGCAGGGAAGGCTGGTTTTCGGCCAACTTTGAGTTCAATTTTATTTTCCCTCAGGTCATTAACGGAGCCTCTATTTATAGGCGGTGGAAGAGGGTAATCTTGTCTTCACAGGGGAATAAATTCCAGCCCTTGATTCGATTGGGAAGGATCCCAACCGTTGGCTCAAAGTAGGCATGGTGCACTGTCAATCTGCAACTGCAGGCTGCCTGAGGTGGCCTCTTTGGAGTGGTGCCACATCCGTTTATATGCCAGTGAGCCGGTGAAGACCATACCCAGACATAGAGGGATGTCTGGTGATCGGTTTCGTGCACGGTTTGGCAAATTTGGTGGACGTTAAGTGCATTAAATGCACCTGCAAAGGAGGTGACTGGACCAGTTTTTTCGGAAAAATAAAGAAGATCATCTGGTCACTCTTTTTTCTTTTTCTTTTTTTTAACTCAAAACGGCGTCGTTTTAGGTTTTAAATAGGGATTTCTTCGAAGTTCAAAGCAGTCCTCCAACTTTCACTTTTATGCAATTGTACCCCTAATTGACCTAAACTTTTGATTTAATGCAATTACACCCTTGCCGAACTTCAATTGGAACCTGGATTTACGGGCCTTTTACACATTAGTCCCTAGTCTTGGATTTTTGCAATTTAACCCCTAATTGACAATTAAAATTTCAATTTCTTCAATTTAGTCCCCGGTTTTTGTCAATTAGGCCCCTATAGACCGGCGCGTTTTGCAAATTGGTCCCTGGTCTCGGATTTCTTCAATTTAACCCCTAATTGACCCAAAAACTTCAATTTTCTTGCAATTTGGCCCCTAATTTCAATCAAATAACTTGGTAAAAATTCAATTTGGTCTCTTAAAATTTCAATCTTCTCAATTAAGCCCAAATTAGACCCCCAAACTTAATTTTTCACCAATTAAGCCCCAAATAAAATTAATTTGACCCATTTAAAGTATAATTAAGTCCTTGCACTTAATTAAATCCTTCAATTGGACCCAAATTAATTCTTAAACATAATT
>Ga0307517_10013617_pt1 | contig 11022 bp, 6 predicted proteins | sample 23_EM_MG_FD_194515 | JGI IMG/M metagenome (GOLD analysis project Ga0307517, IMG submission 194515) | Populus trichocarpa ectomycorrhiza microbial communities from riparian zone in the Pacific Northwest, United States - 23_EM | ecosystem: Host-associated > Plants > Roots > Unclassified | place... | reverse complement strand
AATATAAGGACAAAATTAAAAAAAAAATCAATAATCAAAGGAAAGAAAGGGAGTCAAAATGCACAAAAAAAAAACCAACATTATGGATTACTATTGTAATCCACAATGCTAATGTGTATGGGGAACAATGTTTTCCCCACATCTTTTAGCTTTATACTTAATTAAAACACTTGGGATATTCACTATAGATACCAACATTGTTCATGCACGTACAGATCACTGTGAATGACCCTGTTCATTTTTTGACAATTCATTTTAGTCCTCAAAGTTTTATTTTAGGTGATTTGATCCTAATTTAATGCCAATTGCTTCTGATTTCTTAGTCAAGGGTGAAATTGAAAGAATAGGGATCGAAATGAAAAAGATGTCAAACATGGGTGGCATTTTAGAAGTTTTGGGAAAGATACACTTTGATCATCTAACTTTCAAAATAAAACAAATTATACGAATACGGTGCTTTATTTTTTTTCAAATTCAATTTTGGTACAAAAGTTTATTTTTGTTATTTTAGTCCCTGGTTGAGAAAGGAAAAAGAGAGGTCACTGGATTCCAGTGGTAGAGAAAGAAAATATCGTTGACACTGATTTATGCCACCAAAATAGTCGATGTTTGTGTCAAATGACTCCATTTGATGAGGAGAGTTCATATAGGTGTTTTTTTACCTTTAAAGTTCATGATAAAACATATATGAGCTCGGTTTGATTTTTTGTTTTAGGTTGATTTTGGTTTTTAGAAAGATGTTTTGGTTTTTCTTAAGGCCATAGATAATGTTATAACAGTTCCAAAGGTGTTTTGGGTCAAAATGAGTTGAAAAAATGGTTTTTTGATTGTCACTTAAAAAAATTTTAAATACAAAAAACATGTTGAAAAAGCTTTTATATACAATCTTTTTATTTGAAAAAAACATATTTTATCTGCGGTGAAGTGCATGTCAAGTATATAATATATATAAGAGGATAATTTCTTATTTTCTTATCAGTTCTAGAGAGTTTCTTTGACCTTCCATGTGTTGCAGTAGGAATATCAATGATGGGAAACAACCCAACATAGGCAAAGACAATGAAATGTGCCTTATATTGTGGCACTAGGCAAGAACCTCTTTGACAAGATAGTTGGCCCAATGACAATGAAATAGTTATTGTGTTTCCTAAAACACATAGACATAATATAAACAGTAAATTTAAAAGTTTTTAGGAGTTCCAATGTCTTGCTAGACAAATCTAGGGTTGTTTAGGGTTTATACAAAAATTACCTGAAGATCAAATATTTTTTGGCTTTGAATAATTGTTTAAAAGTTGGGTTGTTGCAAACTATAAGTCGTTCAAGTGTTCAACCTCTAATGGTAATTCACATGAATCTCTAGTGAGAAATATCCTAAACCCTTTTAAGAGAGGGATTGTTATGCCTTTAAGTGTTAGCTCTTTTCTTTTGTGTTTTTCAGGTGTTATGTACTATACCGTGTACTACTTGTGTAGAAAATAGAAGGCATAACATACTATACCGTGTACTACCTCTATGAGATCTATTTTGAATGGTGAGGATTGATAAAATAAAATAAAATAAATAAATTGAATTGGAAATAAAGTTTTTTAAAGAAAAGTAGAAGAATATGTATGAATTTGATCACTTCCAGTATCAAATTATACCGGGAATAGAGAGATATACATGAAAGTATTAAAGAGGCAAAAAGGAGTGGTAAAATTGTAAATAACTTGAAACATCTCAGCTCTCTCTTTAAATTAGAGGTCGATGACGATGAAAGAAAAGAAGAAGCTTCATTCTTCCTTTTCTTTTGTTTTCCACCAAAAATTCCTTGAGGAGACTAAGTTTTTGGATAACATAAGTTGGTTATTGGATTTTAAACACCTAAACACCATATTTAAGAGAGAATTTAAGTAAGGAAAATGTTGGATTAAAGTGAGAAAGTGAGGGTTTTTAAGATGAAGAAGAAGGGTTAGTGAAAACTAACCAGAAAGGCATTGGAAACTAATACTCTCTATCTTTTTATAAATTGGTTGGTAGATAAAAATAAGTAGTAACATATCCCTGCGAAGTATACTTGATGCTAACAAATTGACTGGACCAAATTTCTTGGATTGACATCAAAATGTGAGAATTATTCTGAAGCAAGAAAAGATGTTGTATGTTCTTGAAAATCCAATTTCAAATGCCTCTACTCAGGATGCTTAAGAATAAGTTAGGAATGAACATCAGCATCATATTGATAACGATGAATATGTTGAATGTGTGATGTTAGCAAGTATATCACCTGAACTTTAAAGGCAACACAAGAATATGGATGCTTATATTATGATGCTTATATTATGATTATGCATCTCAAAGAATTGTTTTCTGAGGCCAGTATGACTAAAATGAATGAGACCTCTAAGAAATTGTTTTGCTGCAAGATGACAGAAGGTTTTTCAGTGAACACTCATGTTTTGAAAATAATTGGCTATATTGAGAAAGTATGCCAATAAGTTTTGTCATGGACCATGGTGTAAGTGTTGATTTGTTCTTACAATCATTACCCCAAAGCTTTTTACAATTCATTATGAACTATCAAATGAACAAGTTGGATAGTACATTGCCAGAATTGCTTAATATGCTTAAAACTGCTAAAGGGACCCTTAAGAAGGAAAACAACTCAATTCTTCTAGTTCGGTCTTCTAGAATGTCTAAGAAGAAGGATAAGAATAGTAAGGGTGCCTATCTCTAAAGCAAACAAACCTATTGAGGGCATCAAGAAAGACGAGGGCATTTGTCATCATTATGGCAAGGAAGGATATTGGAGAAGGAATTAGAAAGAATACCTTGCAATCATGAAGGAAAATAAGCTTAATGAACCGTCTACTTTGGGTATGTTTATAATTAAAAACTATCTTACTACTTTGTATTATAGTTCTTAGGTATTGGATACCGAATGTGGTTTTCACATTTGCAATTGCATGCAGGAACTAAAGAAAAGTACAAGATTAGTTGAAGGCAAAGGAGACCTACGACTTAGTAATGAAGCAAGGGTTATTGTATTAGTTGTAGGAACTAGTTATGCATTAGTTGTAGGACTTAGTTATTTTGTTTTGCCTAATAGGCTGATACTAGAGCTTTATAATTGTTATTTTGTTCTAGTGTTTTAAGACAGAGTTTCCATTTTATTTAGTATTAAATGAATTTAAATTTATTATTGAGGACAAATGTTGTTTTTTTATAATAATGATGTTTTTATGGATCCGATAATTATATTAATGGTTTGTATATACCTGAATTCAAAATACTCAGGTTTAATATAAATTGTAATAAAATTGAAATACATATTGGATTAAGTATTAAGAAACTTCAATTGGATCGAGGTGATTAATATTTGACCAAATATTTCAAGGATTATCTAACAAATAATAAGATTCTCTACACCTCTTATAGCACTACATCCATATGAAATGTCAAACCTGAGACATCGCGGCGACCGATTAAATAATCTCTCATGGAAAGAGAACAAATATCTGACATCTTGTTCTTTAGGGGAAAAGGTTTAGTTCGAGGAGTCGCCACCTAGTGTTATGGTCACTAGGAACCCTAACTGGTCAACATAGATTCTTTGACATGGGACTGGTTATGCGAAAGGAAAAATACTATCACCCCTTAAGCATCTTACCTGAGACATGTTGCATTGCTGGTTTTGTCTTAAATTGCTACGAGTTTGTCGTATTACGCTACCGACGGTCTGCTTAGAATATTTCTGACTCTAGCACTAGTGAATATTCACATACGAATATTTCTAACTCTAACATTAATAAATATTGTGTAACCCAAAAGGTGCGGTGCTCTTGACTCTAGCGTTAGTGAATAAATTCGTAAAATTTAATTTTTTATTTTAGGAAACAATTTTTTATTTTTATATGTTTTTATTTTTTTTTTTTGCCGGATCTAACCCAACCATACGGGCTAGACTCGATCCAGTAGCTCAACCCAGTTACTGTCCTAAACTAGAAACCTGATTGGCCAGCAGGAGAGCTGCATACATGAATAGTTATTGGTGAACAAAAAATTCACATACACAGTAACAAAGTGAATTAAGTTTATGCATGCATAGAGATAAGAAGAGCTTACCTAGTGCAGGGAAGAAGTTGGTGCTCGGGGATGAAGATGATGGGTGGCGTCGACCGGGATGAAGCTGGTCGCACTGTTGGGTTACTACTCCGGCTAATACCTGTTCCTAATGGTTAAGGGGCTACGACTCAGTGATGGCTGTCAAGGCTGAAGATGACTTCATGGTTGTAGCCGGTGCAAGACAATTGGGCTATTGAGAAGCGCCAATGACGAGATTGCTGTGTTGAAGAAGAAGAAGTTGCATCGTTGGTCTACTAGTGTGGACGTCGCCGGTGCAGAAAGAGGAGGTGTTGTTATTGCTTTCCAAAGCTCACCGTGCCTATGGAAGAAAAAGTTGCACCGCTAGAGGAGAAGAAACTACACCACAGGACTTTGATGTGGTGGCTGGTCGTGAGGGAGGAGCTTAATGATGAAAGGAGAAGGCGATGCTATCTGCAGGACTTCCACGACAGCAGGAAGAAGAAAATGGAACGCCAAGTCCTTTATTTATTTTTTTATGTCTGAAAGTGGGGATGTTTTTCCTTGTATTGAAACTAGAGGTGTAAATCTCTATGCTTAGATGATTGATGATGTTGAAGGCTTGGAGGTGTATCATCAATCATCAAGCGCAGCCTTGCCTTTTGAACTTGTTGGCCAACAATTATAAAAAGAGTATCAAGAAGGAAGCTTGTTAGACAATCTCTAATATAACAACTTGTTCATGAAATTTTGTAGGCTGTAATTGAAGCAATCGGTTCACTTGTTCATCTACTTCAAAACACTAAGTTTGTCATAAAAAAAAAAGGTAGCATGGTCAATTTCAAATGCCACATCTTGTCAGTCATGGTTGTATTAAACCCTTGTATGACCTTCTCATTTGCCCAGATCCAAGAATTGTGATAGTGTATTTAGAAGGCCTTGAAAACACTTTTAGAGGTAGGAGAAGTTGACAAGAATGTGAGTGAAATTGGAGGTAAGTCTCTTTGATGGAAAGGTTGGGGGGGTCTCCTGGTTCAAGAGAAAGAGACCAAAGGGTGGTCTTTTGAAAGGAGAGATGAGGGAGTGGTTCCTTTGAGGGTTCCTGAGGCCGGGGAAGAAGAGAAAAAAAAAACTAGGGGCGGCGGCGGCTAGTCTAGGGTTCGCCGCCCCTTTTTTTTATGTTTCTCTTTTTTTTTAATTTAGTAATGTGTTTTTTCTTTCTTGTAATGTCTCCCCATATTTTTTTTAATGTCTCACCCTAAGGTTTTTTTGTAATGGTCTCCCTTATTTGTGCATACACTGAGATCTGTATTTATAGTGCAAGAGTCCCATCGCGCGTGAGAAACAAAGTCTCAATCAAACTCATTCTCTTCTTTGAAGTTTGAATTTGATTAAAAATCAAATTCAAAAGCAGATAATTATCATTATCTTGAAGATAAAGATAGAACGACAAAAGCACATTGTAATCCCTAGTTTTCGTGTAAGCTGACAAATCATACTTTTCATTGAAATAAATCTTTGATATTTTAATTTTACATTTTAAACCCTGTAAAATTTAAATAAAAGCTAACGGGCCAAAGTTAGGTTACAACATGAAATATATTCTCAAGGCTACAACATTGGATGTTTAGCCTAAACCTTAAGAAACATAAAATCTCTATAAATTTGGAAGGACATGTCATGCATCAATGAGATAAAGACTTTTCATGGATGTTGTGAATGACATGTTGCTCATAATTGATAAGCCTACCAGTTACTTAAGAGTAATATATGATATTTATTCCAAGAAATGACTTGAAGTTATGGACTTCATATACTAACCAAATTTGAAACTTGGTTGATCTACTTGAAGGGATAAAAACCCAATGGATCTAAGTGGCTTATTAAGAGAAAACTAACATGAAATGAAATGTACAAATGTACAATCCAAGATTTAAGGAGTAGGAATATCTAATTTTAATGTTATAATCAACAGATTTGATTTCATAAAAAAAAAAAAAGAATAAACCTTGTGTTTACAAAAGATTAGTGGGAATGATGTCATTTTTCTAATATTATATATACATGACATATTTAGAAATGACATATCTTTTCTTTAGTCAGTAAAGTTTTGGTTGTCCAAGAACTTCTCCATAAGAAAATTAGGAGAAACAACCTATATATTGGATATATAGATCTATAGAGATAGATCTAAAAGGTTGCTTAAATTGTCTCAATCCATGCATATAGACTAGATGTTAAAATAGCTTAGTATGAAATAATCTAAGATTATATTCTCATCTATCTTGCATGGAACACCTCCCTTCAAAGAAATGTATTCTAAGACAAAGATTGAGAGAGATATGATGAAAATAGTGTCCTATACTAGGCTATAGGATTCATCAATGGAAAAGATAAGCTAAAAGATCAAAATTGTTTGAATTAAGATTTTTTTCAATGAAATGTTGGAGAATTAGCAAATACCAGTCAATATATATTTTACTATAAATAGTAGTGCTCTGAGTTGAAAAAGTTCCAAACAAGAGAGCAAAACTGATTCTACAACTGAATAAGAATACACCTTTATGTTTAAGGAAACAAAGAGGTTGTTTGGATCAAGAAGTTCATTAATGAACTAGGTTGGTTCTTAGTATTGTTGATCTAGTTGTCTTGTATTGTGATAACAATAGAGCAATTGCATAAGTAAAAGAACCAGGTCTCATCAATGATCCAAACAGGTACTTAAGAAATAGAGTGAGTACCCGCCAAAGAGAATTTAGAAGATCCTCTTAATAAGTCATTATTCATGCAGAAGCATTAATACTACATAGAGCAATATGATATTAGATACATGAGCGATTGAATTCAGTGCAAGTGGGGGATTATTGGTTTAATATGCTATGTAGCCAATCAGTTAGTTACACATGGTATTATTATATTCATGTAAGTACATATATATTATTGATAAATGCTTAGTTTATCTTTAATATTAGATTAATGAATCTAATATTTGATTTATGAATCTAGAGTAAAGATAAAGTCCATAGGACAAAATGCTTTTCAAATAAAATTATAAAGTTGTTATAATTATGAGATTCCTATTGCATCAAGTATTGTTCCTAAAATGTTCTTGGATGATGTTCTATTAAATGCTGGGCATTTATTAGACCTGTAAAGACTTGTACATATTATGTTCTTTCTTTTGTGAAAGGAAGCAATTGTTCTTTTAAAATGAGGTATAAAGGATACCTAGAACTATTATGTAGGTACTTGTTATAAGACATGTACATTGAACTAACCCGCATGAGGATTCTATATAGAGATATCACATATTTCTATGGAAAGACTTGTATGATAATTGTGTAAGTGATCCTTTGACTTGGTATCACTAAGTTATCTTATATAGAGAATGTTATGCTTTGATCATGTTACATGTTATCTTAATCAAGGTAATGAAAGGGCAGTCATTGGGTATAACATGAATTATCTGAAAGTACTTAAGTGATCAAAAGAGGATTCATCACCCTAGGTGAATTAGGAAAAATATTCCATCTGTTCTCAAATAGTATTGACTAAGAAATCCTTAGCCAAGGTGGAATGAGATTTGAAAAGAGTTTCAAATCTTATTAAAACAACTAATGAATATTATGTAGAGAACAAACATGATTTAACATAACAGACATACTTCATGGTTTAATGTTAAATCGAAACATTATTGATGAAAGAATATCAATTACATTGAGAAACCGGTCATTGAAAGGTTAAGTTAAATCACTAATGACTTTTTTAATATTTAGGGGATTATGACACATTGCTAGGCAATGAACTTGATCTTCAAATATAAATTAATCAATTGTTGAATTGATAATAAATTAAATTGTTTAATTTTTTAATTAGAATTTATATTTGGGCCAACATATTAGGAACCTAATGAGTCGCATAATAAGAACCATTAGTCAGAAATTAAACTGATATGATTTAATTAAGTATGACTTGATTAAAATATATTTTAGAAATTAAGGACTAAAATATAATTAATACATAGATTATATCTATAGACCTAGAAAAATCAAGTGAGGACTTGATTGAGTTAATTTCTAAAATCATCATGAATTAATATATGGATATTATTCAAGGCGCAAATTGATATTTTGCCAATTTATAGGATTTTTAAGATTTTCCTATAAATAGTAAGTTACACCTCTTTTTTTGTGGTTGTGTATTAGACATAAAAACTACCTAAGTCACAGAATAGAGAGCTAGCACTCTAGGCATAACAATCTCTCTGTCATAAATAGAGATTTATAAGATTTCTCAATAGTGATTCATGTGGATTACAGTTGGAGGCTAGACAATTGGACGACTTGTGGTTTGCGACAACCCAATCTTTAAAGAACTATTCAAAGTCGAAGATCTTCAGGTAATAAATCCCTCAACAACTCTAGATCTATCTAACGGGATCCTAAGAACTCCTAAAAAATTTATTTTATTGTTTCCGCTACGTGTATGCTATTTGAGAAATCCAACAATAGTATTATAGTTAAAAGCCTAAATGTAACTATGAATATTAATCTTAATGTATGGGTTGACTAGTAGAATGAGATTTATTATGAGGAGGAAATGGTGAAATTTGTATTTAAGTTGAATTGAAAGATTTGATTGAAATGGCTTATGCTTTTATATATATATATATATATATATATATATATATATATATATATATATATATATATATTGTCTCATGTGTTGTTAATATAGAAACCGTGTGTTTAACAGACTATCATTATATATTTATATGTGTTATAGATCCTTTGCATACAACAAAACAAAAATGATTTAGCATTGTTTTAGTTTAAGTCTTAAGTATATATATTATGTGTACACACACATACACACACTATATCTTTTTTTATATTAAATATTTATTGTAAATTAGATGAATGTGGAATAATATGTTGTGAAAAAAAGGTTAAAAGTGTATTGAAGCAATTGATTGTTGAACAAAATTTAATGAACTAGGTTTACATGAGGCTACCATGCAAAAATTGTTATGTTGTGTTTTTGTGCAGGAATTGGCAGGATAAAATTTTTGATAGAGCCTCTGTGTGAGAATTTTATGTATAGTGAAAACTCTGCTAAAATTTTATAAAATATGAAATAGTTATAAATTCTATTAAATGCATGAATAGTTGTTAAAAAGGAACATGAAATGTTCAACCCACATTGTTTAAAAGAAAAGTAGTGTAAAAAAAGTCGGAAAGTGTTTGTGGTCAAATCTATACTAATAGATTATATTATATAGGGATATGCTAATCTAATATATGATTTTTAATAGAGATTACATTGAAGTAGTGGGATAGAGCAATAAAATGGCTTTGATTTTTGCATGTATGATATGTGTTTTGTTATGAAAGCATTAAGGGATGTTATATTATGACTCCGGTCAGTATTCACTCTTAAAAATGTACTAACTTAAAATATTTAAAAACAATATTTTGATGTAAAAAAAATATTATAATTATAATAATTTTATAATTTTTTTTACAAAATATTTTTATCCCTGAAACTTTATCTTTTCTTTAAAAATATAATTATTAAAAATAAATAAACTTTTATTAATAATTAAATATTTTTATATAAATAAATTTAATATCTCATATAAATAATTAATTGAGTAGAAGACTTACACAATCAAACATGATCCATGCGATGTCATCCATTAAAATCATTGTTGAGTAGAAGACAAGTTTATAATTTATTCCAAGAGCGGGTTGGTAAAATTAATCCGAATTGAATCAGGGTTTTTTTGATGTTTTTATTTATTGAACTTTTTTTTTCCTTACTAGGTTAACCTATTAAATTTTTTTTTATCCTAATCTTATATCGTGGGTTGTTGATTTATCAAGTTATTTCAAACTGACTCTAATTTTCTTCTTCGATATTGTATTTTTTAAAGTTTTGTTTTTTTATCTTTGACATTAATTTATTAGACCTTCCATTGAATCATTGTTGGAAGAGATTGCCAAATGCCAAGCATGATTGTAATATTACAAACATTAGCTGTAGTTTGTTTTATGTCACTAAATATATTTAAAAATATATGCATGATTGTAAAAATATATATTTAAAAATATATTCATGGCAAAGTAAAAATATATTTTTTTCGGTCAATAGTTCTACAATAAGAAAAGGAGATCCTTCTGTCAGCATTTATGTCACTTTAAACTAATTGTTTTTTTATAAATCTGTTTTTTTAAAAGATGTATTTTTATGATATATTTAAATAATCCAATTTGAATCTACAAAAATTAAAAAATGAAATGAAATCCCTGATCAATCTATTAGAATTATATTTTTTATATATATATAAAGGTGATGTTATCAAGGAGCATATCATTATTCACTCATCTGAGTCCATTAAAAAAAAACAAAATAACAGTGGTGATGATTGGTTGTCCTTTAATAGCAGTTTCCTTTAATATATTAGTTGATCAACCAATAACAGGACAGCAAAAGGCCTGAGTAAAGTATTGTCCTTAATATTGAATATACGGGATCGGTTTCTTCCGGCGGTGGCCACCGATGTGACCAGATATCGTGGGATAAAGAAGATCATCCATCTTTATCATTTTATTTAAAATATTAAGAGTTCCGGGCCTCCAGGGTTTTAATTTAATTTTAAATTTTATTCTTTAAAAAATGAATTATTCTCGGTATGATCAATTCATAAAAATAAATCTATACAACCACGATTGTAGGATCTAAGTGCCCAGTGCATTTATTATTTGTCCAACGAAATCCTTTTAAATCTTCTTTGATAGCTAGCCGTGTGTTGAGTTGAATTGATATTTTTTTTATTTTAATTAATTATTTTCACCACTTCGTTCTATATTATTATTTGATTATAAATTAAATTTTATAATTTTTTTATTGGTTTTTTAGAATTATTCTTGTCTCAAGTTTAGTAAGTTAATTCAG
>Ga0307517_10013616_pt1 | contig 11022 bp, 8 predicted proteins | sample 23_EM_MG_FD_194515 | JGI IMG/M metagenome (GOLD analysis project Ga0307517, IMG submission 194515) | Populus trichocarpa ectomycorrhiza microbial communities from riparian zone in the Pacific Northwest, United States - 23_EM | ecosystem: Host-associated > Plants > Roots > Unclassified | place... | reverse complement strand
GTTCATTGAATTGATAAGATACTGGATGATGAAAATGTCATCCAAACCTATCCACTTGCATCCATCTATTGTCGCTCCCCCAGAGGTATATAAAACATTAGATCAAGTGTAAATACATTAGAAGTACCAATATACATCAGTTCTGGTGTAAAGCAAGGCGCCCAATGGTCGCAAAAGCCAATGCGAACCCCAATGGCCATGAGTGATGACGTGTACTATAAATAGAACGTCATCCAAAACCATCCATCGCCATCCACCCATTCCCGTGTCCCTAGACGTATAAAAAATGGTAGATTCAGTGTAAATACACTATGTATAGTCATGTATACATTTTTAACCGCGAAAAATGAAGCCCAACGAGCCCAGGAGCAAATCCGAGCCCGAGCAAGTCCCACTGGCACCACTTGCCTAATTGAGAAGAAAATTGATTAGTTTGGGACCATTGACATGCCCTCCCGCCTCCTCCTGCTCTCCCTCGGGTGTCAAAACATCCCAGATGGGTGTAATGAACCCTGCTACCCCCAAAATATACAATTTCCCGAGCCCAATGGTGAGCGCACCACCCGACCACCACTTCAGGCATTGTTTACATATATTTACTGTTACCCCCAACCCCTGCTCAACAGCCCCGCCCTATTACACAACCCCGCCCCCTCATCCAGCACCCCCGGCAAGTATGCCACCCTACCTGCTCACCTAAAAAACCGTATTACTGATCCTAACCACCCCCGGCTCCACGGCAGGACCCTGTTTTTCACCTTTTTTTGGGTGGTGGGCAAGTGCCACTATGCATGTATGAAGTGAGTTAGGCAACTACCATCTACTGATACATGAGAGGGGCTATTACAGGTGAAGGTGATCATGTATAAATAAATCACCGTTGCTGAAGGTGCTTACCACGTAGGGCCGGACATTTTTCTCGCCGAAGCAATGACAAGCCGGGCATACAAACTGAAGTTGTTCTTGCTTGTGAGTCAACTGAATGCACGCTTTACAGAACGCGCGAGGGCACGTTTCACAGAGAATCATTGGCCCCCCGTTTTGGCAGCCGGAACAACACTACAAAAGGGAAATGGAATTATGACAACCTGTAAGTAGAGCTTTCAAAGTTCAAATGCTCAAGCCTTACGTTGTCATGCCTCTTAGAGTTTTCGTCCATAGTAACAACCTCTCCTCCCACAAGTACGTCCAGGAAATTCCTCCTTGGCGGTTCTTCAATCTCGATGCGTACTTGATACGTATCGTCCGAGTCGTCAGTAGTATCTGGTAGTGGTATTTCATTTGAACAATCAGGAGCAGCATGACGAGCAGCAGTGCCCAATGTATTTCATATATGTTGAGGAGGGTAACAGGTAGTGACAGGCACCTTTTTGCCTTCAGTCCGAATCGCAGGCATGAGAGAGAAGGTACGTGTCGAAACTTGGAAGTTCAACCTTCAATATTTTTATATTTGGTATAAGCCCCAAGTACAAAGAACAATTGCCAAATAACCAATGATTGATCACGTCACTTTTCAACCCTGTTCTGATAGCTGCCTGCCGTTTTGTGTTACAAGTGCACTGCCTATTTCTCAACGCTTTTTGATGCATCAACCAAATGTATTTGCGCAGACACCTCCCAAGGATGCTCCTACATGCACCCATTTTACGGAGTCTAAGTATTCCCCTACCACGTATTAACCACCGGCCATCATTCATGATCAGCTTGGCTAAATCGTCTTTAGCCACCAATGGGACTTGTATAACACCCCATTGAGCTTCCAACCTCTACTAAACTACAACTGGTTAGTGTTGGTACAGCGCCAGGGCAAAGTCGCACCTATACCTTCATCGAAGAGCAACTTGTCGGGAGCACGTCGCAGACACGAAATAACTTCCATAACAATATTGCGAATGGCAACACCCAAGTTCAGGAATCGGAAAGATGACTGGCTACCCAAGCCCCTACTGGACCGAATCTAGAACATAATCACTAAGATGGGAACTCACACGCATGGATGATTCAAACAAAAAATGTGTAGCCGAGTCACTTTTCCATTCGTAACACCCAAGAGAAGGTCAGCTAAGCTTAGAAGGATAAGCCAGATGACGAAACCAAGGAATTTACAGAAGGACTGTGGTGGCGAGCGGCGACAGACTGGGAAGACTCGAAGAGGAAAAAAGCTGAGGAGAACATCATGAAGGGAATATGGCTGCTTTTGCATAGTTGTACAACGTCGATAGATGAGAGGATGGGGAGGTGAATCCGATGAATGAGGCAGTTCAAGTTGACCAAACTAACATAAAACTCCTATTATTTATTTATCAATATCGCCTACAACCACAACTCACAGAGCCGCACCGTGAATCCGTCGGTCATGTCCCTTGTTGATGACGCCTGTCAATAGTTATGGAAAACCCGAGGGTAGCGAGGTTTAAGACAGTGATCGCTACCACTAGCGTCGTACTCAGACCGCTTTACTGTAACTTCAGTTATACTCCTACATTGACAATCTGAGATACGGGCCTCAAGTGGGCGCCTTTTCAGCGTGCAAACATAGAAATGAAATGGAAATCCACATGCCGTGACAATGAAGATACATATTTGCGACGGTTGGGGATTTTATTGAAGGCTTTTCGATTTGGAACAGAGGTAAGTGTCAATACCATTCATGGCCTCGTGTGATAGTCTCTCCTAGACAGACTGCGATATATGTGATGTATGTAGGTTATGCACCCATCCATTCATTCGCACCCAACACACCAAGTGTTTGTGGTGAGGAGGCAGACTGAAATTTACGTCGTGCCAAGCTTGGAGCTGCGGGTCCAATGCATAGGAAGAGTGGAGGCGATTACCATCATGGATGTTGCCTTGATGTTCGAGCAGGGTTCAAAAAGAGGCAAAGGGAGGTGGGGACGTACCACAAAGCAAGAGTCTCTAGTAGAAGGTGCCCCGATGTCAATGCACCAATCCATTGAGACAATTCCCCCTCTCTGGGCCTTTTTTCAGATGTCCACAGGGTCCGATACACGTTTATTGGGGGGGGAAGTCGCGCAGATTGAGGATAGGTTAGATGGTTGGCGAACTTCAACTTGTCATGTAGGTCAGAAAGGGTAGTGACGACTCTTGGCCACCGAAGAATGTGCGAATTTGAAGGGAATCGAGTTCCTCCGTCCTTGAAGCGAGAGCCATGGGTCTCCAACGTTCCACATCGGCATTGAGATACAACAGGAAAGAGAGATATGCTCGGTTGTCACAACACCGGCATTTACCGAAGACAACCAGAGGTTTGTGAGACACTGAACAAAAGTGCGTTGAACCATAGCCATGTTGACGAATAGATCTCTCAGCTTCGCCATCAAATTTTTATCTCTTTCGCCAAAAAAAAGTCCACATCCATGACTTCCCTGTCGAGATTTTGACCGAAAACTTTCTCTTCTGTATCCCGATGGCCCGTTAAATCACCAACAACCCGATACAACAATTCCACTGATGCTCCTCTGCCAGGTATGCTCAATTTGGAGGAGGGTATCCTTCAGCATCCCGATCATTTGGGTGTACCTCTATTACGTTGCCAAAATTCCGGGCCAGGAATCCCGCGCATACGAGCTTAGGAAATTGCATCCGACCAGTTGATATCAAATTCTTGAATTGGGGGTAGGAAATTCACAGGCCACTTCTCTCATATTTCATTTTGAGTTCAATTTCACTAGAAGCAACGGAGAAAACTGACTGTGGGGGAGAATCTGGAAGGGAATGCAAGTCGATCCGGCAGTGCTTTTCTTCCGCGTCTTATCCAACGCGAGCGGCCTCTCTCAACGACTTTGTTTGCATGTTGTTATGAAGGCGAGTAAACCGTCATAACCTGCAATTTACCAACTTGCTATCCTGGCAAATTCTCAATCAGCCACACCCATTGGACCCATCCTTCATTTAGGTACACTCCGACACATGATCTACCACGAACATCGAACTTTGCTGGACAATGGCATATCTAACTCATGTTTCTATCCGGAGTCTCTCCATATCTGGTACAGATTGGTGCATCCTCATCTGACAACTTGAGGCTCTCCAAGTCGGGGAATTTATGGCCATCGTAGATACTATAGCAACCGACACAACCACGGAATACTACTCAAAAGACCTTCCCCACCCCTGCGAGTTGCGACTGGCGCTTTACTTTTAGAATATTAACTTCAACCTGCTTCCGAACATTGTACTCCCCTCGCTGACTACGCTGCACTATGATGGAGCCAATATGCGATACATTTTGTTTTTCGCAAGTTGTTTCTAGCCTCCCCTCATCTAACGATTCTCCACTTGGGCTGTGCATCTCTTCACCAAAATAACCTGGAGAATCTTTTTGAGTTTGTGATGTCAGGATGGACTGGATGGGGTGTGTGGATATATTGGAGTATCTTCCGCCAAACCTGCGATGTTTGGTGCTCGTGTATTTCACGGATACCCAGTTTCTTATGCGGTGGCTGTTTAAATCGGAAGAGTACCTCCTCCGCATTTCAGAAAGAAATACCACTGGAATAACATGCCCAGAGAGGAGACCAATGTGGATTATTGGAGAATATCTCCGTGTGAACTTCGGGAGTGGATGGGGAAATGGTATGTGGTGGTGCGAGATAAAGCTATGAACTTCGTGACTAAAATCACCTTTTCAGATTGTCACACAAGTCCTATCTGCCATCCACCCATTGTAGACAGTGGAGTTGTAATTTTTCTGCCCTCTTGTCTGATAAAATTCAATTGCCACTTTCATCCGAGCACCGACTGTGTGCCCATTTTCACTGCGAACTTATTCATCTATTCATTCTCGATGAAGTACAGCAGCCCGGAGTGTGGCGAGGTAAAGTGTGGACACAGTGCGATATAGCACTATAAGGTAGGTGGATGTACATCTAAATGAGGAAAGAAAGAGGAGATGACATGTCCAGTTCGATTAGATTGGATCTGTCATTGTATTAGTAATCTTGGAAGTCCCGATTTGGATACTAAAAATAGTCCTCTGAACACTATGGTGATATTCCATCCTCATTATCACCCAAATGGCATCTCCGCTCCCCACCATTCCTGCGTACCACGTGAAAGTGGAGAACCCTCACCTTCCATTCCGGTAATACCTGCTATGGTCATCTTTAGTGATGAAGCGTACCCGCTGACTGTTACATGAAGGTACATATGTTCTCCAATGCACAGAACCTATCGAGACGGGATACAGCGATTCGCAACGCTGGAAGGGATATAACGATGATTAACATATATACTGAACCTGAGCTGGTACGTGCTCGCTTTCCGTGTGTCATATCCTCGGATGAATTATCGTAGTTTCCTTCAAACATTGTATCCCAATGGCCCAATGTACTTTCGGTAACTATTATGCAAGACTGCACTCCTTTAGCTTTTTTATGAATGGATGTAGCCTGAAATAAATGTGGGAGTACATTGTTCATGGTCCAGGAAATGGCAAGTTGGAAACGGTTGCAGAAGACGTCCTCAAATCCCCTCCTTTGAATCCCAACACTCTCCTAACTAAAACATCCATGTGTGTACCGGGAGTCAGATACCTAATAGTGTATGTTTCCGTCATGGTTACTATTTTCTGGTTAAACGATCTGTCCTTGCAGGTCCAGCATTCAATACTCCTTCTTCTGAACTATAAGTGCGATTTACGTTCAGTAAAGCAGATTCGGATTGATTCCCGAACGAATAATAGCCCTTATAGGATATATAGGATATACTTGTTGTATCGGGTTTTTCACACTTTACAGAGCTCAAGCTCGAGAACTTATGGATGTAGGAACAATCAGACTTTTAGGGCAAGGGGAGATGGGGTGGACAGCGGACACTAGTGTTTTATTACACCTGAGGTTGAAGTCGTTTGGAGCTAGATTAAATAACTGCCGTTGAATATTTAGGGAAGTTATTCATTTTACTTAGCTTCAATGTCGGAAAATTCTGAATCAAAGTGCGACGCCCCCTATTTCAGATGGGTGCCGACAAGAGGTTCCCTTTTTCTTTTCCAGGTCTGTCGCGGGCCTGAACACAGGGAATCACTTCATGGCCACCTCACCCACTAAGTTTCCCTATCGATCCCGAAAACTCGCCGCTATATCGCCCAGGCCATCAAGAGGAATTCCTCCGTCTTCAGCATGTTATTTGAAACAGAACTTCATATGGCGTCATTTTGTACAGTGTTAATCCTCAACTACTTTCTGTGTCCGCTACATACGTACTTTGGACATTTTTCAGAGATTCCGAGCAACCTAAATTTTGATAATCTACCTCCCTGAATTCTCAGTTCAGCTACTTTCAAAGGCGCGATGATATCGGATCGGGTCGTGTCTTCGCTCACCAACAGGGCGGCTTTAGCACCTCAACCAAGACAAGGAGTCAAGGATCATGGTGGGTAGAGGGTAACTTTGGGGCCGTACTCACGAGGACTCCGCGGGAGTCGGGGCTTTCGGTTGTGGATGGACGATGGTGGGGCCGACGAAGAGGTTATTGAGTTAGTGCCAGAGAAAGGACTAGTTGCCTCAAGGAGCGGTCCGCATTTCCAACTGCCCACTGGAGTTGGCTTCGTGCTTACATTCCGAGTTGGAGATCACCTTTGGGGTTTAATCAAGGTTTACTAGACATCCTGATTCCGAAAATCTATTTGTTTCTGCTTCTTATTTGGGTTGAATGTCGAATTGAAATCAGCAGCCTAAATGCAACGAGGAGACCCGAATGATCTTCTTGGGCGATAATATTTGTTGACCTTGCTATTCCCATATGATGCTAACACTCACCTCAGCCACATGAGTTGTGCTGCTGAATTCTGTAATGAGGTGGTTGATGGGCATTCGCACAGCTCGCCCTGCGCTTGAACCTCCAAAGGCGGGGTCGACCTTTTCAGGGGTAAACCATTTAACTGGGGTACTCCGTTTGATGCCGATGCGACGGGTGGGTGTTGTTGGGCTTGGGGGTGATCGTCGCAGAAGGAGTGATTATCAAGTGAACCGTTGAAAGGTGTGATTAAGTCGAAGCTCGGTGAACCGGGTATGGATGATGAGAAGCAAGGGTTGCACACTACTGTGAAGTTGGCGTATTTGCCGATATCGGGGTCGACGTCGAGGATGGTGGATGCATCGAATTCTATTTCGTTTGCTGCGTCGTGTCTGGACCCCATCTGTTGAAATAACGAACACCCCTTGATGGCAGTTACGTCTATTCAACTCGCGAGAGAGCCAGAATACGTACCTTCACAACCTCGCAGTAGTGCTATAGTCACTTGAAACAGCCCTCACAAATGACAATAAATTTGTAAGAACAGAGAAGCACCTTATGGCAACCTTCGCGCACCAAATCTCCCTATCGATCCTGGAAACTCGCCGCTACATCGCTCAAGCCACCGAGAGCGATTCCTCCATTTCACACAACTTCAGACCCTTATTGTGTCTTGTCGCCATTGATGGGCTGGACAAAAGTCAGAACGCCAGAAGATTTCTTTATCCTGGTTGCTAGCCATCCCGAAGGTCCCGTCCGAAATCAGCGGTATCTCTTGGGTTTCACTGATTCAATTTTAATCGAATAAGGCAATCGTATCTGCTTCGCACCTATGCGGGGTCAAAATGCCAAAATTCGAGAGATATCAATGGTTGTAACAGTGAATCGGAGACATGTTAATATCCGAGGAGAGGAGGTGAAAAGGACGAGGCCAATCTGGATGCGGAGAGGTACGTGAATCCATGAGAGCGAGTCAGAAGAATGGACAAACGGACATACGTACGGGAGGAAGGAGATCCGACAGCTCAACCCAAACTCCTAAATGTTAGCATGCTATCCTGGTGATGGCGATGTCGATGTAACAGTATTGGACTAAGGTGACGAGGAGGAAATATATTCAATGGTTAGACCTCGAATGAAATAAATAAACGGGCATACCGCCTTTGCCCACACCTCAGCTTCCATGTATCGTGGTTCAATGGGGTCCTACGAGAAGACGGGGACAAATGAATTAAGTGATCTTGTACACAATAAAGTAAAACTGGAAATACCTTGGAGATCCACATCGACGGCTAAGGAGTTTGGTAGGGTGTTCACTAATGCCTCCCATCTACGGCGTTTATCGCAATACGAATTACAACAAAGAATCATAAAAGAACAGGATGGGGAGATTGCTTCGGTGGGAGAATGTCCATCCAAATCCAATGTGGGGTGATGAAACGGAGGAGAAATGGGAGGAGGATACTTCCAAGAGACAACTGATTGAAGGGTGAAAAAAGACATGGGCCCGGAGAGTTAGCGGCCATGATATAGATTGCGAGCAAAGAAAGGAGACGATTATAAGGTGGCTGTTTTCAGGTATTGCTGGTGCTGGCGGCGATGGAAGGTATCCGGGCCCGGTGGACTATCGCGTCCATTCTATATTGAACGGGGTGATGAAAGCGATTGGAGAATGATCAAAGAAGGGGGTGTCCTGTGTTGTGCGAGAAGAGTGTTGTTAGAATGGAATAAATGGGTTGGGAGATGATGCAGGAAATGTAGCGAGTGAAGTGGCGTAGACCTTATCTCAACGGAACCAGTGTCGTGCCGGTCTCATGACTCTCAGGTGACTGGTCATCGCAGTCATGACTGCTCTCACGGCCCTAGGCCTGCGGTCGTGCTGATCTGATGGGTGATGTAACTGATAATGCCGTGTGAAATGGCCTTGGGAATTATCGAGAAATAAAGTGAATGATTCAAAAGTGGAAGTAGAAGATGAATGGTGTGCCACGAGTAAATCATTTTTAAGCTCAATGGTGGACCTGGCTAAATGGTAAGCATGATCCAAAAGAATGAGTCGGAACAATGCTTTTCTACATGTAACATGAACACATATCTGGTTTAATTCAATCCTGGTTCAAAGTGCAGTGACGAGATTTGAAGATATGCGCTTGGAGGCAAATTGGATGTCGTGAACAAGGAGGTAAACAGGTAGAGTGGCACTGGGTGGTTGAGAAAGCGATGACTGTCAAATTTACCTCAGTCAAGGTCATCGTAATAACCCAGCTTTTGCTGTTCGTCATGAATCCGGGGTAACTAGATTCTTACCATCGAGGCAGTGCCCCAGCTGACCCAAGGCAAACAAATCGGGCTTGGGAACATAAAAATAGACGTGAGATTCGGAGAAGCAGTCAGCATGATGCAGCGTATTTGGAACCAAATATCCACCCGAACAAAAATGAGTCTCCACCCCATCTTCACGTCATCATGGATAAAGCTCTTGGACAATTCACCGGGAGGCGGGTCAGTGAACACTTCGAGCAGAGAGGGTACAGAAATATGGCAGGTCCTTACTATTCATTGCGAATAAGGAGCATACACCAGCTTATGCTAATGTTAGAGGTCCTGGAAATCCAGACCGTGTGCGAGACCCGAGCATAGCCGGATAGCCGAAAAAATCAACGTCAGCCATGTGTGTAACGAGAATCAGACTCCAATCTCCATTCCTGAATCACAGAAATTCGAAGAGGAATGGAGTCCTGCAAAGCGGGGCTGCACGCATGGCGCCCTACTCGTTAAGTACATGAAATCCATCAGTTCTGCTCGTCGACGCTAACATGAGGAAATTAGGGGAAGAGAAGTTGAGTTTAGAGATGGAGTGACCTAGGCAAGTTCTTGAGGAAAAGGAGAAGAAGGTTCGGACACATAACCTAAAAGCAAGCGAACTCAGGACGCAAGTGCGGTATAGTTATGGCAAGCATAAGTTAAATTTGAGGACGTTAAGTGGTAAAGTGCATCCATGTTCGACCGTCAGTTGCTTTCTCGCACGCTGTTTAGAGGACCCATGTTGATAAGTGGATCGCTAAGTGATGTGGGGTAAAGAGTCAATCGCTAGGGAAGGTGAGAGACTCAGACACGTAGACTTGGAGCTAATAAATATTAAAGACCAGAGGCCTATTTTCTTGGCCATTCTCCTGTTTGATACCATCAGACAGTGAGGATAAATAGGCGATCCACCCGGATCCAAAAGAAGGAGAAAAACACATGGTCAGACAAGCAAACGAACGTGCGAGTCCGAGGAGAAGATCTACAGGCACAACACCTTATCAGAGAGTAACCTAAGTCATTTACTTCTGCAACACCCAAGCAAGCCCGAACCCGACTCAACGTCAGCACGATATCATCGTTGAAATTAATTTGTGGCGATGTAACCATGAAATACAGTGGAGAGGGGAATGAGGAGAGTGGTACACAAGGAGTTCAATAGTGTCTTTATTATATCCTCCCATTTACAACCTTTACGGCTCATCTGAATACAGAAAGCTCAATCGACGAAGGATCATAAAACCAGAAAACGGGCTGGGCTGATACCAGAATGATAATCCATTTATGAGACGAGGGATAACTGACAGAGCATAGCAGGTAAAGGTGGGAGGACGATACAAGAGAGGAAACCATTTGGATAAGGGAAAGGAGATGTGCATATAACACTGGCAGCGATAACGATGAGACGACGAATTGCGACGAGGAGGATGATATAACTAGTTTCGGATAGCGCCGGAATTCCTGTATAGCTGTGATGGGAGATACCTAGCTGTATCATCCCAATCACCCCTTGATGGGCCAAGGCAGGAGATTGTTGCTAGAGGGCATTGTGGGGTCGTGTAAATGAAAATGGAGGGAACCCTCTGGTAGATACAGCAAATCTGCTAACACGACGCGATGGACAGGACCAAGGAAGGATTGTGATTGCAGACGACGTGCTTCACCCAGGATAACATAATCGCCCAATGAATGTTCTCCCAATCATATTCTGCACACAATCAGTTCTTACTCCAGTTCTTGATCTGACCACCTTGCGCACCACCACGACCATCTGACGTTCCTTCTCTCGTTGTCTGCGTGAATATAAATTCACCAGGGGTTCACTGGATCAATCAATAATCGGGCTATTCCTGTTTGTTCTTTGAGGGGTGAAAGTGATCTCTATCTCAACAATTCAAAGGTAGGGGTTCAATGGGTAATAGACTAGTAATGTCTAATATTGAACGGGCCAACTAAGAACTG
>Ga0307517_10013615_pt1 | contig 11023 bp, 18 predicted proteins | sample 23_EM_MG_FD_194515 | JGI IMG/M metagenome (GOLD analysis project Ga0307517, IMG submission 194515) | Populus trichocarpa ectomycorrhiza microbial communities from riparian zone in the Pacific Northwest, United States - 23_EM | ecosystem: Host-associated > Plants > Roots > Unclassified | place... | reverse complement strand
ATGTCATCCCTGTGGCGATCCAATTGATCTTGATGCTTGGACAACTCCTGATCGTACTTCATGTCACATTGTTTGTTGTTGTCGGCCATGAGCCCTAAGGCTGGCTTCATCTGCTCTACCTCGGTGACCAAGAGACCGTGGTCTATCTTCGCCATGCACAACTCGCGTTCCAAATGATCGCTCTAGGAACAACTTCAATTCTTCCTTCCATAATTAAGAGGAGGAAAAGAAGAAGAACCTTTTCTTGTTCCTTCTCGATCAGAGACCATAGGCGATCCCCGATAACCGCACTCTGCCTCATAGCCCTGGTGGAACTGTCCCAAACCTTATCTTCCTTGGAATGATCCAAGACGCCACAACAAATCATCCTCCACAGGATATTCTCGTCTGGACCACTTCGAAGGTTTCCTCGACGGACTTCATCCATATAACGCGCAGTACTCATAGCCTGGACCCAGAGACGATCATCGAGATAGCCACCATCATATGTGGCCATCCGATAGATCAACGGTAACTCAGGATGAACCCTTGTTGCGAGATCAATCATCTGAATCGGAGTTTAGTCTTTCAATCAAACAGAAGGACAAACTCCGACACCTCTTGGTTGGACTTGTATCCCTGAGCCCCATGATTGTTCTGCTTGTGCGTACGAGGATCCATACGGCGGACAGTACCTCCCATAGGAGCATTCCAAACACGGGCAGAACTAGGAGCAGTAAAAGCCATTGAAGATAGTAGGTGTCGAGTGGAATGGGTGGATTTGATTGAGACGTGATGGGAAGGGTTGGAAGGGATCCAATGAGGTATGTCCGGCATCCCTGCCAGACTTATATATGTCTAGGGCCATCCTTCAGTCCGACATACCTATCTCCCATCATTCCCTCCCATCAACATCAATGCCGCTCGAGGCTGTACCTCACCCCTCGCTCGAGGCTAGTAACCGCCCACTTGGTCAGCACTATAGTAGGATTCCATTTGTTGCATCATCTTGTCTTATCATTCGTCATTCTCTCCTCATTCTTGTCTTATGATTACGACTTATCACGCCTTCTATGACTTCATGATTCTAGACTCTTGTCTCGGACCTTTCTTATCTTCTAGATGCCCCACTTCTGTTCCGGTTTCACCTTTATAGGGTGCATCTCTCCTATTCATTCTTGGACCGCTCATTTTATCAGCAGACCCACTAGAACTTTTCAAGTTACTAGTGTTCCCACACAACCTTTGTAGGTTTCCAATTATTCTCTCCCCTTCTTCGAGATTCTAGTTGAAGTAGTTACAGTCACTGTCACGCCTCTCTCAAGTATTTAACTCCCTCGATAGTCACTGTACTTTCCTTAGCTTTTGAATCTTGGGAAATCCTCTCCCCTTCTCAGCCCCTAGTGCTGTTACGGACAAGCGAGACTATTTTCTGCCGAGAAATCTATTCTCTTCGCTCTCCTTCTCTCTCTCTCCCCCTTGTTGAATGGACGAGTCAAGTCCTTCTCTTCAAGTGGAACTCAGGTTCGAGGCAAGCATCACCCTGAGCGTGCTCGCTATTGTCCTTTGTGTTATAGGATACCTACTGGTCTGTCCCAGGCTCGAGTTGGATCGCCTGAAGGACTTCTATCCAGAGAAGTCGGGGTATTAGGAGCTTAGGGCGAGAGAGGCCCTGACAAGAGGTGTAGTGGGATGGATAGTGAGTGGATGAAAGGGGGTGAGCGGTAGTCCTAGTGAGTGGGGTAGATGGAGGTTGGGACTCTTGTGATTGTATGGATAAACTGGTTTCCAAAACTTGTCAATGAATTTGAACAACTGGTGTTTGAAAAACCAGATGTCTTCATCTACTTTGAGGGTTTTACCTAATTCATCAACCCAAGCACAAACTTGTCCTGGTAAAGCAATAGAGATGTCCCACCAACAAACAATGATGGAAGGGCACTGGAAGATTGGATTAGTGACTTGGATGTTGAATAGAACATCACTATGGAAACCTGGGCAATGTTGGGATCAAACTTGGATTGCCACTCAAAGTAATGGTTGGTGGTGGAAAGAAAAGATGGTGTGGGATACCCTAAATCCAAAGAACTAAAAGAGCAATAGTAGTCACAGTGCACAAGTTGGCCGTAGGTCTGGTTAACCTGTAGGCTTGTCAACAAGTTTTGAGTCCACAAATTGTTCCTGATATCTCTTATGGGATTAAGAGGGAAGGAGGAAAGGAGATTGGGGTTGGGACAAGAGGTAGGCAACATACAAGGGCAGGTAACAACCTGCCAAATATGTAAGTATATGAAGTAAAGTGGTTTATTGGTACCAACTTACTGTTGGTGGAGTTGAAGATGATGAAGAAACAACTGGCCTCCCATGAAGGGGAGATGGCCCTGTCTAAACTCCTGTTAGTCACCCTCAAAGCCATTCTCTGTCATTATGATGAGAAGCATTGGTCACTGATGGCTAAACTGTTTACTCAGATTGGAGAGCTCTTCTCCTGTGGAAGCCTCCCTTCTGCTGGTGAAGACAATTGTATGGAGAGCCCCTCCCTCTTTGCAGACCCCATCTTCCCTGATGTCATCCATGAGTCAACTGTCCTTAAGGGAGCATCTGGATCTTCCACTCCCTCTTCCCTCCCCTCAATTGAGTCCCAGTCCTCCTCCTCCAAGCACTCTTCCCAGTGAGGCCCACCATTGCTGCCATCACCACAGGTCTTTTTGGCAGACTTCACATACCCAGCCCTATCCACAGGGGTCTTCTTGGCAGCATTGTCTTCCACAGTCTTCAAAAACTTGTCAGAGGTTGAAAGTGTCAGCGCGCTTGCAATGCTAACAGAAAAGCCGAAATAAAAATTTCAAAACCATCTACAAACCCATAACAATCTACGAAGACCTTCCCTCTTCAAACACATTCCTTATCACTCGACTCATTTCTCCTCACGAACAACCAAGACAAGACAAGAAGACGAATTGATTTGAGGCTTACCACCTCTTCGATGATACAACAATACGATACACCAACTACTATTCTTCGTTCTGATCAAAGTCCAAGACCTCACCGTGGTATGAAGAAGGAGAAGCAGACCTCGAGAACAAGTCATCGTGATCATCAGTCAGAACACTGATGATGCGATCCCCTTCCTCGAGCTCGAGAGGAACTTGAAGCTGCAACTCCCACCGACCTGCATCAACCCTCCAGTACACTCGACCATACCACTCATCCATCCTTTGGAGACGAACCTGCTCCATGAGCGCCCTCAACCTCTCATTATCCTCGGGCAACGTGATCAACCTTTCCTCGAGGAGTGCTTCCACCCGAGGATGAACGTTCATCAGAAGAACACTCGCTTGAAGATCGATCGTCGAGCTTGACCCCGGCTCTTCGAAGGGCGTGTCGCAGTTCACGGTTGGGCTCGAGGTGATGGAATCGGTTGACCCTGGACTTGGAGGAAGAGGAATCCCCGCTGCCAGCATCACTACTGCCCTCAAAGGCAACAACCTCCTCGGTCTCGACGCCTCGACCGCCACAACAGGTCTTTCAGGCTGTTTGATAGGGCTTAGTCCTTCGAGCCCTTCAATACCCAAGCTTGGGATTCCAACGACCACGAACCTCCTCTTGGAGAATCTTATGTTCCTCGAGCCTTCAAGACAACACATCATGTTCATCCTCGACCCTCGAAGTGTCCCTTCCAAGAATCGGTTGTTCCTCGAGAACGCTGGCAATCTAACAAGATGGCAATTGTCAGTAACAAGTCAGCTTGTACTGAGCGGCGCCATACCTGGCAGTCCGCTTCTCCATCTCTAACCGATTCGAAGACTTCGATGTCTGAGTCCCCTTCATTGTCTGGAGCATAGATCACCAGTTCCGCAGGAGGAAGCACTTCTTCGACAGGCACCAGTCGACCCTCTTCAGGTGGAGTCACATACTCGTCATTTTCAGCATACTCGAGTTCCGAACCCTCCTCATCCCCAATGCGACTCGAGCCATCAAGGCGATACCCCTGATCGAGGCGATCCATTAATAATCGAAGATCATAACGATTGATCGACTTACGGAAGGATGGCAATGACATAATTGATCCTCCATTGCGGCAACTTCCTCCGCAAGTTGATAGTGTTTATCTTCGAGGATGTCCAACTTCATGGTGTTCAAATCAAGACCTCGAATCTGCTCCCCATGACGATTCAAGCGCTCTTGATGCTTGTCGAGCTCATGGTTATACTTGTCGTCGCAGGCCTTGTTCGAAGCTGCCATGATCTCAAGGGCTATCTTCATCTCTTCGACCTCAACCCTCAACTCGCTCAAGGTCTCTTGAGCCTCTCCCAAGTCCTTCTCGAGGCGATCTCCCTAGAAAGAGGCAAATTCAGTCCACATTCATCCGTGGGACTAAACTCACCCACTCGGGTGTGTTCTGCCTCTATCATGGACCAGAGACGATCTCCAATAATAGCACTGTGCCTCATCAACCTTGTCGAAGCGTCCCAGGGCTTGTCGATTTCCTCCTTATCCAGGACTCCAAGACAAATCATCGACCAGAGGACCCTCTCATCCCCATTCATCATCTGGCCTCGTCGATGATCATCTAGAAACTGTCCAGTGGACATGGCTTGACACCAGAGGTTATCATCCATGAAGTATTCGTCAAAAGTCTTTAGACGAAACTCAGGAGTCGGACTCGAAGCTCTGAGGATGATAAACCTTTGCATCTACAAACAATTGGCTCAGAATTTGATCAATTACAAATTCGGAGTCAACCGACCTCCAGGTTTGTAGGATAGCCAGTCATTCCAAGGGCATCAGCGATATGGGAACGACCATCGGTCCAAGAGATCTTCTCCTTGTTGGGAGTCAGGAAGGTGCGGTTGGACGAAGGAGCAGTATAAGACATTTTGGGTTAGAGCGATGGTAGGAAGGGTTGGAAGAAATCCAATGAGGTATGTCCGGCATCTCTGCCAGACTTATATATCTAGGGCCCATCCTTCGGTCCGACATACCTATCTCCCATCATTCCTTCCCATCAACATCAACGCCGCTCAAGGTTGTACCTCACCCCTCGCTCGAGGCTAGTGACCACCCACTTGGTCAGCACTATAGTAGGATTCCACCTTCATTGCATCATCTTGTCTTATCATTCGTCATTCTCTCCTCATTCTTGTCTTATGATTACGACTTATCACACCTTTTATGACTTCATGATTCTAGACTCTTGTCTCGGACCTTTCTTATCTTCCAGATGCCCCACTTTTGTTCCGGTTTCACCTTCATAGGGCGCATCTTTCTTATTCACTTCCAGACCACTCATTTTGTCAGCAGACCCACTAGAACTTTTCAAGTTACTAGTGTTCCCACACAACCTTTGTAGGTTTCCAATTATTCTCTCCCCTTCCTTGAGATTCTAGTTGAAGTAGTTACAGTCACTGTCACGTCTCTCTCAAGTATTTAACTCCCTTGATAGTTGCTGTATTTTCCTTAGCTTTTGAATCTCGGGAAATCCTCTCCCCTTCTCAGCCCCTAGTGCTGTTACGGACAAGCGAGACTATTTTCTGCCGAGAACTCTATTCTCTTCGCTCTCCTTCTCTCTCTTCCCCCTTGTCGAACGGACGAGTCAAGTCCTTCTCTTCAAGTGGAACCCAGGTTCGAGGCAAGCATCACCCTGAGCGTGCTCGCTATTGTCCTTTGTGTTATAGGATACCTACTGGTCTGTCCCAGGCTTGAGTTGGATCGCCTGAAGGACTTCTACCTAGAGAAGTCGGAGTACCAGGAGCTTAGGGCGAGAGAGGCCCTGACAGAAAGCACTATCTTCCACGGCCTCTTGCCTTCAAGAGTTTCATTCCATTCTTTAGAGGGATGGGTTGAAGGATGCAGTGGAGAAGATGAAGTGGAGTCTTTTGGAGTTGGGCATTGAGTTGGAGCACAATGTCCTAGGGTACACCTATTGTGAGGTGGTTGATGGTCACTTTCAGTACTGTCCCCATAGTGTACACCATCCTCATCATCTTCTTCATGATGTGTTTGTAGAGGACCATTTGGTTTGTGGTTGTGAACATTAGTGTAGGCAATGCAAAGTGGTGAAGCCTTCTTTTGTTCCTTTATGTCACAAATATTGCATGTGATTTCCTTAATCCTGGTAGGCAATTATGGAGTTTGTGACATAAAGTTAGAGTACCATGTGGTAGCATAGGATATACCACTGCTTGCTCAACAATACCCATTCCATCATTCTCCTCAAGGACTTTGAGTGCTGCTCACATTTTTCAATAGTGAGGATAGTAGTCAAGGTGTTTCTTTGTTTCCTCCCTCAGCCATTCCTCCTTCACTTCCTTCTTGAGCTGAGGCCACTTCTTCCTTGGGGGTATCTGGGCCCTTAGTTGGTCTTTGGAGTTCAAGTGGACTGTCATGGGTTGGTTATTGGAGTGTGGGGTACACACAGACATAGTGGGAATGGTGGGGGGGGGGTGGGACATGACAAGGCATGTTAAGTGAGCCAGAGCATAATATTGGACTATGTTTATTTTGTAGTCCAATCAAGTGGCATACAAATGTTTCATAGTATTGATTACAAAATTTGTGACATGGCTGACCCATATGGAAAGTGACACTTTCTGACAAGACTCTCATACTCTGCATGAGGCAGATCCACCAGTGGCCAGATCTGGTTGTCTTGTGCTGAGACTAACATGACTGCCCAATTTGTTGAGTTTTTTGCAGGACAAGGGTACATGAAAAACTGTAAGACCTGAGACTTACAGTCCCAGGAATTCTCCTTGTATAAGTACTGTCAAAGCATGGCAAATGTCAGATAACACAATTCTGAGACAGTGATGGACCTGATTATGACAAATAAAATGATACTACAGCAGCAGCAGTAGGCCTGACAACAATGAAATGGCCCTGTATCAGTTGCAGACTCAACAGCAACAAAAAAGCAACCCCACAGCAGCAGCAGACTTAGTGATGATGAACCTGTGATAATGGCAGACCTAGCAATGACCAATCTGATGACTGCCACTATAGTCATATGGTGGTATTGTACTCACACAACTGTAGCTGCAACAGCAATTGCCAAATATGATGACAAGCACCCAAGGGCAACTGGCAGACACCACAATGATAAATTCTATCCTAGGGTACCAGCAGATATTATGATGACACCCTAGGGTGCTGGCAGGTTATGGGACAGTAAATGAAGTTGCTGGTAAGCTACATAATTGTGTGTTGGGCCACCAGCCAGCCATGTAATAAGCCATTTGCAGCTCCCAGGCTGACACAGCCCTCAGCTCATCTGTCCAATGTGTCTGGCTTGTAACAAAACATAGCTGAATGGTTATGGTTCATCCACCAGTTGGGCAGTAAGTCAAAAATTTGTAGACTGTGTATGAATACAATAAATTAGTTACTATTCATTCAAACTGACAGATTATTGAAGTTTTTGTTTGCAATAAGGCACAATCCCAACCACACTCTCTCAGTATCTTATTTGTGTTCACTCCTGCTTGTCCCATCTGCTTACTTGTTGTCTCTAACCCTGGTATTTGTTTACTTCTGTAAGCATTAGCTCTTGTGCTGACTTTGGTCTTCTTAGTCTCTGGGTACCCCTTCTGCACACTTTCCTGCCTCTAGTCCCTACACATTTAGTCTGAGCCATCTGTACTCTGCCTCCTCCCCTCAAGATGTTATCTCCTATTGATCCCACAGAGGATCATGAAGACCACCTACCATCTGATATTCAGGAAGGCTGGCTTCCTACCAGAGATAAATCTGTTCTCCACCTCTTTACATTTGACCAGTACCCAGTCTGCAAAACCCACTATCTTTTCCCCCCAGATCTTACCTGTGTTACATGAGGCAGATATCTCAGACTTTGATTACGCCATTCTCCTTCAACTGGGCCCTCTTGTTGACTCTTCAATCTCACAGGTGTATCAACATGCAACCAGGTCTACTCAGCACCTAGTCCATTTAGTTACCCTCACACCATCTCCCAGACATGGGGAACCAATTAGACTACCTGTTTGGATCTTTCACTATTTGAGAGAGATAGAGCTAGCTGCATTATATCTAGAGAAGTGGAAGGGTACTATGGTCTGGCAACAATGTATCAGTTGAAGACATCACCTCCCTCCTCTCAGGATCCCCCCTACAATCCTATCTCTCCAGCTTCCACATTGATCATGTGATCAAACAGATCTCAAATTAGCATCATGACCTGTGTCAGGGCCACTCTGTGCCAAGACCTTCTCCAGGAGACGACTCTTTACTGGGAGTCACTAACCATTTCTTGAGTAGCTTGCCCTTGCTGAACAGAAACAACAATGAGCCACAAAGGTGGATAGAGGTCTTCAAACCAATAGAGGGGAGGTGAGACAGGGCCTTGCACAATGCTGGATGATGGGTTGAGGAGGCAGTGGATGCACTGGTAGAGAAAAGAGGGAATGGAGTGGAAGAGAACAGGCCTAGTGTCCTGTATCTTACAGTAAGTCTCTGAGCTTGTCCAAAGAGAGTCTTCAGGCAGAGGAAATCCTGTAATAACAAAACTAGTGAATACAAGCACTATCTGAGATCCTTATATACTGGCAGAGTGGCCTGTGACAAGTGACAAGTAACGCTGAGTCAATGGGATGACCTATAGTCATAATGAGTCATCAAAGGAACAAATGTGGGTCATGGGAAAATTAGAACAAAGGGAAAAGAGATCGTGGGAATTTCATGACAAAGGGGGAGCTGAGAAGCGTGGGAACAACCAATGAGAAAAAGGAAAGGAAGTGACACCATTGTCATCAGGGAGACTGATGGAAGAGCATGGGAATGACCAATGAGAAAATAGGGAAAGTGGTGCCACTTGTGTCACCAAGGAGATTGATGAGATCAATGGGTGACGTGTGCTGGTTGGGGAGAGGTGGATAAAAGGGGGCATCCTAGGGTGCCAACTCATCATCCACTCGTCTTCCAAAACCAACAAACCTAGCTCCCTTCTGCTATCTCTCCATCTCTTCATCACCTATTGCCATGCCTAGAATCTGCCAAGACACCTATCGTCTTCATGACATGTCTGTCTCTCGTACTGACCAGGGAAGGTACCCACACTCTCACTCCAACATTGTCACTCCCTATCCCAAGAATGCCACTATCATCAATCGTTTGGATGGTGAGGGGATGGGTTATATTGACAACCCCATGAGCGACCTTTACAATGAGGACTTCTTGTGGGGGACTGCCATCCAGACCACTCATGTTCAGAATGACAGGAGGGTTTTGCAGCCAAAGAGGGATAGGGTGTTGGATCAATTGATCACATTGGGGGTGCAGAACATCAGTGAGAGGATGGAGCCAGGTATGTCTTCCAGGGGGAGAAGCGTTCCTACTTGCTTGGAGATGTGTCATGCCTCTTCCATTGGGAGTCAATTGCTCGGTCGTATCGAGGTTATAGAGAAGGAGGTGGGGAGAGCTGATTCAATGCGTTGAAGCATTGAACTGACTTCCTTCCCTATAGATACATCGAGAGCGTTCTGAGTGTAAGGAGATGGAGGAGGCTTTAGATATGGCCAATGTGCTCCAACTCCAACAGAACAGGGAGCTCAGTGATCATCTGGTTGAGTTGAAGAAGCTCTGGTTGGCAGAGGAGCAGTTCACCATGGAGTTGCATGGACGTGTTGAGGCACTGCAGGTCTGTTTGTTTCTTCGGGGTGATTAGTCCCTTATGATAACAAATGTCTCTAGGATCAGGTCTGCAAGTGTGGACTGTCTGGGAGTAGGGAGGTTCCCATTGAGGTACGTCCAACGCTACCTTCATGCAGGGAGTTGGTGTTGACGTTCTTCTAGGTCTTGGACAATGAACTGGAGTACACCTCCTATCCTGCCATGTCCAAGGAGCAGCCGGTGTTGGGTTTGGACATGGCCCACTGTTCTGGGTGTACCAGAGAACCTTTCAGTGCTTTTTCTCCTGACCCCTTGCCCATGATGGCAGAGGTTTGTCCAGTTCGTACTGGGCAGAGGGCTTTTTGCCATGGTCATCGTGGGGATCCACTGATTGGGTACATGGTGCCAGGTGATTCATCCTTCCAGCAGCGATCTTCGTCATGGGAGAGTGGTCGACCAAGGACATCTAGAGGATTGTCCACCAGTGACTCCTCCCAGGGTGGAGAGTCCGGGTCGTCTGGGGAGTTGCCCGAGCATGGTCTGCCTAGTCGGTATGAGGTAGAGAGGGTCTTGCTAGGGTACAACATCCTCAGATGGTCCTCCTATGCTGAGTTCCGAGAGGCTGTGCATTGAGAGGCAGAGATGGAGTGGATGGTAGATACCCTTGTAGATACTCATCTTGTGCATCCTAATCTCCCTGAATAGTCCAATGTCGATCTTGGTGTCTGGTCATGAAGCGTGAATTATGGAATGAATAAAGAGTGTGGGGTGGTAAGGGATAAAAAGGTCCAAAAGATGTAGAGACATAGAGAAAAGGAGTCCAAAAATCGTGCACGATGACAGCCTGTATGGACAGAAGATTTCTAGGTGACACCCCATTACAACTGTGGACACCCTTGGGTCAATCACTATATTCTACGGTACAAGCATCCATCAGCCAGAAAAGGAAATCTGTTGAAATCTAGCAATAACTAGATGAGACAATACTACACAATAGTTAGCTTGGGTATGAAGGGAAAGACCAATAGAGCATATGTACTCCTCAGATGAAGGAAAGAACTGAGACAAAGAAAGCAACAGCAACTACTTATGTAACTCATATAAGGAAGCCAAACAAGTAACAACAGTAAGAGTCCAAATTAGGAACTGTAGAATGTTCATAAAAGGCAATGTAGAAGAGAACAGAAACACTTATTTTCAACAGAATCCTTGTTGGGAGCATCTTATGGGGGTTGAGAACCAGATTGTCAAGGGGGAGGTTGATGGTATTGGTGGGGTATACTATCTTCCATCCCACTGGGTCTTAGTTGTCTTTGACTTTCAGTGAGGGTATATCCTCTATGGTGATTCAATTGGCTATCAAATACCAAAATAAGAACACAATGCATTTGCCCAGTGGATTAGGACCTTATACCAG
>Ga0307517_10013614_pt1 | contig 11024 bp, 14 predicted proteins | sample 23_EM_MG_FD_194515 | JGI IMG/M metagenome (GOLD analysis project Ga0307517, IMG submission 194515) | Populus trichocarpa ectomycorrhiza microbial communities from riparian zone in the Pacific Northwest, United States - 23_EM | ecosystem: Host-associated > Plants > Roots > Unclassified | place... | reverse complement strand
GGATCCCGGTTAGGGACATGCAAGGTGGCAGAGTCGCGAGCGCCGAGGAGAGATCCCCGGTAGTGGCACCGACCCCCAGGCCGACCCAGCCCGTCCGGCGTTTGAGGACGGAACCGGCAACCCCGGCCGACGGCAACACAACGCCGCACTACGCGAAGAGGATCTCGCCGCCCTTTACGGTGATCGGCTGCGCGGGGAGCGGGCGGGGGGCGGGGCCGGCGGCTACGGAGGCGTCGGCGATGCGGAATTTGCTGCCGTGGCAGGGGCAGTTGATGGTGCCGTCGGAGACGGTGCTGACGGTGCAGCCCTGGTGGGTGCAGACGGCGGAGAAGGCCTTGAAGTCGCCCTGGGTGGGCTGGGTGACGACGACCTTCTGGTCGGCGAAGATCTTGCCGCCGCCGACGGGGACGTCGGCGGTCTTGGTGAGGGGCTTGCCGCCGTTGGACGCGGGCGGGGCGGAGGAGACGGGCGGCGAGGTCTCGTCGCCGTATTTCGAGCAGCCGGCCAGGGCGGCCAGTGCGGTTGAGGTCAGGAGCAGGCGTCGCTTCACGTGGTGACTCCGGTCGTACGGAAGAACCACAGCGCCGAGGTCAGCCACAGCGCCGTGAGGACGGTGAAGACGAGCCCGCCTATGACCGGGAGCAGCCAGCCGGGGATCCGTTCGGCGCGCAGGAGGAGCATTTTGGCGCTGAAGGCGCCGAAGAAGAAGCAGCCGAGGAGGGAGTGCCACATCACGCGGGTGCTGTACGTCTGGTAGCCGAAGGCGTAGAGGCAGTGGACGGCGACCGGGACGGCGAGGAGGAAGGCGATGCGGCCGGACCAGCGGTGGAGGGCGCCGGTCCAGGAGGGGGCGCGGACGCCGGGGAGCCTGCCGTACATCGCGAGGGCGGACAGCAGCTGGATGAGGGCGAAGAAGAAGGCACCGGTGGCCAGCCAGGACTTGACGGCGCCGGGGCTGGAGAAGCCGGCGAGGTTGAAGGCGGTGCCGGTGGGGTCGTGCACCTTGCCGTACACGCCGAGGCCGACCGCGACGGCGGCGGCGACGAGGGCGGGGACCAGGTAGACCAGCGCGCGAGAGCCGCGTCGGCCGCCGCCGGGCGGGGAGGGGAAGGAGGCCGTGCGGGCGTTCGGGTCGGCGCTCATAAGACTCCGGAACTCCTAGGGAACGACGGGCTTGGCGGTGAGCTGTTCGCCGTCGACGGTCACGGCGCCGGTCTGCGGGTCGATGGACGGGGCGGCGGACGGCTCGCCGTCGCGGTCGATGATCCCGACCTGCTTGCCGTCGGGGAGCACGATCCAGCCGCCCTCCACCTTCGCGCCGCTCACGCGGGCGGTCGCCCGGTAGAGCCCGGACGGCTTGACGGCCTTGGCGGCGGTGAACTTCCAGGTGCGGCCGGGCAGTTCGACGGCGCCGGTGATGCGGCCGCCGGCCAGGGTCCCGGTCAGCGTCGAGCCCTTCGGGCTGCTGGTGAGCCGCATGGTGCCGTCGTCCGCGACGTCACCGCGCAGCCATGCCTCTTTGGTGCGGCCGTCGCAGACGTACGCGATCGCCTTGCCGTCGCGTACGGCGATCGCGACGCTGGCGGCCCGGTCCGCCGTACGGCCGGCGTAGTCCGCGTTGGGCGCCGGGGAGGCGCTGGGAGTGGGGGTCGGGCTGGGGCTCGCGGTCGGGCTTGCGCTTGGGGTCGGGGTCGGCGGCACCGGAGAGGGGGCGCTGTCGCCGTACGACGACTTGCCGGATCCTGTCGTCGCGTTGAGCGACAGCATGACCAGCGCGAGCACCAGCCCCGCCAGCAGGGTGTAGAGCGGTCCAGAACGCTTAGTGGCCACAGGGCAATGGAAGCGGATGGGGAAAGCCCGCGTCCAGGGGCGCACCGTCACGAAGGGGGAATTACGACCAAAGAGCGAGTCCCACGGCCTTGCCGTCCTCGTCCCACTGGACCTCCATCATCCCGGCGACCGCGCTGCGGTTGACGCGCCCGTAGATGTGCGGGAAGAGCACGGCGTCCGACGTGCCGGGGGGCGGTGCCGGGGTGGCGGCCTCGAAGACGAGCTCGGCGTCCAGCGCCGCCTCGTCGATGAGCAGGGCCATCAGCGGGCGGACGGCGTCCCGGTAGAAGGCGTTGGCGACCGCCAGGGTCGTCGCCTCGTCGGGTGAGCAGTGGACGAAGCCTTCCTGGGCGAGGGAGGCGGGGGCGTACGGGCGGTCCGGGTCGCGCAGCCAGTCGTCGAGCTGCACCAGGTGGAGGATCATGCCCAAAGTTCTACCGGGTGCGGCTGCGCCCCGCTGCCCCGTCTCGCTGGGCGGTCGGGGAGGCGGCGCGGGAGGGCCCGCGACTACGCTGATCAGGTACGTGCGGCAGGCAGGCGAAGGAGCAGTGACGTGGCGGTACGAGCGGTCCGCGGAGCCGTCCAGCTTGAGCGGGACGAGGCGGAGCACATGCAGGAGCAGGTGTCGGACCTGCTCACCGCCATCCTGGAGCGCAACAGCTTCGACGTGGACGACCTGATCAGCGTGATCTTCACGGCCACTCCCGACCTGCACAGCGACTTCCCGGCGGTCGCCGCCCGCAAGCTCGGCATCACCGACGTACCGCTGGTCTGCGCGCAGGAGCTGGACGTCGCGGGCGCGATGCCCCGGGTCGTACGGATACTCGCGCATGTCGAGACCGGCCTCGCCAAGAGCGGGGTCTCCCACGTCTACCTCGGCGCCGCGGCCGCCCTGCGCAAGGACATCGCCCAGTGAGAACCGCCCTCGTCATCGGCACCGGCCTCATCGGCACCTCCGCCGCCCTCGCGCTCGCCGCACGCGGCGTCGGCGTGCACCTGGAGGACCACGACCCCTCCGCCGCCCGCACCGCCTCCTCGCTGGGCGCAGGCACGGACGAGCCCCCGGCCGGGCCGGTCGACCTCGCGATCATCGCCGTGCCGCCCGCCCACGTGGCCGGCACGCTCGCCGACGCGCAGCGGCGCGGGCTCGCCCGGGGCTACCTGGACGTCGCCAGCGTCAAGGGCGGGCCCCGGCGCGACATGGAAGCGCTCGGTGTGGACCTGCGCTCGTACATCGGTACGCACCCGATGGCGGGCCGCGAGCTCTCCGGTCCGCTGGCCGCGATCGCCGATCTCTTCGAGGGCCGCCCCTGGGTGCTCACCCCGACCCCGGAGACCGACACCGAGGTCCTCAATCTCGCGCTGGAGCTGGTCGCCCTGTGCCGGGCCGTGCCCGTGGTCATGGACGCCGATGCCCACGACCGGGCGGTCGCCCTGGTCTCGCACACCCCGCACCTGGTCTCCAGCATGGTCGCCGCGCGGCTCCAGCACGCCGAGGAGACCGCGGTCCGGCTGTGCGGGCAGGGCATCCGGGACGTAACCCGGATCGCGGCCTCCGAGCCCGCGATGTGGATCGACATCCTCTCCGCCAACCCCGGGCCGGTCGCGGACGTGCTCGCCCACATCGCCGACGACCTGACCGGGACCGTCGAGGCCCTGCGGGCACTGCAGTCCGCGGACGAGGCGAAGCGCCGCGAAGGCGCGGTCGGCATCGAGGACATGCTGCGCCGCGGCAACGCCGGCCAGGCGAAGGTCCCCGGCAAGCACGGCTCGGCCCCGAAGTCCTACGAGATCGTCGCCGTCCTCATCGGCGACCAGCCCGGCGAGCTCGCCCGGCTCTTCGCCGACGCCGGCCGCGCCGGTGTCAACATCGAGGACGTACGGATCGAGCACTCCACCGGACAGCAGGCGGGGCTCGTGCAGCTCATGGTCGAGCCGACGGCCGCGCCCGGTCTGACGGCGGCGCTGCGGGAGCGCGGGTGGTCCATCCGCGCCTGAGGCCGTGCCTGAAACCGTGCCTGAAGCCTGTGGAGACGGGCGTGGTACGGGGGCCCGGAAGCGCCCGGTAACCTTGAGGGATGGCATCTGCCAATCCCACCGCGCGCAAGGAAGGTCTCCCGACTGTGTCGAATCCGGTGATCGTGGCGATCGACGGCCCCTCGGGCACTGGCAAGTCCAGCACTTCGAAGGCGGTCGCGGCGAAGCTCGGCCTGAGCTACCTGGACACCGGCGCCCAGTACCGGGCGATCACGTGGTGGATGCTGAGCAACGGCGTGGACGTGAACGACCAGGCGGCCGTGGCGAACGCGGCGGCCAAGCCGGTCATCGAGTCGGGGAGCGACCCGCTGGCGCCGACGATCACGGTGGACGGCGTGGACGCGTCGGGCCCGATCCGTACGCAGGAGGTCACGGCGGCGGTCAGCGCGGTGAGTGCCGTGCCGGAGGTGCGTACGCGCCTGGTGGAGCTGCAGCGCGGGGCCGCGGAGAAGGCACCGGCCGGGATAGTGGTCGAGGGCCGGGACATCGGCACGACCGTCCTGCCGGACGCGACGGTGAAGATCTTCCTGACGGCCTCGGCCCAGGCGCGCGCCTCGCGCCGCGCCGGGGAGCTGAAGGGCAAGGAGGCGGCCGATCTCGCCGCCACCCAGGCCGCACTGGTCAGGCGGGACGCGGCGGACTCGGGCCGTAAGACCTCGCCGCTGGCGAAGGCGGCGGACGCGGTGGAGGTCGACACCAGCGACCTCACGCTCGACCAGGTCATCGAGTGCGTCGTCACGCTGATCGAGGAGAAGCGGGTCGCCGCGTGACGCAGACTTCCCCGGGTCCCCGGGGCGCGGCCGTCGGCCGCCGCATCGGGATCGGGCTGATGAACGGCCTGTGGCGCCCCCGCGTGCTCGGCACGTGGCGGGTGCCGGCGACCGGCCCGGTGATCCTGGCCGGGAACCACTCGCACAACGTGGACGGGCCGATGATCATCGGCACGTCGCCGCGGCCGGTGCACTTCCTGGTCAAGAAGGAAGCGTTCGTCGGCCCGATGGACCCGTTCCTGCGGTCGGTCGGCCATGTCGCCGTCGACCGCGAGAGCGCGGACCGCACGGCGATCACCGCCGCCCTGGGCGTCCTGGAGCGCGGCGGGGTCCTGGGGATCTTCCCCGAGGGCACCCGCGGCGAGGGCGACTTCGCCGAGCTGCGCGCGGGACTGGCGTACTTCGCGGTGCGCTCCGGCGCGCCCGTCGTGCCGGTCGCGGTGCTGGGCAGTGCCCGGTCCGGGCGGGTGATATCCGCGCTGCCGCCGCTGCGCAGCCGGATCGACGTGGTCTTCGGCGACCCGTTCGACGCGGGCGACGGCAGCGGCAGGCGTACGCGTACGGCGATGGACGCCGCCACGGTGCGCATCCAGGAGCGCCTGACGGCACACCTGGCGTACGCGAAGCGTGCCACGGGGCACGCCTCGCGCCCCTGAACCACACTGGGGCCAGGCCAATCGACGGCAATGGCCCCGACTGATACCGATCGACGGAGACGAAGCTTCATGGACATCGAGAACGAGTACGGCGAAGTCGGCGCGCTCGGCGACGCCGAATACGCCGAGTTCATGGAGCTCGCCGAAGAGGAGGGCTTCGACCTCGACCAGGTCGCCGGGGACCTCGCGGCGGCGGGCCACGGCCCGCTGCCGGTGCTCGCGGTGGTCGGCCGGCCCAATGTCGGCAAGTCGACCCTCGTGAACCGGATCATCGGCCGCCGTGAGGCGGTCGTCGAGGACAAGCCGGGCGTGACCCGGGACCGGGTGACGTACGAGGCGACCTGGAACGGCCGCCGCTTCAAGATCGTCGACACCGGCGGCTGGGAGCAGGACGTCCTCGGCATCGACGCGTCGGTGGCCGCGCAGGCCGAGTACGCGATCGCGGCTGCCGACGCGGTCGTCTTCGTCGTGGACTCCACCGTCGGCGCGACCGACACCGACGAGGCCGTCGTCAAGCTGCTCCGCAAGGCCGGCAAGCCCGTCGTGCTGGCCGCCAACAAGGTCGACGGCCTCTCCGGCGAGGCGGACGCCGCCCTGCTGTGGAACCTCGGGCTCGGCGAGCCGCACCCCGTCTCCTCGCTGCACGGCCGCGGCACCGGCGACCTGCTCGACGCGATCCTGGAGGCGCTGCCGGAGGCCCCCGCGCAGACCTTCGGCGACGTGGTCGGCGGCCCGCGCCGGATCGCGCTGATCGGACGGCCCAACGTCGGCAAGTCGAGCCTGCTGAACAAGGTCGCGGGGGAGGAGCGGGTCGTCGTCAACGAGATCGCCGGCACCACCCGTGACCCGGTCGACGAGCTGATCCAACTCGGCGGCGTCACCTGGAAGTTCATCGACACCGCCGGCATCCGCCGCAAGGTCCACCTCCAGGAGGGCGCGGACTACTACGCGTCGCTGCGCACCGCCGCCGCGCTGGAGAAGGCCGAGGTCGCGGTCATCCTGATCGACGGCAACGAGACCATCAGCGTCCAGGACCTGCGGATCATCACGATGGCGGTCGAGGCCGGGCGCGCGGTCGTCATCGCGTACAACAAGTGGGACCAGCTCGACGAGGAGCGCCGCTACTACCTGGAGCGCGAGATCGAGCAGGACCTCGTCCAGGTCCAGTGGGCGCCCCGGGTGAACGTCTCCGCCCTCACCGGCCGCCACATGGAAAAGCTCGTCCCCGCCATCGAGACCGCCCTCGCCGGCTGGGAGACCCGCGTCCCCACCGGCCGTCTCAACGCCTTCCTCGGCGAGATCGTCGCCTCCCACCCCCACCCCGTCCGCGGCGGCAAGCAGCCCCGCATCCTCTTCGGCACCCAGGCCGGCACCAAGCCCCCCCGCTTCGTCCTCTTCGCCTCCGGCTTCCTGGAGGCGGGCTACCGCCGCTTCATCGAGCGCCGGCTGCGTGAGGAGTTCGGCTTCGAGGGGACTCCGATCCAGGTGTCGGTGCGGGTGCGCGAGAAGCGCGGCCGTAAGAAGTAACGGCGGGAGCTTCGGCTTCGCCGGGTGCCGCGCGGGCCTCTCCGCAGGGGTCCGGGGAGTCGCTCCCCGGGAGATTGCAGTGAGGGGACTCCGATCCAGGTGTCGGTGCGGGTGCGCGAGAAGCGCGGCCGTAAGAAGTAGGCCCTGGCGGCGCTGAGGCCCTACAGGCCGCCGAAGTGGTTGTCCGTTGTGCCCGGGGGGAGCGCGGCGGGCAGGGCGGTGCGGTGGCGGCCGGAGCGGTGGAGGGGCTCGAAGCCGTTGAAGCGGAGGGCGTCCTCGCCGGTGCGGTCGCCGGGGAGGGTGCGGAAGAGCCGACGGTACTCGGAGTAGAGCGCGTCGTAGATCGGTGTACCCGAGCCTCCGGAGGCGTCCTGGGACGCGGCTCGCATGGACGGGATCTGGCTGCGGTACGGGGCTCGGGAGGAGGCGTCAAAGGTGTGCACGTCTGTGCCAACGAGTGACGATTCGTGCTGGATGCGGGTGGTGTGACTGAATTACGGAATTCCGTCCACGCGCGGTCCGCACACGACGAGGGCGCGCACGGATTTCCGTACGCGCCCTGCTGACCCACGGATCGGTCAGGTGCCGGAGAGCGGCATCGTCGCGCCGACCAGAACGCCGCGCTCGGCGGCGCGGGAGAGGGCGGCCTGGAGCAGGTCCTCGCGGGGCTGCTGGCCGATGGAGCCGGCCGGGGCCGCGTAGACGTACACCTCGTTGGACTTGTTGACGGCGGCACGCCAGCCGTCGCTGACCGCCAGCGGCTGGTGGGCCTGCCACCACGCGCCGGCGGCGCCGGGCTGGAGGATGGCGTGCAGCTGGCCCATGGCGAGCAGCACGGACCAGCCGGCGAGCGGCAGCGGGGGGACCGCCTGGTCGCTGACGGGGAGGAAACCCTGCTCGATCAGAATGGGCAGGAACTCGTCCCCGGAGCCGTCCTGGCCGGGACGGGCGATCGGGCCGGTGGGCTCGATGACCAGTGCCGGGCAGATCTGGTCCTTCACCAGGACGAGCCCGCAGGTGATGCCGAGCACCGCCTGGCGGGGCGCGGCGTCCGCCTGTGCGGCGGCGAAGTTCGACATTCCGGACCCTCCACCCGAGCCTGTGCCCCCGTTCTCGAACTCAATGCTTTCCACCGCGCCCTTGAGCTGCTGCTCGGACACCGGCACGACCTGCGAGGGGATACAGGTCGCGTGGGCGAAGGCGAGGACCGCGGTCTCGTCGCCGACGAAGAGCACGGTGCTGGTCCGCTCCTTCGTGGTGTCCCCCGGGGTGCGGCAGGAGGTGCAGTCGTATGTGCCCGGCGCGTTATCGCCGGCCAGCAGACGCTCGGCCTCCTGGTCGCCGATCTCGGCGCGTACCTCGTCGCTGACATCGAGCATGGCCGGCACGAAAGCCTCCTTGACTGTGCGGCTGGGACTCCTTCGCCGGGCTTTGCCCGGCACATAGTGACAACGGATGATCTGTGGTGGGAGTCACGCTTTTCTCCCTTCCGGGAACCGTGGTGTGTGCACACGGTGAGCGGCAGACCGGAATCGGTCACTCCGTGTTCAACTATGGCTTGCGGCTGAGCGGATGTATGCATGAGCTGAGTCACAATGTGCAAATGCTGTGTGCTGATTTAATGCGATATCAACTCATCAATCCGGTGTCCTGAATTGGCCGTTACTCCGGGTAAATGGCAACTGGCCTGCACGGACAGTGAGTTGGTTGTATCGGGGCGCCCGACTGCCTAGATTCCTCCGCCGTGTGCAAAGAGCACCGCTCGGGAGAGCTCGTACGGAGGGTGACGGTGAATCGATACGGCACCGCTCGGTTACGGGCGACGGGACCATGCGGCCACGGCGCCCTATGCGCCGGACGCGCGGTCACGGAGAGGTTGTCGGGGGACATCCCGGGTCCGTGGAGAGGGAATCCATGGCCGTCTCAGCCCAGTACCGCAAGACCGCAGTTCTCGTCGGCATCGCCGCCGCCCTGAGCCCACTGGCCGCCCTGGCCGGTGCGGGAGAGGCCGCCGCAGCCGACAGCGGAGTGTGGGACCGCATCGCCAAGTGCGAGAGCGGCGGCAACTGGCAGATCAACACCGGCAACGGGTACTACGGCGGACTGCAGTTCTCCGCCGGCACCTGGCGGGCCTACGGCGGCACGGCCTACGCGGCCACCGCCGACCGGGCCAGCAAGTCCCAGCAGATCGCCGTCGCGACCAAAGTGCAACGCGCACAGGGCTGGGGCGCCTGGCCCACCTGCTCCGCGAGGGCCGGAGCGTCCGGAAGCGCGCCGGGCACCAAGTCGACGACGGTGACGAAGAAGTCCACGAAGTCGCAGAAGTCGACGAAGGCGACGAAGCGTGCGAGCGGCAACACCACCGACCGCGGCAGCAGCCGTGCCAAGGCGAACGGCACCGGCGGCAACTACACCGTGAGGTCCGGCGACACCCTCAGCGGGATCGCGGTGGCGCACGGCCTGAGCTGGAAGAAGCTCTACGCCGTCAACAAGCCCTTGATCGGCGGCGATCCGAATCTGATCTTCCCCGGTCAGCGGCTGACGGTCTGACGGCCTGACAGCGGTCCCACCCGGTCGTCCGCCGACCGGGTGGGACACCGCCCGCGCCCGGCCGGGCGGCGCGGCGGTCCGGCGGACGGTGCGCGTGTGCCCTAGCGTCCCGTCGCATGATCCCCTTTCTGGCCGCCGCCGCCCTCGCCCTCATGGGGGTCCACGCCCCGGTCTGGAACGACCTCGCCGACTGCGAGAGCAGCGGCGTGTGGGACACCAACACCGGCAACGGCTTCTACGGCGGCCTGCAGATCTGGCAGCCGACCTGGACCGAGCACGGCGGCCTCGACTACGCCCCACGCGCCGATCTCGCGACCGAGGACGACCAGATCACCGTCGCCGAGGAGATCCTCCGCGACCAGGGCTGGTCCGCCTGGCCCGAATGCTCCCGCCGACTCGGGCTCTCCGGGCGCTGGCACGCCGCGCAGCCCGGTGACACGCTGCAGTCGGTCGCCGACCGCTTCCAGGTGCCCGAGGAGGAGCTGCGGCAGCTCAACCCGGGTGTGGAGGGCGCGGACGCGGGTGCCCCGCTGGTCTCGGGGACGCTGATCCGGCTGCCCTGAGCGCGAGTTCACCGGGCTCGCCCGGCTCGCCGCTGAACACGACCGACCCGCGCCGCAGTTCGTGCACCACGGCGGTGACCGGCCGCAGCGCCTCCGGCAGCCGCTGCTCCGCGACGACCACCGTCCGGGCGCCCTGGGCGCACAGGGCGGCCAGGACTTCGTACGTACGGGCCGCGGCGGCGGGGGAGAGGCCGAGCCCGGGCTCGTCGAGCAGCACGAGGCGCGACGGGGGGCCGAGGAGGGCCCGTGACACGGCGAGCATGCGCTGCTCGCCGCCGGAGAGGGTGCCCGCACGGCGGGCCAGCAGGGGGCGCAGCGCCGGGAAGGCCTCCAGGGCCGGGTCGTCGGTCCCGTGCGCGCGGTCCTCGTCGGCGAACAGGGCCAGGTTCTCGGCGACCGTCAGCGATCCGAACACCGGCCGCCGGTCCGGTACGAAGGCCAGCCCCAGCCGCGCCCGCCGGTGCGCGGGCAGCGCGGTCACGTCCCGGCCCCGCCACAGGACCTGGCCGCCGGTGAGCCGGACGGCTCCGGCGAGCGCCCGCAGGACCGTGGTGCGGCCCGCGCCGTTGCGGCCGAGCAGCACGGTGGCCGTCCCGGCGGGGACGGCGAGGTCCACGCCGTGCAGCACCTCCAGCGGTCCGTAGCGGACGCGGGCGGCGCGCAGCGCGATCTCGACGGTCATGGCAACGCCCCGGCCGCCACGTCGAGTACGTCGCCGGGGCCGCCGCACGCGACGATCCGGCCGCCCGCCATCAGGTACACCGTGTCCGCGAGCCCGGCCACCAGGTCCAGGTCGTGCTCGACCAGCAGCAGCGCCATCCCGTCCGCCGCCAGCGCCCGCAGCACCGTGCCCAGCGCCGTCACCTCGGCCGTGTCCAGCCCCGCCGCCGGCTCGTCCAGCAGCAGCACCCGCGGCCCCCCGGCGAGCGCCCGGCCCAGTTCCACCCGGCGCAGTGTCCCGGTCGGCAGGTCCGCCGCTGGCTCGTCGCGCACCGCGTCCAGCCCCAGCAGCCGCAGTACGCGGTCCACGGCATGCGCATCCCGTACGAGCCCCTGCTCGGCCCCGATCCGTACGTTCTCCGCCACCGTCA
>Ga0307517_10013613_pt1 | contig 11025 bp, 11 predicted proteins | sample 23_EM_MG_FD_194515 | JGI IMG/M metagenome (GOLD analysis project Ga0307517, IMG submission 194515) | Populus trichocarpa ectomycorrhiza microbial communities from riparian zone in the Pacific Northwest, United States - 23_EM | ecosystem: Host-associated > Plants > Roots > Unclassified | place... | reverse complement strand
GTGTCAGAAGTGAGCATTTCCTACTAGTACTTACTCATTATTCAGTTGAATCATTCCACTATTAGAATCCTGATAACCTTACCATTAATTCTGATGGACATGTTCTCTGCCCAGAAGAAGTCACTCGAGATCCTGGCATAGATGTCAACCCAGATTTAAACTCATCTGCCAAAAGTGTCCACAAGCCAGCGGATATTCTACCTGTTATGGAAGGTTGAGGTCGGAGTCGAAAGTGCCATGGGAAGCACCTATCTACATTGTATGAGTGCGACTGCATGGAGATAATTACAGGGAGCGATATTGAATGTGGCAAGGGCCTTATCGAGTGTAATAAAGCTGGTTGCGAGCCAAGATGGGTAAGTCCTTGGTTCCATCTTTGGAGAAATGATGGATACTTACTGTGCAGGATAGTTTCACATGAGATGTGTTTATCTTGACTTCAGGATACAGCACTGGGCTTGCAAATCATGCACTGCATCTGATAGTTGCAGGAAATGACAAAAGAGATGCACGATTGCACACCATTTATACATATTTAGTAATAAATTCCCACACTCAGTTAGTTAGTCCCTCCTTCAAGGCCTTAAAAAAATTTTCAACGGTATATCTTTTTTTAAGCTCCTGTCACCCCCTTGCATATCGGAGGTGTGGAAAGCGCAAATGCGATGTCTCAAGAAATTAGCGATGTCACGCCGTGATGCCGCGTGTGACTGGGCATCACGTATACCGAGAATTGTGCACCACCAGTTGTAACGCGTACCCACGCGTTACGATCACAGTCGGAGTTTTCCGACATTTACTGCGCAAAAACGCGTTTGCAGATGTAGCGAGTTCAGTACTTAATTGTGATGCCTCCTCTGGCTCTCTCTCCGCACAAAAAAAAAAGTGAATCATCTAATTACTGTAAGTAGTATGTATGCGAGATTTTGAGTGATTTCATGAAGTTTTGAATGAGCCAGAGCGTCGACTAAGATTAGATAACGGATTACGCCAGCATCTCTTATCGATCACGCGCATGGTTCAACTTCCAAACGTGTTGTTTGCTTCCTCTCATGCTCCAATCAGTTCGCGTCTACCCAACCGTTTGTGTGTTTTGTTTTTGACAAAAAAAGCTCACCCAACTCACCTTTTATGATATTAAATGGTAGTATGAGCTTCTTCACTAATGCCAACAACCCGAGGATTTACGGCGGTGTATTCACCAGTCACATCCAAGTTGTAGAAAAGGAAAATGGTCTGTCTTTAACTTGTTTTACGCAATCAAATTTTTATCGGTCCATGGATAGATGTTCTCGGAACACACGTTGCCCCCGGAGCCTTCCACAACTCAGCAGAGCGCTTTGATCCCCCAAAATGTCATCCCCACACCCGCGAAGCCGTCTTGAAACGGATTGTGCAGTGGGTAGACGATCCTTCCAACCAGGCCCAAATCATGTGGATATTTGGTCCCGCGGGAGCTGGAAAGTCTGCCATCGCTCAGAGCATCGCGGATTTTTGCTTCCAGTCCGACAATTTGGCTGCGAGTTTCTTCTTTTCACGACATTCGGCTGGTCGCGATAACGCGGTACAGTTTATAACAACACTTGCATATCAACTTTCACGTTCCATACCAGAGATGAAGGCGGCGGTTGTGAAAGCTCTGGAAGGCGATCCTCTCCTCATCTCTCGTTCTCTCGATGCCCAAGCACACAGCCTGATTATCCACCCACTTAACGACGCCTCAATGTTGGGCAGAAAGCAGCTCATCAAGTCTCTGCCAAGGCTTGTCATTATAGATGGACTTGATGAATGTGGTAAACCTAAAGACCAACGATACCTTCTCGAGGTGCTCTCGACAATTGCGGAACAGCTGACGTATCCCCTCTTGTTTCTTGTGGCCAGCCGGCCTGAGCAAGCCATCCGCAACACCTTCAACATAGAGCCCTTACGCAATTTGACCACTCGACTGGCATTGGATGACACTTACGAAGCCAACTCGGACATAAGAATCTTTCTTCAATCCAAATTCGACGAGATCAAGAAGAATCATCCGGCTGGTGGGGACCTACCAAAGCCATGGCCTTCCAGAGAAGAACTTGACAGACTCGTCGGAAAATCCTCCGGGCAATTCATCTACGCCTCAACAGTGATTAAATTCGTGGATTCATCGCATCACCACCCACAAGATAGATTAGACATCGTGTTTGGACTTGCCCCGCCCGAAATTGCCACACCATTCGCTGAACTGGACGCGCTATACAATCAGATATTTTCCTCTGTTGTTTACATCGAGAAGGCTCTCCGAATCCTCACGGTTCTTATGTTATTCAGGGATCTACCCCCTCGTCCAAGTTTCCTTGACGTTTTTCTTTCCTACAAGCCAGGAATGACAAGGACGATCTTCAGTGACCTCCATTCTGTCCTTCGATTGCCTCCGGCAGAAGAGAAAGAAGGTGAAATCAAAATCATACATGCATCGCTTTCCGATTTTCTTCTGGATCCTGATCGTTCGGAAAACTTTTTCATTGACACGGGCGTGGGCATTGATGCAATCACAAGGTGCATCTTAAAATGCGTCCTGAAGAAAGGTATGAGGCCAAAACTGAGGCATTGCCGAGCTTTTACCTAACTATATTTTAGATAATCCCCGTATCATTATAGAAAAATGTTATCTGGCTTTACCCGTCTTTGGTGCTCAGACGATATTCCCTGGACCTGAACTCATGGACGACTTATTTTCATTTGATTTGTCACAGTATGTGGGATGGTACAAAACCTGGGACAGTGGCTTCATGCTAGTCAATGTTGAGATCGCAGCAACCTTTTTTATTTGGATGAAACTAAAGGTTTGTCTCCCCTTGCCCCACCTGATGAATTGCTCAAGGATATTCATCACACCCAGTCCCATCCCGATTATGATGGCGATCTTTTCCACCAGCACGTCCAGGCCATTGATGCATGGATCCTTGATCAAACTGGATGGCTTGTACCCCACATCCCGTTCACGATAAAGACATCAATTTCGTTCCTGCCATTCCCGAAGCTGGATAGGGGAACGGATCGCGATAGGGTGCTCACAGATTCTGATATGTTAATCACCATCGCAGAGTTGCGGCCGAGTCATGTCGACACCCATTACTACACGGAACTCTTTTTTCACTTGAATATGTCCGGCTCCCCCACATTTGATCTCTTGCTTCGGGAGTTTATGGCAGAGCCTACAAGACCTAATAAGCAATTTCGGCTCGATGGAGAGAAATGCGCAAGACTGGCCAGAAACCTTTGGATCTATCTTCTCCCATAGTATGTCTAATTTCGATTTGACCTTTGGTGTTATGAAGTATTCTTTTGGCACATCCTAACTTATATTGACTAGCGAGGCTAGCAAAACCATCAAAGACCCAATATCTGGCCATCGATATTCTGCTGCGACGACTTTCTATAATATCTGGGATAAAATAGGGACCTCAAGATATACAAACCAGATATATGGCGATGAGCCAGCGATGAATCTCCTCCCAAAAATCCTGCCAAAGGTTACTGAGGCCAGCGTGGATACTCTTGACAAATTCCTTCAGGTGGTTCAAGACCACCCACTATTAAAATATGCTGATCCGGCAGACAGAATGTACGACCTGTACCAGGCAACCGCAGCAGCTTCTGAGAATTTTTTAGGTCCTGAACTATTCGAAGTGTGTGGTTATTATATTCCACACAACCGTGTTGCTCATTGGTATTTCCCTCTTTTATCAGCGATTGGGGGAGCGTCGCGCATTACGTGAAGCAGAAGCTCTCAGACTGGCTGCGGGAACTGCAGTTGAGCCTACTGTAGAATTACGACAAGATGCTCTATCAACGGACGCTCAACAAGCTAACTTCCATGTACCACAATCTCTCTCTCCTGAGAAATCGCTTACCTTGCGAGCTCGATTTGGACAGCTTTTCTCGAAATTGGCTTCTTAATACCTAGTATGTGTTCTATCTGTCTATAATACAGCAATAGTTTATAAGAAAGTACCCACATGATAATAATTCACCTGCAATGATGGGTACCTTCAATGTTAGTAAGATATGGCTCATGCACGTTCGACTAGCCCACGTGATTAAAAGTTAAAATGATACAATGAGTGACAAAAGCATTATTTTTGAATGGTTTTATGGACCTTTATCCAAATTCTGTTCACTGAACTTTGCATAGAATTCAATTTAGAACAGAACTTAGTGAACATATTTTGCCACCTATTATTCAAATCTAAAGTTTCGGGGGGCATAGCAGGTGATTAGTGCAGGCATTGTTTATCAAGATTCAATAGCATCTCTGATTTCTGATCAGCAACTGATCCACAGTAGCCACATGATGTACGTCACATTTTTGTCACCGCATGTGGGCTAGTCGAACATAAACCCACCAGGGTGGCAGAACAATATCATCGAGTAGTGCTGGGTTTGTGATGATAATGTTGGTTGTTGGAAACTGGTCTGAGGTGACCTTGGAAAAGATAATGACAGGGGCTGGAATTGAAGCAGCAACCTCTGACTATATATGCTGGTGCTCTAAACCATTGAGCTACCGAGTCGATAAGATAGTGGCTATATATATCCAACATTGGTAACACAGAATAAATAACATGTTAGTAACATACAGTGTTGTGCCAGTCAAGTAACTGTCAAGGAAGTCAAGAACTGTCAAAATTTTGACGATGACTTTGATGGTCCTTCCTTATAGGGTAGAAAGTATTGCATAACATTGATGGGATACCAAGTGATGCTTGAATGGACTGCTGAAGAGTTGCTGATAATCATCAGCGATTTCATCAGTCCATCACTCATACCAAATCTGGGGTTTTTCCAAGGCGACCCTGCAGGTTGATGTGTGGGAAAGTCAAGTGGAACTTGACAGTCATGACTGTCATACCCATCAGACGATGACTTTGACCGTGACTTTGACTTTTGGTGCTTGATGGCACAACACTGGTAACATATCTCACAAGGGGGGGTCAAAAAGTCAATGTGATTTACTGTTAGATATTTCTTGTATATTCTAATATATTCTGGCAAAAATTTGTGGTTGGGCTGAAAAAAATAGCTGGGTGCAAGGGTCTTGGAAACAAACATTTCCCTTTTTGCAGCTGAACTGGGTGGACTATTTTTCAGAGGGGCTGAGGCCTATAGTAGTTATTTGCACGGTTCAGTCACCTGAACATTCTTTACTGCCGTTTGCATAATTCCCACTACCTTTAGGTAGTGGGTCTTAGACCCGTTTGACAAAAAAATTTGGCAGACTGATCCACAATCGTACTCAAGCTGTGCACCTTACTAAGCAAACACATCATTCATGTTCCAAAATCGTCCTGACCCCATATTGTCTCTTCCTTGTCTCTCGAACAAACAGGCCTATCTGGCAACATGATATATCATAGGTATGTGATTACATCACAACTGTGATACAATAAACAATCTAATTACATGTCCCTCTGATATATCACATTAGATACTGTCCACCCCTTCTTTGGGCTGCAGCGTGACTTGCTCTCAGCACCACCAGCAATATAGTGCCCTCGGCATTGGTTGACACCCGGGAAATCCCGTTTGCACCCTACCGCCTGCCCCTTCCCAAAATGGCACATTGGCTTGGCACCCACCATTCCATATTGGGGCACTGCTAGGGATTATCACGGGTAACCCTGGGGTATTCCAGGGCTACCCGTACCCGTACCCGAGAAAACCTGTACCCGCATTCAAGGGTAGGGGTTTCGGCAGGTTGGGGTCCGGGTTTCGTAAAAACCCGGGGGTACTCCAACCCATGTGCGGGTATGCCTCCAAAACCGACTAAAAAACCTCGCAACAGCAGTGCAGGTGTCAATTGACACTGCCGTGCAGCATTGCGAGGTTATGGATTCGGGGATGTTGGGAAAACGGGGTCGAAATGATATTAAAATCATCTCTCCAGCTTGCTGTTGCATGCGAGGAAGGTGGAGGACACACGAACGGGGTCGAAATGCCATAAGAATCCACCCCCGGCTTGCTGTTGCGTGCGAGGGAGGAGGAGGAAGCACTTGGTTCGAGGGAGGCGGTGACGTGGCGTGTTTGTGGGGTGTGTAAGTGGCCGGTGTATGTCCTGACGCGTTTTTGATGTTAGTAGGTAGCACGAAAGGTAGGTGATCACCTCCTTGCATACCTTGTGAATCTCCCCTCGTATTTCCTATGTGCTCCCAACTCATACACACTCCCAAAATCCTTCGACGGTGGCCTACATCCCTCGTTGGAGGGGAGAGGCAGGTGGCAGCGAGTTTGGGACATAAAAAGGTTAGCGCGCATATAGTAAGATGGTTGTAAATGAATTACTTACCTTTTAACACATCCTGCCGCATTCATTGAGTCCAGAGGCATGTTGTGGGAGTGGTGAAAAGTGGGATCAACCATGTTGGTCATGGTTGGTCTTGATTCAAACTCCGAAAAACCTCATTCCATCGAGAACGCAGAACTAATCAAACCCACGGGTAACCTGCCAACCCCCGCTGAGGGTACAGGTATGGCGAGGGTCAGAAAAACTGAACCTGTACCCTTACCCCAGCATACCCTACCCGCAACCCGCACGGGTTCCAAAACCCTTGATAATCCCTACATACTACTAAACTATCAGCCAACTTTTGATCCCTGGGCTTGGAAAAAAAAAATCACAGTGAGCTGAATGGTCAGGAGGGAGTCAAATATGCTGTTGAACTACCAGTTTACTTTTAATCCCTGGGCTTGGCAAAAAAAATTCACAGTGAACTGAATGGTCAGGACTCAGGAGTCAGGAGGGAGTCAAATATGCTATTGAACTACTAGCTGACCTTTGAGCCCCAGGTTTGGTTAAAAAAATTCAGTGGCCTGATTGGTTGGTCAGGATGGAGTGGCATATACTACTGAATGACCAGCTGACTTTTGAGGCCTGGGCTTGGTTAAAAAAATTCAGTGGCTTGATGTGAATTTTTTTTGACCAAAGCCCAGGGTTCAAAAGTCAGCTGTTGATTCAGCAGTATGTGCAACTCCCTCCTGAGTACAGTTGGCAACTTTGCCCAGAGTCAACTTAAATGTTGGGAGAGCTAAATCTGCTCTGAATGGGCAGTGGATTGGGCCCCAGGGTTCAAATTGGATTTCAGGAACGAGAATAGAATTGCACACAAAACTGTACCATTTTAAATTTATGAGAAAGTTACAATGTCCACATTAAAGATGGTACAATATAACAGTTTGCTTTTAAGCTTTTATGCCAATATTTATGGCAGGCTTTACTTGGTTGTGTATGTAACCATGTGACTAGAATTATAAGATGGTGTTGACAAACTTCCATTCCACAAACCAATGATGGAAGAGAGATGCAAAAATGTAGCAGACTTCTCCTGTGTCATGAAGTAAATCAGAATGAAGCCAACCATTGTGATAGCACTGCTGAAGTGCATCTTGGTCAGCTTCACAAGTGAAGTCAGATTTGATGACAACATTTTTACAAAGGACAGCAGAAAAGATATGTCTGACAGACAGCACTTGAAGGTCCATATCTTCTGGCAGGCCCTGTTTAAATACTGGGGAAAGTTGTTCAAACAAGTTACATAGACCAATTGTTTCCAAAAAAGTGTTCCATGTGTACCATTGGCCAGAGAATTTAAGTTTATGATATGACTAGAATGTAAAGTCAGATCATCACTTCTACCAATTAGAGGAGACCTACATCATGGGCAGTGATGACCATCATAAGAGCTAAGATTGCTCCCACATGTCCTTCAGTAAGGTCAAAAACAGAATCAAAGAATGACAAGTGGAAGTGATATTCTGGATTGGGATAATGCCTGGAAATGAGATTGTTGAACTCTTTCCGAGATAAAAAGAGCCCAACAGGTGGAATATGATCTCCATGATAAACAGGGTGTAAATTCACCTTCTGTGAATCATTCCATTTAATTCGAACCCCAGGGTTGTGAATCCATGATTTTGGGCTGCCATAGCCTGTAAAAACGATAGCGCGACGTTTTTTATATTCGTGTATGGATTTGAAGAAAATTCCCCAAAGGTCCATATCCTTATATGTCATCTGGGCGTCATCAAAGATAAACAAAGTGTTCCTGCCTGGTACCCAGCCTTTCTTCTGAAGATAGCCCAAATGGCCACCAGAGTCTTCAACCTCTTCGAGTGGCCAACCATTAACGCATATGACATTCAAGTCTGGGTCGCGCCGGAGGACGTACTGAGCAAGGAGTTGGGCGAGCACCGTCTTTCCACTCGCGGGAGTTCCACGAACCTACAGGGAGTCAGAAAGGATTTCAGGTGGGTCAATGTCATAAGAATACCTCAACGAATGAGTATGTCATGACCCGTTGGTATAGTCCTGAGACGGTATCATTTCGAGGAGAGGTATTTGCTAGAGTTTATGTGAGCTAAAAAAAGCTGGACATTGACAGTACTTACGTGGTGGATGAGGAGGCGGCGAACACAAATGGCGCTTTTTCAAAGACCAAGGATCTACCATAAAAAGTGAACACAGTCGGATATAAGAATTGGCACAGCATATGGGCAGCGATGAAAAACCCCTACTCACCAGAAGATAGCAGCGTTATAGAGACATGTAGCCTATCAAAAGCGGGTTGGTCAGGCCAGACATCTGAGACAGTCTTCCAGTCGATCAACTTTTCGACACCTCCGACGTCCTCTGTGAATGTGAGTTCACGCAAAGAATCATCATCATGATATTTGAGGTCCACGTCGACCTGATAAAGCATAGAAAAGTGAGCCGCAACGTTTATGCTGCTCCAGGACGTAACTCACTTTCAGGAGCCGCAAATTCCTGGCAAGATCGGGGTTGGTCTTATGAATGAGGTTTTTGAAAGACCTGATACTCATGCCGCCTGGTGCTACAACAGAAAATAGGGAAGCCTCGCCTTCAACAAGACAGGTGAGTGCTCGGGAGCTGTCTCTCGATAGATTGGGCTCAATAAGCATGGTGGATGTCGCTGGGGATGGAACTGCAGAGACTTTGCGATCCTTACCCCTCGTCTGAGTATTGCGAGAAAGCGTCGTCTCCATAAATATAGTAACGCGAAGATGTGAGACCGAAATGAAGAAATAGGCGAGGCGCGATTTCTGAATGTGAACCCAACTCAACTGGAGGAAGAGGAGGAACGAGTGCGACAGTCAGTACTTAAGGTAAGACTGAGTCCATTATGTAAACATCTGAAATCGTCAAGAAACCGTCTAAGTCAGTTGTCTAAGTCTCGCATAGTTTTGTTCGTGGTGTTGATCACAAATGCCATTCCGGCAACCTCGGCTGCCAGTGGATCCCAAAGACTTGCCAAAGACAGCCCCGACAGAGTAGCCGCAGCTTTTTGTGGCCCATGCACAATTCCTGGGCTGCTTCGTTTACAGCTGACATAGCAGGAGAGGATGAGCAAGGACGGTGGAGGTCAGATTAACGTTTAACCTTATCGCGATCACGAATCGTTGTTTCCTTTTCTGGATGAAAAGGACACAGACGAGTCTTTCTCAATGCATGCTTGCACAAAGAAACGTCTGGCGACGATATTTATCCTCGAAATCACCTATACCTAGGAAATGCTCACTTCCATCACGACGTCCACCAGTTCGAAGAAACCCAATGTTGAATGTTGAAACGTTGAACGTTGAACGTTGACTACCCGCATATGAAGGTATCCGCTTGGTGAGTTTCTCATCTCCGTTTCATATTTATCTTAACTAACTCCATTCAAGATCTCCCATCTCTACATGTCTGCTCCCTCCAAAATGCTCCATCCGAGACCCCATCGTGATTCTCTGCCAGAATACAACCCATCAGGTTGCTGAGCGACGCTCTCTTACTGTCCCTTTCCCCCTTCCATCTTCCACGAACATGAACCACCATCGGCACGCGTCTTCCTCACTTGCTACATGTCCGGTGCGCTCTCCCACCCACCTGGATCCCCTTGGTTCCTGCCCACCAGCGTACTTGGTCATTGAAGAGCCTCACGCAACAGACATCGGACTATCGTGCCCAAAAGGCGTGTTGGACGCTATCGTTGTGTCCAATGTCTAGATCTCCTGGCCGAACCCCAATGGCCGATGATGGTCGCGAAGAACGTCGAAGCACCCCTTCAACTCTTTCCGTACGTCCTTTCTCCTTGATTTAATTTTGTTGTCAATCCTCATTTATCGGTCTCTAGTTCTCAGTCGTGTGCCTCCAACAGCGACAAGCATGCCGTTAACGTCCTTTTACCACATACGACTGCCCGCTTACAAACGCGTTCGCGTTTCTTGACGGTTAAACCCCATTCCAACCTCTTGCACAATGCGGTGTCGAAGTGGGACTGTTAGTAGGAAAAGAAGGAATTGATACCGTATAGCGGTGGCGTGGAGATAGTCCTATCTGTGCCAGAGGAGTTGTAAGGCATTGGACCCATGTCACGCCGACGCCAGTGCAACCTCCAGGCTTGGGCTGTCCCAACCAGTGGGGATGGCGCAGGAGCGGAGAATGTGAAGGATCTTCCTCCAACGTCGTCAAGTTTCTCTTTGTTATTGTCGCCAAATCTTACGACGGAGAAGTAGGGAACACGCGCCGGGTGGATGGAGACGTGGGCTAGACGAAGTGCGTAGAGTTTTATCGTCGATCTTCCATTCCTTCCTACTTTCGTCGTTCTTTCTTCATTTCCTTTTATTCGATCTCTTAATCTTTCGTTCCCTTACACGAAATTTTTTTTGCCTCTTCGAACTGTTCCTTTCCCCATGCTTACAAGACCCCCTCAACTAGGTCCTCTACTCTTGTAGACAAAGAAAATCCTTACTTTATGAACACTTGTTCGTTCGAATTCGTACATGCTTCTGCACAGCTACCTTCTTGAGTTTCATTCGTTTCATCATATTTTTGTTGTTCCCTCCTCTCTTACTCGAAACTAATCCATCTTTTGCCTCATGCAGACTTTTCACCGAGTATATTTATTGATCCTTCGATTCAAATGTGTTTCTGCGCTGCGTACATATGTCGGTCTGTCACGGTGACTTGACTCAAGTGTTGTGCAA
>Ga0307517_10013612_pt1 | contig 11025 bp, 4 predicted proteins | sample 23_EM_MG_FD_194515 | JGI IMG/M metagenome (GOLD analysis project Ga0307517, IMG submission 194515) | Populus trichocarpa ectomycorrhiza microbial communities from riparian zone in the Pacific Northwest, United States - 23_EM | ecosystem: Host-associated > Plants > Roots > Unclassified | place... | reverse complement strand
TTCTACTTTCTAATGAAGCGTTGCGGATACAATGTTGATGACTTGTTTCTTGCTGAAGCTGCTGCTTTGTGACTGTTGTAGGCATGAGCGGCACAGCGACAGAGTGCAGTTGTGTTCTTGCCTTGACGCACTTGTATTTATCAAAGATTTCTGTAATTCCTCGTGTTTAATAATAAAGGATAAATTTGGTTAATTCCCTCTTCAACTGTTGTGTTCATCTTGTTTACTGCCAATTTGTTTGGTATATGCATTTTCTGCCCAGCATGTTCTTGAAAACGGAAGGGCATAGCTGTGCTTTTTGCATGGATCAGACTTGTGATCTGATTTTTATTTTTATTTTTTTGAACTCCCTACTTTAATGGCTTGTCTTATGCTCAAACCATGTCAAAACACTTTTCATTATAAATAATACGGTCTCTGGCCTAATTACCTTATCTCTTCTGTTAAGATATAGGGTTACAATTTCATGTATCATATATGATATACCCTCAACCCCAGAAGAAAAGGGATCAGGTTTGGTCGATCAAGAATCAAAGTCAAGCAGATTGCAATCTCAAAGACAAGCTAAGCTAGCATAACCTGAGCTAAGCATAACTCACCTGGACTTGCCTCGTTTCTGATTTTTGCTTTACCTTGTCCAGCAGTGTTATGACGAACCGCGTTTATTTCAACCCCAGCATTGACTGTTCCTTCCTTTGCCTTCAGTTCAAATTTTGTGATTAATAGCAAAAGGCAGTGAAAATCTGGAATTGCGCTATTGACTACATGAATTCACATCCATAGACAAACTCTGCACTGACTCCTTTATGTTCAGTCACAGGTTGTTCTACTTATAAGCTGAGGATTTGGTCCAAATTTGAGCTTTGAGATTTCTCTTTCCAGAACAATCATCGTATATATGCCTCTCCACTATAGGGAGATGTAATACTAGCAAAACCTTCAACTCAAAATGGAACACAGATCATCATCACTATCACCAGAACAAAATCAACCCAAAAAATAAACACTCTAGAACGACAATAGCAAAGTGAATTGAATTAAAATTATCTCTTGCTATTCTTTTTTCTTGAGTACACCATCCCTTTAATCCCATCAGGATCTGCCACAAACCCCAAAGGCCTGTAAAACCCGAGAACCCGAGGCTCCGAATACAAAGCGATATTAATAATACCCTTCTCTAACAACTCCTCCATCAACCTCTCCATTACAGCTTTCCCTAACCCAATCCCTTGAAAAGATGGGTCAACCACAACATCCCAAATAATAGCATTGAAAACACCATCACCGGTTGCTCTAGCAAATGCAACTGGCTTCTGGGTCTTCTTGTACTCCACCCACAAAAGAGAGTTTGTGTTCTCCAACGCCAGCCTGATCTTTTGCGGGTCCCGTCTGGGGAATCCAACCGCTACGAAGACCTTGTTGAGGTGGTCCAAATTGAGGTCTGCAATCTTGCGGTGGAGGTTGAAGCCTCGGGATTCCAGGTCCTCGTCGGAGATGGAGAATTTGTTGGTTATGGCGGTTGAAATGGTGGCATTTAGTGGAGGGAGGGGATGGGAGGTTTTGAGATGGAGAGGAGGGAGTGGAGTGGAGGTTAGGCCCCGTAAAGGAAACATTTTATTTCTTTCTTTTGTTTCAATTTGGAGTATTCTTTCGAGATTTTGCAGCTCAGGGAGGGTTTCTCCGGCTTCCGTTTTTTATTAAAAGGATGTTGAATTTTGGTGTGTTGGGTGGAATATGTGGTTGTTATTGACCGTTATCTTCCTAGTAGTTTGCGCGGGATAATATCGTCAGTCCGGTGCGGTAAAATCTTAACGGGTGAGGTTTAACCCAAAAGTGCTTTGGGCTTTGAAGAAGTTCGGAGCCTAATCCTATATCACCTTGAGCCCAAGTATACTCCTGAAGTTCACAGCTGTCTCTTTCTGAAGAAAAACATTTTAAGCAAAATGCATTCTCTTGGTTTATATAGTTAGTTGAGGATGGAACTTTCTCCACTGCAAGATAGAGGAAGTTAACCTTCATATCTATTCTTTTTTTAAAAATAATTGTACATATTATTTTAATCTATTTTTAAATAAAAAATACTTTAAAAAATAACCGCAACTACATTTCCAAACACGCATACCCCAAAATAATAATTAGTAAACTAAATTTTAGCGGGTATTTAAGAGTAAGGTAGCAATTATTTTTCAGAGTGTTTTTCATTCGAAAATATATCAAAATAATATTTTTTTATTTTTAATATCAAAATATTAAAAAAATTTAAAAAAATAATTTCAAATAAAAAAAAATCTTAAGTTTTGCCCTACCCGTTTGTCTGAAACGCAATACCAAAGATTAGTCAGTGGAAAGTCGAAGGTTAAGAAGCATCGTTTTTTTCGCCCAACCATCTCAACTACCAATTGGTTGTCTCTAATATGCTTGACGACACACACCTGCTCTCTGTGATGGTTTTGTGTGGAATGAAAATATTATATAATATGATTGCTAATGTGACAAACTATAGTATAAAGTATCTACCAAGAAAAACACTTATATTCTATAGCATAAAGTGGTGTGCTCAGAAGTTGGAAGTGTGTTTAGTATTGCGGTTCCTATTGTGGTTGTGGTTTGAAAAAAATTATTTTATAAAAAATATTTTTAGTTGAAGTTGATTTGAAAAAATATATATTTGGTTAAAACTGTGGTTGAAATTGAGGTTGAGTAAAAAGTAATTTTAATGTGTTTGATTAATAATATTTTTGAAATTAAAGTTATAAAATAATTTTAAAAATATATATATATCAATATTGATGGTTTTTAATTTAAATATTGTAGATTTAACTATTCTTATTACATCATGAAATAAATAATATTTTATATAAAATATTTTTTATTATTCCATTAAACTATCTACAATTCCATTACGTATGAAATACATCCGACAAGAACTACAGTTTCCATGATTTTTTGAGCGTGCAATAAAATTAGGTAAAATATTATCAGGAATAAAATTGAGATTACAGTACGAGTAAATTTAATTCACCTTAAACTAATTTTTTAAAAAAACAAAAAAAAATATTGTTCACGTTCATGTGAACAGTGCGAGTGAAATCAATTAACTGCATTGGTTTTTCAGGAAAAAAACTATTCACGTGAATAGTGCGAGTGAATTAAATTCACTCGTACTGTTCACTTTAATGAACAGTGCGACAGTAGAGCATTGCTCCACTGTTCAGTGGTTCTCCCCCACGAGAAGCAGCAAAATGTTGTTTCTACAAAACCTGCAGCACAACTGCAAAATTGATGGATCCTACCATCATAAATCACTTTTATTTTAAACCAAATAATAATATGTATATCTACATGTGAACTTCAACCACAATCACACTACCAAACAACCTCGTTTGCCAAAACTACCTATCCTTCTAGCAATATTTGCCTATTTCGTCACATTATTTCTAGGTTCTAACATGTTTGCATTCGTAACCTCGTATGTCACTGACACTGAGTTACAAAGGACATAACACAACAACAAACGTGTTAATAATCATGGGTTATTCTTTATGTTATAATTTTTATGTGATCATGTACCATTAATTTTCCAAGAAGAAAGAAATTGTTTCATGTTCAAGAATTTATTCCCCAATCAATCTTTAATTGATTGATATTTGAGATCAAACATTAGTTCTTCGTGCTTAATATTCGATTAAATTGGACTAATAAAAAAATGGTTTCTTAGAAACTTTCTGAAACACCACCATACATTTCTTTCATTAAATGCTTGCAACATCAAATGGGTTCCCCTCATAGACAATAAGTATTTATTTTTGTATCAAGTTGAGCATAAAAATGGAAAGCTCATCACACTCGAAGCAAGACCAAGATGTACAAAACAAAGAAACTGAGGAGGTTAAATGCAAATATGAAAGAGTTCATCCATTTGAAAATCAAGCCAACTAACCAGTCCACCCCACAGGTAAGAAAGACCGAACCGAAGCCTCCATGCTAGGAGCTATAAGAATTAAGAAAGATACCCAAATTTGATCCAATTCTTTCGTTTGGTGCTTCCAAACAAACAGCCGCGCTCCATTTTTCTGGGTTTCTTCTTGTCATTTTCAAGGTATATTTACTCCCACTTCTGAAAGTTTTCTTTCTGTAATTTATTTATCTTCGGATTTGATCATATCCATCTGGGTTTTCTTTCTTATGCCTTGCTGCTTTCTTCTTCTTTTTTTAATTGCCCTGTGTAGTTTTGCGAGATGTAACATCCTTCTTGTTGAATCTGTTTTATGCACTCACTCAACATTAATTGCCCATGTTGTTGTGCGAGACTTAGTTTTCGACCGTTGCATGTGTTGTTATGCAAAACTTGTTGAAATCTGGTTGGCTTCATTTAGGTTGCAAGTTCATGAGTAAGTTTACATTTATCTGGCTGAACTTCGTGGAGTAGCGGTCTTTTTAGTAATATCCGAAGGCACAAAGTTTTTTTTATTTTGTTGTTACTAAAGGTATAATTTTGAGAATGTAGGTAGTTGTCCTTTTTAATAATCGCATTTAGCCTTTTACCATCAATTTTTTATATGTTTTCTTCTAAGCTTTCTGGATATTTTTTCTTATGCAAACCAATTTTGAAAGTATGATTAAAGGTTTCCATCTGCCGAAACTGAATCCAATGTTTGAGCAGGAAACTTGATATGGCTCCCCTGACCAGAATTGGCCTAGCTGGCCTTGCTGTCATGGGTCAAAATCTTGCCCTCAATATTGCTGAGAAAGGATTTCCTATTTCTGTGTATAATCGGACCACCTTAAAAGTTGATGAGACAGTTGAACGAGCCAAGCAGGAGGGAGATCTTCCCTTATATGGTTTCCATGATCCTGAATCCTTTGTTAAGTCAATCCAAAAACCTCGTGTGATAATCATACTTGTTAAGGCCGGTGCCCCTGTCGACCAAACCATCAAAACACTGTCAGTTTACATGGAGAAAGGGGATTGTATCATAGATGGTGGTAATGAATGGTATGAGAACACTGAGAGGAGGGAGAAAGCCTTGGCTGAATTAGGTTTGCTTTATCTTGGAATGGGAGTTTCAGGTGGTGAAGATGGTGCTCGGCATGGACCATCTTTAATGCCAGGTGGTTCCTTTGAGGCCTACAAACACATAGAAGATATCCTTCTTAAGGTGGCTGCTCAAGTTCCTGATAGTGGTCCTTGTGTCACTTATATTGGCAAAGGAGGATCTGGCAATTTTGTTAAGATGGTTCACAATGGGATAGAATATGGTGATATGCAGCTGATTGCAGAGGCCTATGATGTTCTGAAATCAGTTGGGAAGCTCACCAACGAGGAACTATGCCAGGTTTTCTCTGAATGGAACAAGGGGGAGCTGCTGAGTTTCTTGATTGAGATCACTGCAGATATATTTGGAATTAAGGATGACAAGGGAGAAGGATATTTGGTCGACAAGGTATTGGATAAAACTGGCATGAAGGGTACTGGTAAGTGGACGGTTCAGCAAGCTGCTGAGTTGTCAGTTGCTGCTCCCACTATAGCGTCATCCTTGGATGGAAGATTCCTCAGTGGCCTGAAGGAAGAAAGAGTTGAAGCTGCAAAAGTCTTCAAATCAAGCGGCATCATAGACATGCTAGCTGACCAAGTCGTGGATAAGGAAAAATTGATCTATGATGTGAGACAAGCACTATATGTGTCCAAAATATGCAGCTATGCCCAGGGTATGAACTTGATACGTGCAAAGAGTGCTGAAAAGGGATGGGATTTGAAACTGGGGCAGTTAACAAGGATTTGGAAGGGTGGTTGCATTATCCGTGCTGTCTTCTTGGACCGTATTAAGAAGGCTTATGATAGAAACCCAAACCTGCCTAATCTTCTTGTGGATCCAGAATTTGCAAAAGAAATTATTGAGAGACAATCTGCTTGGAGAAGAGTTGTATCCATTGCTATCAACTCTGGTATCAGCACCCCTGGTATGTCTTCTAGCCTTGCGTATTTTGACACATACAGGAGGTCCAGGCTGCCTGCTAATTTAGTCCAAGCTCAACGAGATTATTTTGGAGCACATACATATGAGAGGATTGATATAGATGGATCCTTCCATACTGAGTGGTTTAAAATTGCTAAACAGTCAAAGATCTAAGTTTAGTTTTCTCTCAGTGGTAATGTAGTAATATGCCTTGGTGACTTGTTGTCATAAAACCTAATAATATTGCCTTTGTGGCTTAAAATGAGTATGTTTATTTTGTTGTCTTGCACCGATATTGTTTGGAACTCGGCTAGCAGGTTCAGCAGCCTTCCTGATTATTTTTTAAAGGATTCAACCTTCTACATAGATGACACTTCTGCAATATAATAAGATCATTCTATTTTCCTTTGGCTTCAAAATAGCTGTATTCCATTTGAATTATATGGTACATATCGCAGAATGCAAGCCTATACCAATTCATACACCTTGTGTCGATGCTTTTTCATTGATCATCCTTTTCTTTTAAAAAAGTTTAACTAAAATCGGTAGACCTTTGTATTTCTCTACGTTCTCAAAACACACAGGATTTTCTATATGTTCTGTCACTTGCGTCCTAGTAATGCAATTATGTCACAGCTGGGTTACTATGTCCTAGATGCCCTTAAAGTCCATTGGGTTAAAATACTGACTTTTGATTAGATTCATAGCTGCTACAAAGAGTGGTGAATTCCAGGGTGCACCCGCTCTTTCTTAAACCCAACGTAGATAGAGTACTACTCATACAATAATGGGTGGATTTTCATGAGACTACTGGTTTGTTGGCTTTAGGTGGCATTGTTTCCGACAGATTCCCTCGTGATATTTTTCATTGAGGTCTGAGGATTGCCACTTACCCCTTTGCCAAAAAAAAGCTTGTGAAAGGAGGAATTGAATCTAGTATCCTTCGATGCTTGGCAAATATTGTCAGCCATGTCATTCATTTGTCTGGCTATTTCGATTATCAATCATGAAGTACTAACTTAACTTCCTCCGGGAAGAATTTCTCTACGTCATTAAATCTTTTGGGTCGGAAGGTGGGGGTCACTGTTCTACTTTGTTTTCTTTACTTCTTCCCCTTGAAAAATAAAATAAAAAAATACATCGTGTTTGCTCATTTCTCGCCTCACAGGTTTAAAATCTGGAACTTCCTTTTTGTTGGCATTCCTTTTCTCCATTTCGTTATTTTAAGGATTAAATTCTTCTTTATTCTCAGTTCTTTTACCTCTAGTCTTGGTATGGAATCATGACACCCTCAATACTTGAACCAGTCTTGGTAAAACTATGTCTTAGTTTTACAACATGAACTTTCCTTTTCGTTATGCTATAAATAGAGTTAAATTTAATCTTTTTATTATTATTATTAACATGAATGTCTGGGTCAGCTTGCACGTACCTCAACCAATTTCACGGACCCTGAAGTTAACGACCATGTAAGCCTCCAGTAACCCTGAGGTTTGTGGGACTCGAACTGGTGACCTCTTGGGAGCAAACCTAGAGCCTAACCAGTTGAGCTATACCCCTCATGATTTAAATTTAATCTATTTTTGCAAATATTGCTTGTGGTTGCAATTCCATAGGGGGGTAGATTTTTGGTTCTTATGTTCCGGGGAGCTAAACTCGAACTTTCTGTTTGGGAACCGTTACATGTAGATATGGTAAGAGTTTTTGTGGGAACCATGTTCTTTGATCCCTAGGATCAGTAAGGGCTCCCTGCTGCTCTGTTACTATGTATACAACACCCAGAGAGAGACACGGCCGCACTCGGCACTTAGGCTGTGTGCGTGCCCTGAATCTTATTCTTCCTGGAGGAAGAAGTGAGTAATAAAGTCTTCGTGCATATATGTTACCCACGCAACAACACATTTGCATATTTCTAAAATCTACCTCAGCTTTGTAAACACCATTTACATTTCCAAGAGTCGAAGTTCACCTTTCTAGGAAAAGGGAGAGGGAGGGAGAGAGACCAACTTCACAGTGGAATTCTGGAATTCCGAAACAAAGTTAAAAAAGCATGGAGCGTGCTTTACTTGTGTGACATCTGAAGAACATCAGCGCATAAAAATTTGCTACATTTCTTGGAAAAATAAAAGACAGACACACACACGGGGAGAGAAAGAGAGGAAAACCAGAGTATATCTCTTATTCTAATGGTTCAAGTAGTTGATTTTCTTACCTTGGTTCCACTTTGCACATGATCATGACTAGCAGCACTGTTTGCCTTCAGCACTGATACTTCCTTTTTTACTGTGGTCCTTGCTCCATCTCTTCGCTTCACTTGCCTGTGAAGTTTTTCTTTCGATGAATATTTGGTAGTTGCATTCTTAAAAGGACCTTTGTTAATGCTTCCCTCGTTGATCCTGCATGGAAGTTCAGGATGACTTGGACCAGAAGAGGCATCTGAGGCCATAGAGTCATCACTCTCATAATTACCTTCTCTGCAATCACCTTGTTTATTCTTGCTATCATCATTATCATCATCGAAGTTGTTTTCTTTGATGGGGGAGGCAATATAGCTTGTCCACCCAGACTCACTGCCACTAGTCCCACTACACTCCTCTTCGCGTCCTAGGGTTTGGGAAAACTCCATTAGTATAGCTATCTGGAGGAGTAGAATGGAAAAGAATAGCACAACACAACAAACTTTGAAGAAGAGGTTGCAAGGAAGTGGCTAGAGAAGTGGTTATAGCATTCAATAACCAATATCACTTGGAAAATCACTTATATCTTTTTCTCTCTGGCCCATAAACGATCAACCAAACGCAGCTTTCCACGCATAGAACAGAAGAGATCCCTCTCACAGGTACATCAAACCTTCATTGTTGAATTGTCAAGCAACTTTCACCACCTGTCAATCCTAGCATCATTATTTCTCTGCCTTGAATTCCTAGAATACAGGTTAGGGAGATAAACAATGGGAATCAGTCTGATAAAATAGAGCAAAAATCCAAGTTCTTAAATTGATGAAGTGGGCAGGACTCTTGCTTATCAGACCTTTCTCCTGAGAAAATACCCCTTCCTTGTTTCCCTGACCATTTCATAAATAAAGAGCAGCTCTCAAGCTGGGCAATATAGATGTGCCCCACTCCACAAACACAAAGAGTGAATATGAGACCCATTTTAATAAATAGGCTATAACAGTCCCTGTTACTATGCCTATAAGGTCCACAACTTCAATCCTATGTCTTGTCATAGGCAACGAGGAGCAGCCTTTTCTTGTGTAAAATGCAGAGAACCCAACTATGTTTCGGCAGTTTGTATCAAGATGGATGGGATCAGGTTGGCAAAAGGTCTTTTTGATTTAGCTTCTCCTATCCTTATATTGCCATTACCAGTCTCTGCAAAAGTAGATTTATGTCTCTTGTCTTACTGGCTGACAATCCTAGGAGAATGTGACAGTAATTATTCTACTATGATTTGAGCATTGGTTTCGCCGATGGTCATCGAGCCTCTCGATTTGAATAATAATAATAAAAAAAAAGCAAATCCAACGGCCCTGATGACTATCATTGTATCGATTCTAAAGTATCAGCACTGTAGCGACCACATGATGTACAGTGACATGGAAAGAAGCACAAGCAACAGCAGTCCTGCTAGTTGAAGAGTGCCTATTACTGTTTTGATTGACCCTGTTCCCTTCCCTTTGTCATTTTCGCAATTTCACCTTCCTGAATATGTGGCTGATGTAAGACACGCTATGGTTTTTCACTCTTGTTTCTCTCCTGTGTAATTATACTGATTAAGTGTGGCCGGCCCCTGCGTTATTTTCTCGTTGCTTCTCTTTATGGGGATTGCAATTTGACTCCTTCTGATTTTCGGGTTCCATGTGATAATATATCTTTGGAAGTTTTCTTTGTAATAACAAGACAACATGGCTTTAGAGATTCATCCCTTTATCTGCATCATCTTTACTTGCACTGAAATACACTTCCGAGATTCCTATGAGACAAGGGTAGATAATGTATGGTTTATAACTTGCTCTGTGGTTTTGCTATCCTGGGATCATCATCTTGAATTCACAATTTTCTTGCTGGGCATTAAATGTATCGAGTTTAAGATTTCTTAACCTGTGGTGTTGGTTCTGATAGTGATTTAGGGAGAGGAGCAAGATCAATATGCTGCTGCGGTAGAAATGAGAATATTAGATTAGTAATTTCTCAGAAAATAACATTACTTGATATTCTGAGAGTGTATTCTACTTGAGGATGCTATTTCTGAAAAAGAAAAGGAAAACAATCCCTGCGTGTAATTTCTATCTAGCACATCATGCCTGGTGGACTTGATTTAACACAACGTTGAATCTAGAAATTTTGTCGGAGAAAACAAGTCCTGAGTTCAATTATAATCACATGATATGCTCCATGCTTTTATTATGAAATGCCAACTATCCGCGACCTGAAAATAATGTGTCTTCCATTTCATTTTAAAGCAGATTTGACATTTCTTTTCAATATGTTACATGATGTGATTCATCTTTGGGAAAACTGCCAGAACGGATTGTCAGACGTGGTTTTGATCGAAACAACCTATGATTGAATAGGATAGCAAGGATTAGACAAGCATTAATAGTTCAGACATAAAGTAGGTATTGTTTACAATGGTTTTGGAATCGCTTTTTAAAATGTATTTTGTTTAAGAATGTATTAAAAAAATTATTTTTAAAAATTATTTTTAATATTAAAATGATCAATTATAAAATTTTAATTTTAAAAAAAAATTAAAAATATTTTTTAAATGAAAAAAACAAACATATTTTTATATGATGATGAGTGTGATAAGGAGAGGAGTACCATCATCTTTCTTTCTTTCTTTTTTTTATTTTTGTATTGGAGAAATGAGATTTTTATTTAGTTTCGGACTAGTTTATTTGTCTGTGCTCTGTCACAAACCAAATCTTAATTTTTTAAAAAAATTATTAAAAGCACGAAGATTTTTTTGCAATGCTATAAACCCAAGCAAGAAAATAAATCTTTTATCTTGGATCTTTCCCTGGTGTGAGTTTCCAATAAAATATATAAGAGAAACTTAAATG
>Ga0307517_10013611_pt1 | contig 11025 bp, 7 predicted proteins | sample 23_EM_MG_FD_194515 | JGI IMG/M metagenome (GOLD analysis project Ga0307517, IMG submission 194515) | Populus trichocarpa ectomycorrhiza microbial communities from riparian zone in the Pacific Northwest, United States - 23_EM | ecosystem: Host-associated > Plants > Roots > Unclassified | place... | reverse complement strand
AAAATCTTGGCGTGTTTTTTTTTATTTTACTTCCCCCCCCCCCCCCCCCCCCAATTGTTAGTACCATATTGTTGTCAAAGGTGAAAGGCACCAAGCTTGTAAAATGCTTGAGTCGCGAGGCACACGCCCAAATGAACCAAGGTGATATACTATAAATAAAAAAAAAGTAATATTATATAAATCTAAAATATATATCTTCCTAATTAAGATTAGATCATTATAAAATCAAAAGAAAATATAAAATACCATAACATAGTCATATAAAATTAAAATTTTTTCATCCTTGAAGCAAAATAAGATAATTTAAAGTAGTAAGTAGCCATATAGACTAAAAAGAAAAATTAAATATCAGTTAAAAAAATGGACAAATAGGCCAAAACATAAATCAGTTAAAAAAAAGAAGAAAAATCCTACATAAAAAGAAGAACTTCAAGTAGGTGCTAGCCTTAACGCCTTGCACCCACTCACAAGGCACTTGTCTCGGTGGCACTTCATTGAAATCAAATGCTCGAGTCTAATAAAGGCGCTGGGGCCTTGCCTCGCCTTGCCTTGCTTGGAGCGCCTAGGCGAGTGCCTCAACCCCTCTTGACAACTGTTAGGCACATCGTACCACCACGTGGTGAACAGTGAAGAGTCGTAATAGAAAGGTAGGTGATGAATTACTGATTAGTGATGCAAATGAAAGCTTTTACATTATGCAGTTTTAAAAGTAACTTGGTGAGCTACAAGCAATTATCTTGAAATATTTGACAAGTTGGCTCAATAAAATGATGTTGTGTGTGAGCTGTAACACTTGACGGCCTTTTACAGCTTCACAGGGTGGTATTATACATCTCAAATGTTGGGCATTCAATTTTTTTTTTTTTTGAAATATGAGTCAGTAATCCAGGGTTGAAGTTTTTAACCAACAGCAAGTAAACCTAAGAAGAGAAGTGAGAGATATAATTGGTAGTTGGACCACGTGTCTCGGCTTTTGAGTCATGCTTGTCCTCCGGTCCTGCACTTTTCTCTATTTTCTGTTGGGTGGTTGATTGGATAGATTCTAATGTGTCTTATAAATTTATTAGTGTGGTCAGTTGTTATTGAACTAGTCGATGCACAGTTATTTGAAAACATATTGATGATTTAATGGGAATAGATATATTTTATCAGACAAGTGTTCTGGCGCAAGTGAGATTTGCCATTTGAGATTAATAGTAGTTCAAAATGGAAAGAGCTGCAATGCTTCCAGACTTAATTCCTTAAAAAGTAATGTTAATGATTGTTATATACCAATTTGGGTAATTGCATTTAGTAATGAAAACTGTTACTATAATTGACTAGTATTATGGTGATCTATGTTGGGTTTTTGCTTCCTGACCTGTATAAACTTCCTCCTGTAGCACTTAAAAAGTAAGAATTTAATGTCACTTTCTTAGTTTTCCCATTGGATTTACAATTAAAGTGCCTTATCCATTATGGGGCAAATAGTTCAATAAAAGTTTTTGGAGGAATATAGTATTCGTTTTTTTTCCCACTACATCAATTAGATAAGTTAATATCCTGGAGGTGTTAGGGTCACCACTTTTATCATTCTTAATTCATGTGCCACATGACTTAGCCTTGACCATTGGCATGGACATGGGCATGAGCCTCTGTTCCCATGCCTTTGTATCTGGCGAGGACCCATGCCTGTGCCCTGCTCTTGTTCTGGGCTCTGATAGCTCTCAGTTCTACTTGCTGATGTGGCAGCTGTTTGGCAGTAATGTGCTGTATGCAATAATAGAGGGAGTGATAATGCACATGCATGCTCAACATGTGTTTTGTTATTTTCTTTGGTAGCTGGCATATGATTTGGAATAAAACCTTGGTATCATTGGTATTTCCCAACATTGCATGCTAATAGTTCTCTTCAATATTTGTGAGAACGTTCTTATAAAAAAAAGTTTGAACATATATAAGATCTGGACTAGATTAATCTGGTCAATGGAAAAGCTTTTAGATTTTTGTCACCAACTTAAGATATGCATGTCTTTACTTTTCCTAAAGCATGGTGACTTTAGGGTTTAGGATTTTTAGCTGGAACTTCGACCATTTTTGTCATCCTTTTTGTTTCCTCCAGGAGGTGTTTTTTTGACAAAAAAGGTGTGACCTGTATTGTTAGCTTTATTGACATTTTTGCTTTATGGTGACACATTTGAGTATGATAATTGTAAGCTGTGAAGCAAAATATGCTTAGCTAGGTGGGACCATTTGTAGTCGGTGCAGAAAACAGAGAGAGTACCCCGTGGTCAATATAGTTAAAGGAGAAATAAGGAAACTTAAAAATGGAGTTGCATTTTGAATGGTCAAAAGAATATCATAATTAAATGTAATGTAGTGCCAATTATGGATAACTTATGAATGGATTGAAACAAATCTTTTTTGACTTGGTAAATGACTTAGTAGTAGCAGCAAAATAAATTGTAAAAGAACCGATTAAACATCAGCACTTTAATTTAGCATATTTACACATTTATTAAAGTTTAGCTTTTTGATGGAATTGCTGTTTCATGCTTGTGATTTGGTTGAACTTTAAGGTGCATCCTCTGACTGGGCATCATTGCACCGGTACCTTAGTTACAGGATGATTTGAAACATAGAAGTTAGTCTTATCTTAGTTTGATATGCATCACCCTGTTTTTGGGCTTGTTTGCAGGTATCGGATACAGAGTGATAGAAAAGTTGCTGTATGTAGTGTACATCCATCTGAGCATGCTACACTGCAGTGTATAGGTTGTGTTAAGGCCAAAATACCTGTTGCCAAAAGTTACCATTGCTCTCCCAAGTGCTTCTCTGATGCATGGCAGCATCATCGTGTTCTACATGATCGAGCTGCAAGTGCTGTAAATGAAAATGGAAATGAGGAGGAAGAGTTGTTTGGGCGTTATAATAGCTCAGGATCTGGAGTTCTTAATACTAGTTTATCTGGTTCTGCATCAAGTGCTAGCTTGACAAATGGTTCCACGCCTTTGTATCCTGCGGCGGTGACACAGAGGAGTGGTGAAACTTGGTTTGAGGTTGGGCGTTCCAAAATATATACACCATCAGCTGATGATATTGGCCATGTTCTCAAGTTTGAATGCGTTGTGGTAGATGCAGAAACTAAATTACCTGTAGGACATCCAAACACACTATTAACTTCCCGTGTCATTCCAGCCCCCTCCCCAACTCCACGTCGTTTGATCCCAGTTAGTGGACTTGATGCAATGGTGCCTTTAGATTTGGATGGTCGTATCTCATCAACTGGAACCTTTACTGTGCTCTCATACAACATTTTATCTGATGTGTATGCTACAAATGAAACATACAGTTATTGTCCTTCATGGGCTCTTTCTTGGCCATATCGTCGACAGAACTTACTGAGGGAAATAGTTGGCTATCGTGCAGACATTGTTTGTCTTCAGGAGGTAAGACAGGAAATGAATATCAATTTCATTTATCAGTCAGGATAGTGAGCGGAAATTTTAAAGTTGATTTTTTCCGTTGAAGTTCTTAATCTCGTCAGAAAATGCAAGTGAAAGTGATATACACGGGGATAGATGATTGGACTTCTTTCATTCTTTTCTTTTTGGCTGCCTTGCTATTGCTTTTGTTTCTTTAGGTTTGGCTAAGTAAAATAGTCGGACTCTTAACTGGATTACTTATTCTAGCAATGTTCTAGATGAAAAAGACTGATTATGTTTCTTGAAAGACCTTGCATGAAAACTATTTGTTAGTGAGCTCACTATAATCTATGATGCACATGACAAGAGGTATGGTAGCTTCCTGGAAAATTGAGTCTTGCATAGCTAATTCTTTGTTTAATGGTTATATTCATCAATGGAGAAGGGAGATAATCTTCTGCCTATTCAGGGAAACTTAAACAATTTTTTCCCCTGCTTTCAGGTACAAAGTGATCATTATGAGGAATTTTTTGCCCCTGAGCTGGACAAGCATGGTTATCAAGCCCTATATAAGAGAAAAACTAACGAGGTTGTTAAACTACTCCTTGTTATCGTTGCTATTCATGTATCAAGTTCAATATTCATAATTAATGCTTAGTCTTGTTATTAATTGCAGGTCTATGCTGGAAATACCCATACAATTGATGGTTGTGCAACATTTTTCCGCAGAGATAGATTTTCACATGTTAAAAAATATGAGGTTTGAAAGTCCTTTGGACGTGGGGGTATGTTTTTGTGTATTTTTTCTTTATTTTTTTTTCATGCATCAAAGGGTCACTTGTTTGCAGGTTGAATTTAATAAGGCTGCTCAGTCTTTGACTGATGCGCTGGTTCCAAGTGCTCAAAGAAAAACTGCTCTAAATCGATTAGTTAAGGTTAGTGTATTGCAGTTGATTTTGTTAAAGTTTTGCAGGTGCACGAGGAACTTTTTCCATTTTATGTTGGCCTAGTTATCTCATGTAAATTCTTTTATACTTGTAGGATAATGTTGCATTAATAGTTGTTCTGGAAGCAAAATTTAGTAATCAAGGAGTTGATAATCCTGGGAAGCGGCAGCTACTTTGTGTTGTAAGTGATCTTGTGCTTATTATTGTGTCAATAGTGATCCTATTTCGGTCCTCATAAAGAGGTTGTTTCAGCAGTCGTGCCTTGTTTTCTCATTAAAAAATATTTTTTTTCTTCATGCTAAATAGCATGGCGTCTGTCATAATTTGCTCACGAGGTCTCTAATTGATGGTGCGGATATGATACTTTGTCTCTTATTAAATGTCTGCTGTATTTTTTCACTTTTTAAATTTCCTTGAGGTTGGTGCAAAACATAAGATAGTTGCTCCAATTTTTATGGATGAATAACTTTTCTGTTTGTAATTGCTTTTGGATTCCTTTTATCTTGCAATACAGGCAAATACACATATAAATGTTCACCAGGATTTAAAGGATGTCAAGCTTTGGCAGGTTCTTATTTATTTCTCCATTTTATGTGTAAATTTCTTTTGATTTGTGTTTGTAAACTTGATGATTGATTTGTGATTTCTGGTTTGTGAACTTAGGTCCTTACTCTCTTGAAAGGATTGGAGAAAATAGCTGCTAGTGCTGACATTCCTATGTTGGTGTGTGGAGATTTCAATTCAGTTCCTGGAAGGTTGGTCTGCTGTTATGAACAGTTTTATCACTTATAGAAGATGATGCGTTTGCCTTGTGCATGTTTGGTACATTCAATAACTAAGGTTACTGTTGAACCTGGTTGCAGTGCTCCCCATTCTCTTCTTGCAATGGGTAAGGTGGATCCATTGCATCCGGATTTAGTAGTAGACCCTCTTGGAATCTTACGGCCTCACAACAAGCTTACACATCAGCTGCCGCTGGTAATATGTCCTCTGATAAGAGACTGGTCTCAGTATATAGCTTGCACTAAATTTCTTTCTGGAGATTTTAGGGAAATCAAAATGCTGGTAACTTTTGGCTAATATTTTATATTTGAAAAAGAAGGCCAAGAGGAAGGCTTGTCTCTTGTTTCTGGGGTGGTGGGATTTAGGCAAGGTTTGTAATGTCTGCTCTGCTTGTTGTGGGCTGTGCTGGTAGTGATATAATTAATATTGCAGGTCAGTGCATACTCATCTTTTGCAAGAGTGGGCGTTGGTCTTGGTTCAGATCAGCAGAGGAGGAGAATGGACGCTACAACAAATGAACCCTTATTTACGAATTGCACTAGAGACTTTATCGGTGCCCTAGATTATATATTTTACACAGGTTAACTTCTTTGCAACACATTATTCTTTCTTATCTTTTGCCGTGCTGTTGACTCCTATCCTAATTTGGTCATGCTATTTGAAGTTTGATCCTTGTTTGATGCAAAGCTTAGTAAAATGGGATTCACAGTTGTTTTTTTCTCTCAGCGGACTCTTTAATGGTGGAGTCTTTGTTGGAACTATTGGATGAGGAAAGCTTGAGGAAAGACACAGCCCTTCCTTCTCCAGAGTGGTCTTCAGATCATATAGCACTTCTTGCTGAATTTCGTTGCAAGAATAGACCAAGACGTTGACACTACAGGTAGCAAATATGAGTTTTGTTGCTGAATTTCTTTCTTCCTGTTTTTATGGATTTTTCTCTTCCATGGTTTTTGGTTTTTTCATGCGATATGGATGTCAGCTTGTGGTTCCTTGAGGCCTATGCTATTATAAGAACCTGCAATATGTGTTTTATGGAAGGGCTTGACAGAAATAGTTGCCTTAAATTGGTGTATCTAAGTGAATGGTCATCAACTGCCTTTTAGCTAAATTCAAGGAGATTGCTCAGTCCCAGCTTGAGCCTTAGGGACATCACTGTGTTGCTGAATTTATTAAAAGAAGTTTCTCATGAAGAGGAAATGCCTGTGTTTACATCTTCAATACTTTTTGGGCACTCGGGCATGGTTATTTTTCCTAACAGATATAATAAAAGATATGTCAAGGACTATCTAGTCCTGGACTTGCAACTCACAACTCATAGTCAAGAGCTATGCAAATCAAACATGTGGCGGTTTACTTTCCATGCTAGCAGGGTGACCTTCAAGAGAATTGGTGGTTCATTCAAAATTAAGTGTTAGACTGTTTGAAAATTGGAGCCTTTATTTTAGCCACTACCTTTGTGATGTGTAGTGCTTGATTGAAAGAATTTCTGATTTGTATGATGAGTTTTAAATACTGGACCATCTAATAATCGCAATGTGGTCAGTATAGGGGTTTTGGATTTTGAAAAACCGTGTTAAAATGCATTTCTTTTCTGCTGGTCCTAGAATGAGAATTTAAATGCACCTTCTTTTCTGTGTGTGTATTTGTGTTTTGCTATTGTTTTGAATGATGGTTAAATGATTGATTAGTTGCTGTTGATGTGGGCAGGATTAGAGATCCCAAGGCAATGACCTGCAGATATGGATCGATTTAAGCTATTGTAAGAATCGTAGATCATGGTTAATATGCTCTATTCTAGGTGTCTCCTAGCGGGGATCCTTGCTATGATCTGCTTTGTATCATGTCACCTTTGTCTCATAGAAAAGTTATGCCTCGTTCAATTGCTTTTTTCGTTGCTAATAGAATGCCCTGTGGCATAGTCTGTCATTATCCTGTACTTATAAGTTCCCGGCAAAGCAAGCGGTTAGTGGCATGCTATTGCATGTGCCCCCTTAGGTTTTTGGGTTTAATGATCGTTTTGTCACAGTTCCTTCTTTTTCTCTGGTTTCTGAAAGGAATAAAATTCTCAAGTTTTCAGCTTTTGTTTCTTACCACACGGACTACATGACAAGTTTTCAGCTTCAGGAGTAGAAAGATTTGGGGCATCCTACTGTTCTCCTTTTGATATTCATTAGATGGAGTCACCGGCCGGACACCTTAACTGGAAAAAACGCACAGATGAAGTGCCTGAGTCCTTGATGATCTCGGTAATCACCGTTTCTCCAAGGAAAAAAGAATGTGGTTATGTAACCAGTCAGTGGAGAATTGAGGAAATTTGAAGGATAGTATAGAATCTTCATAACTCGCAGCTGTAAAGCAAAAGGTATCCTTAAAAGGAATGAAATTCCGTGAGTACCACTAAAAGGAGAGAACTGTTTGGTTCTTAAAAAATACATTTATAGATAATATATAGTTATTATGCAAGAATTTTATTAGTTTGAATAATATGTGATGGTAGAAGAACATGTATATATATATATATATATATATATAATGATGTGTAGAAGCTCAACGGATACGGCCCTTCAAAATATAATGATAAATGAGCTACTTGTCTCGTTTGAAGGGGTATTTTTGATATCGAGATAAATCATGTGCAAATTAGGTAATCTTATACAAGTTTGGATGAAAAAATAAAATAAAATGACATTAAAAAAATCCTTTACTAAATTAAATTGACAAAATTAAAGATATAAATTCAAATTAGATAATTGCTCCATTTTGTACAGACAAATAGAGCTATTTTCTCCCCCATAAAAGTTTGCATCCAGAAATTTTAATTGAAAATTAGTTTATTGGCATGTGCTTTGCTGGAGGTTGAGTCAAAAAAATTTTGCATATGAAAAAGAAAAAAATATTTATATCACGGAATTATTTAACATTGTTATTAAAATCGATTCAATGAATTAGCCTTGAAACTTTTCGAACCAACTCCTTGCATTGCTAAGGTTTAAAATTAATCCATCTGAGAATTGCATCAAGATCTAGTTAATTTGACAGGTCTTAAAAATACTGAATGATTGGTAAAAAAACATGGTTTGACTTTAATTTTTTTCAAGATGACATTTTTTTTTTTGTTTTTGAATATTGAGACGAACCAACTCCTTGCATTGCTAAGGTTTCAAATTAATCCATATGAGAAATGCAATAAGGATCTAGTTGATTTGATAGGTCCTAAAGAATACTGAATAATTGGTAAAAAAAAACATGGTTTGACTTTAATTGTTTTTCAAGATGATATTTTTTTTTTGTTTTTAAATATTAAGACAATGACAGATTGGATCGACTTGAGCTTTACGGCGTAACCTGCCAAACTCGAAACCCGGATCATGAACTCCACTAAGTTTAACAACTTTATTTTTTTAATCTATTTTTTACTTAATGTATCAAAAATAGATTCTCACAAAATTAATTAGCTTCATGACGTAACCTGCCAAACTTTCCACCCGGATATTGATTCCATTAGGTTTAAGCTTTTTTTAACTGTTTTAATTAATGATATGACAACAAAAATAGATATCTGTAAAATAGAACACCAACCAAATATTAAGATATTTGTTTGAAATGACAATAACGTAATAGAAAGCAAACTGAAATAAATTATGAATACCATTTCAAAATCAATGGAATGTTATATGATAGAATTGAAAAAATTCAATCAAAAGACAAAAAATTGAAAGAAAGAAAAAGGTTTTAAAAAGTTCATTATTTATATGAACAATGAAGAGTTGAGTTTCCCTCGGTTTTAGTTTTTAGTTAATTTTTCTCTTGGTATTATCTTTTAAGTACCGTGTTATTTGTTTTGTTTTTTTGAAATCGTCCACCAATTAAAAACTTAAAAAATAAAGAATGATGAAATTTTAAAAAATACAAAAAATTAATTGAAAAAAATAGCATATGGAATTTAAACAATTTTTTTTTAAAGCAGGCTAGTTCCTCTACTGTGCTGGTTTCCAAGTTCTTTTAGTTTTTGGTTAACTTTTCTCTTGGTATTATTTTATAAGTATTACTATATTTGTTTTTGCCCCTGCTACCCTGAGGGTCGAGCCAATTTTTTTAACGTAAAAAAGATGTCAAGACGATTTTAACTTGAGTTAAACTGGGTTAATTTGATGAACATGTGTGACATGAGATTGAGATATCCCATAGAATAGAAAGCCAAAAAAGCCACAAAACTCAAGGCTAAATAACTTGTTCTCAAAGGATGAAATGAAAAAAGAAATGTCAAAGAAAACAACACAAGTCAACTTAGGTTACCTCTACCAACCCGCCTCCCATGACATGAGATAAGGATTAAAAATTTTAATTTTTTTAAAATGACTTAGAAAAAAGGATCAAATTTAAATAAAAAAACATTGAAAATAAACCTGAGTCATCCCGGGTTAGCCAAATCGCCAACCATGATCACCCTATAGAAAAAAAAGGCATAAAAAATAAGAAAGTTCAAGACCCAACAACCTAATATCAAAGAATGAAATTGAAAAAAAAAACATTGAAAAAAAAACAAAATAACCCAAAAAAAAAGAACAATATAAAGAATGAGGACCAAAATTGAATAAAAAAAATGAAAAACAATGTTGAAAAAAAAATTACAAAAAGGATAAAAAAAAGAGCAATTAATACAATGAAGATCAAAATTGAATAAAAAACTAAGTGAAATCAAATGTTGAGGGATAAAATTAAAATAATAATAATATAAAAGGTTAAAAAAGAGCATTTAAAAGAATGATGATCAAAATTGAATAAATAAATAAATAAAATAAAATACTGAGGGAAAAAAATTGAAAAAATAAACAAATCAAGAAAATGATAAAAAACAGCATATTTAATATAAAAATTAAATAAAATCAAATGGAAATAGATGAAATTAAAAAACAAATTTGAGGATGATTTTAAAATAAATAGTAAATTTAGAAAATCAATTAAATGCTTAATTAAAGGAGAAAGTTGAAATTGAGAGTCAAAATTAGCCTAAAAATGAAGAATTAAAGAACTAAGGACTGAAATGAAAGCAATGGAAAAATCAGAAGGCCTATGGTAATTCAATCAGGGGCAAAATTGAAAGCAATTAAGATAAAAATGGTGAAAATTGGTGGAAAATAGAAGGACCAAGTGCTGAAGTGCAAAAGGCGCTGGAATGAGATGACAAAATTTGAAGTTTGGGTGAAAACCTAATTTTAATTAAGGAAAAAAAATGACATTGTTTTATATTAAATGAAATTGTGCATTTTGTTTAAATTCGGGAATAACACAATTTGAACATTCAAGGAAAACGACACTGTTTTGTTTCGTAATCTGGAGATTTTCTAGGTAGCAGAAACGATTGACTCTTGTGTAATTTTCAGGTTTAATTTTTGATCCTAATTGATTTTATTGACCACTCAAAAACACAAGAAACATGTGCTCCAACATGCAAACTGTAATTGTGGCATAAAATATAATAATCAAGGTTGTCAAAAACGTATTTTTAACACGATACAAAAAATACAATATAAACTCGGATTGTAAAATCGTAATTTTTTTTTCATACATAATTCAAGCACTTCAAAATATATGATTCAAATAAAATTCAAACACCTAAAAATGCATGGTTTGAATAAAAATAAATACATAGTTTAAGTAACTTAAAAATACAATACAATCACTCATGTCCATAAATTTTCATTAACTAACAATTAACAAACTTAAGATAAATAATTTGTTGGTGTGTCATGTAAACTAAAACTAGCTTCTTTCATCTTCCTCGGTATTCCTCAAACATTCATCAATATCATTACCTTCTGGAGGATTATTAGTGTCACTACTAGTACCAACGCTAATATTGTGAACATTAGTGCTACTACTAATACTAA
>Ga0307517_10013610_pt1 | contig 11025 bp, 4 predicted proteins | sample 23_EM_MG_FD_194515 | JGI IMG/M metagenome (GOLD analysis project Ga0307517, IMG submission 194515) | Populus trichocarpa ectomycorrhiza microbial communities from riparian zone in the Pacific Northwest, United States - 23_EM | ecosystem: Host-associated > Plants > Roots > Unclassified | place... | reverse complement strand
GCAGGCGAGATATAAAAAATAAAAAAAATAAAAAAATAAAAAACCCATTGGAGAAGATAAGATAGTGCATTAAATGCAGAACGATGAACACTTAGAAAATCGAGTAAAAAATGACGAAGGGAGGAAGGAAAAAGGATGGGACAAGAAAAGCATCGGAGAGAGGAGCGCATTAAACATAGTTTTTGCGTGCAAGGAAAAAGTCTAAAGTCAGCTTGTAATTTGGTCGCCTTCTAACCTTGTTCTTTCTATTTTAAATTACGAGGAGAGTACAATTAACTCATTTAATTTGTTTTTGTTAATCATTATTATTAATCGTTAAAATTGATTAAAAATGTGTAGGAGTACGTGGAATAACAATTATTTTTTAAAATATTTTTTATTTAAAAATTATTTTTACACAAAACATTAAAATAATAAATATTAAAATAAAATAATTAATCATCATTATTAATTGTTAAAGTTGATTAAAAATATGTAGGAGTTTGTGTGATAATAATTGCTTTTTAAAGTATATTTTATTAAAAAATTATTTTTACACAAAACATTAAAATAATAAATATTAAAATAAAATAATTAATCATCATTATTAATATGGAGGAGTTTGCGTGATAATAATTGTTTTTAAAAATATTTTTTTATTTAAAAATTAATTTTACACAAAATATCAAAATAATAAATATTAAAACAAAATAATTAATCATCATTATTAATTGTTAAAGTTGATTAAAAATATGTAGGAGAGTACAATTAACTCATTTAATTTGGTTTTGTTAATCATCATTATTAATTTGTTAATTATTAATTGTTAAAATTGATTAAAAATACTTGGATGTTAATGATTTTTTTAAAAGTATTTTTATCTTGAAAATATAATAATATATTTAAAAAGTTAAATTGAAGTAAAAAAATAAAAAAATATTAATTTTTTTTTATATTTTGAAATATAAAAATAGACAAGTTGTTAGATCTTATTTTTTGTAACATCCATTTGGTCGATAAAAGGACACGTCTTTGAGTGTTTTTTTCCTTTTCTTTCTGCGGGGGTTGGCGCCTGGGGGGGTTTGGTAGTCCCTTCAAATAGAGAGAGAGAGAGAGAGAGAGAGGACCTTCACCTTTTTTCCTTTCCTTCGCTGTCAGTGTATTAATTAGCATATCCAAACTCTTGAAGCCAGACGTAACCTTTACTCTTCCTCTTTCCTGTTCTCTTCGTTTTTTTCTTCAAATTTGTTCTTGGTGTAAAAGAGAAATATGGCGCCCGATCCTGAACAGCCCACGCTCTCCTCCCTTGGAAAGGTTTCCTATTTCTTTCTTAATGGCGTTTTTACATATTAGTAGTTGACTGCTTGGTTGCTGAGAGAAATTGAACGGGATGATTCCTTAAAATAACTTTTTTTAACGAGTCAAATTATAGGTTGGATTTTTCTTACTTATAAATGAATTCCCATTGCTTGACTGGGAAATCAAACTGGATAGATTGAACTGAGGTTATTGTTATTATTGTGATAACTATGAATTGCTGAAAAGGGCTTGTGGTGATCAGGTGGGGAAGTCGTCGGGAGAGATTGGTGGTGTAGAAGAGCCTCTTCTTAATGGGGGGATTCACACTTCAGAGAATTACTCTCTTGCTTCTGCAATCTTCCCGTGAGCCTTTATTTTATCTCAGTTGTGATGTGTTTTTCCTTTTCTCTTCATTGGTTTTTGAAATCATTGTTGTATGCTATTTGCTTGCTCCATATCATGCATTGTCTGTCACAATTGTCAACTCAACACTCTTAAAAACCATGATCATAGTATTTGATGACTGGTTGCCCATATTTGTTTCCCAGTCTGCCAAATGCATAAACTCTGATTGTGGAATTGAGATTATTTTGTTTTTCCTTCTATCCTGTTGAATTAAAAAGGATCAATAGTTTTGTTTTGAAATGTCTTGGATCCCTCTCTCTCTTTTTTTGGTGTTGTACTTCTAGTGCTTTTAAGACTGTCTCCTTAGCTGATATTCAGTGGCATTGGGCTGCTTTTGAATGATGTATTGTTTCTTCTATCATAAAAAAAAGGTGTTCTGGATTCAAATAAGCCAACGTTTTGATTCCAGAGTTCTTAGTTTAGTACAGAATTGTAAAGATTAAAAGATGCTAAATCTCTTCAATTGAATTGAATATAATGATAGGGGAAAATAGCATTTTAAGATTTCCTAGCTCGTTGACACTTGAAACAATTCCTCTGACACAGACCTTTGGTATCACATTTGTACCTCTTAGGAGGTGATTTTTAGTCAGGTTATTCATATGCCTTCAAAAATATGTCGAGACTTGTTGTGCTTTAACAGTATCTTTAAAAGTTTCTTCTAGATAAATAACAGTTTGTAAAACATATTTTCTACCACCTGTTACTTTAAAATTCTGAGATAAAAGGGTTGTCCATCCCAGTCGGTGATTTTAATCTGGCGTGGAAGGGCTAGGAGGAAGGAAGGCTTAGATGCTGAGTTGCGGGGACAGAGTTTGTTAACATTGTTGTATGGCTGAGAATATCAAGATGACAGGAAGGAGAAAAGGTTGCTTTTGGATATGGTGAGACTGAAGAAAAAGAGGAAGAAACTATATGCAGTGAAGGGAAAGGAAGGGGAGGCCTGGTGGTACTCAGGCCTAAACACTCAACTTCAATTTATTCAACAAAATACTAATCCCAAGAGTGCATCTCATTTGTTTATTTTTGTAGACATAATCCGTGGAACATAGTTTTCCTCTTTAACATGCTAAAACTAAGAATTTGAAAAGTAATGCATATCAGCTACAGTTTTAATATACATGTCACTGAAACAAGGGAAGAAAAGATACTGGTGATTGAACTTAAGATATCATTATGCTGTTTTCATTTGTTTTTGACCTGCAAAGAGAGAAGTAATGATATCAATATTGACTTTAAACACTTTCTATGATCACCTTGAGTTCTGTCACTTGTACTGAATAAGTTGTGGCTAACAAATTATGTGGTCATTATTTCATTAGCATTTTTCTACCCTGTTAGTACTTAAGGAGTGTCTTATTTTTCTCAGGTTTCTATTTCCCGCTCTTGGAGGACTGTTATATGGTTATGATATTGGTTCTACATCTTGTGCTACAATATCAATAAAGGTGTGGTTTTTCATGAGATTAGTAGGACCTATGGAAAGATATTTCTTTGGTGCTCATCCATTTTTTTTTCTAGTGTTCACTGACTTGTTCCTATATGCATACAATAAAAAGTAAGGTCCAATGGCCCAACAGATCTATCATTAAGACTTTCTAGATTGAAGTGTTGCGATAGTGATTGGAAGAATACAATAAGCCTCATTGCACATCCCACCGTGTCTTGTAGTAAAAGAGCAAAAGGGATTAAAACTTATCAAACCTTTTCTTTGATTGTTCAAGGTATTAGAAATAGCGAACCTTTTTGTCTTCGCTTTCTAACCTGTTAATTCCTTTTCTTGTCCTGCAGTCAGCCACGTTAAGTGGTATTTCATGGTACAACTTGAATTCTGTGGACATCGGGCTCATTGTGAGTTTGTATTGACTTTTATTCATTTATTTCATAGACTGTGACTTCTTGCTGCACCCCTCCCCCCCATGCACACACATGCACACGCACTGGCTTCTTCTCCCTCTCAATCCCCACCAAATCCTGAGTTGATCAAATTTCTGTTTTATTTTTTTAGAACAATTACTTCTGTTATAAATCGTGGCCATTTTTTCTTGCAGACCAGTGGATCACTATATGGAGCTTTGATCGGCTCTGTCTTGGCCTTCAATATTGCTGACTTTCTAGGTGAATTGTTTTTCATTTCTAAGTGACAAATATTAGATCAGTGGTAATATCCTTTTCTTGTTGAAGTTGAAATAGATTAATTTAACTTGAAGGGAGAAGAAGAGAGTTGATTCTGGCTGCTTTCTTATATCTTGTTGGAGCACTTGTGACAGCCCTAGCACCTGCCTTTGCTGTTATGGTGATTGGGCGGTTTGTATTTGGTATTGGAATTGGATTGGTAAAACACACTTTGCTCTTCTCTTTTACATTATACATTACCTACCAAAATATTATGCATGCTATTAATGCTTATAATTAAAAACAAGATTTCTATTGCAAACTTAATCTGGATTTATTTGTATAGTCATGTATCTTTATGTAGAACTTAATCTTTGGTTTATCTTCTTTTAGGCAATGCATGCAGCTCCAATGTACATTGCTGAGACAGCTCCAAGTCATATACGTGGTCAACTAATCTCTCTGAAAGAGTTCTTCATAGTACTTGGCATGGTTGTAAGTTCTTCGCGTTGATTTTAAGGACTTGGGATATTTTCCAGGGCTTACATTCTTTGGTGCCAACAATTGCTGTTCCAAGAAACTTTCTGCGTGAGCTTCTATATATTTGTTTTAGAAGATCAAAACAGTAAAGAACTAAAATTTTGTGCAGGGAGGTTATGGAATTGGTAGTCTATTAGTTGATACTGTAGCTGGTTGGCGCTATATGTATGTAGCCAGTACACCTTTGGCAGTAATCATGGGAATTGGAATGTGGTGGCTACCAGCATCACCTAGATGGCTGCTATTACGTGCCATACAAGGAAAAGGCAGTATGCAGGAGTTAAGAGAAACTGCAATATGTTGCTTATGCCGGCTCAGGGGTGAAGCTATTGGTGACACTGCTCCTGCGAAAGTAGATGAGATTCTTGCTGAACTTGCTGTTGTTGGTGAAGAAAAAGAAGTTACACTAGCAGAAGTTTTCCGAGGAAAATGCTTGAAAGCCCTCACTATTGGTGCAGGGCTAGTTTTGTTCCAACAAGTATCTCTACTACTGAAATGATATCATATAATATTCTGAATCTATTTCATTATTGCTTAGACAGAATGTATGTTCATGACAGATCACTGGGCAGCCAAGTGTGCTGTATTATGCTGCATCAATTCTTCAGGTACTCCTTTGATTATGTAGTATACTATAGGAGCATCAACACAGCTTTATCTTTCACTTGGCCTTTAACTTTTGTACTGATTTCCTAACCCAATATAATATAATAGAGTGCAGGATTTTCAGCGGCGTCTGATGCCACACGGGTCTCAATACTTCTTGGTTTATTTAAGGTACATTCTTTCAATATATGAAGTGAAAATATCTATCACAAGTGCAACTTACTAGGTATCAGATATCAGAAATTAGAAAATTTCAGGCTAGACTACAGGATAGAATTATAGTTCTTTTTGGACGACATAATTAATTGCATTTTAAATCACGGGTACAGTGGCAGTGGTGCTTGTGGTTATGGCATCATGAGCCATTTTGGATGTTCCATAGCAGTCGTGGACACTATAGGCATGGATTGTTAACATGTTTTAGCAAGTTGTTTCCATTGTGCAGATTTCAAAGTAATTTTAATGGAAGGCAATTCTAATGGTATAAATGAATAAATTCCTTTGTTTTACATGATGCTGAACTTTTAGCTATTTAGTTTAATTACATGCTGATTTACAAGATTCTAAAAAACTTTAGTTAAAAAAAAAAAAAGACTACTGCAATTGAAACTTTTCCAGTATAAAAGCATTGAAAAAAAACCAAAGAATATTCTACTAAAATCTTAAACCAAAACACTTAAAACTTTCAAGTCCAATGAATGTGATGACTCTGACTGTTTCATAGCAGCTGCAATGACCACATAACAGACATTACAGATGTGATTCTGAGATTCCTGTTCTGTTACATAGTCTATTTTTGTACTTGATGACTCTTTTTAACTGTATGTAATGGAGGCTTCCTGTGTGTCAACTCTTTGGAACAAAATTTTCAACAATTCCATAAGTGCTGCTACTCTTTGTTTGGCTTCCATAAGGTTGCATTTATGGTGACCGCAACTTTTCTGCTATGAGAGAGTAAAAAGAGTGGTGGCATTAGTTTTGTTCCATGTTTTTTGTGCATGTGCACGTGTACATGCATGTGTGTTCTAGCTCTTGTTTTATTGCTTCTAATATTGTAATGGATGTTTAATTGCAAGGTTGTTTATGTTTCTCACTGATGCAGCATTATAATCTCCCATAAATCTGGATAAAACTATTCATACATGTCTCTTCAAAGTTTTCAAGTATGGTATGCATGGGTCTGGTCACTGTTTTTCAAGAGGGTAGATAAATTGTTTGAAAGCTTCACATTACATAATCTCCTGTGCATCATTGCTGTACTTGCAGAATTTTATTGTTACTATTCTCCCTTGTAACAAACTAATCATTCAAATTTGGTAGATTCTCCTTTTGAATTGATGTCATGCTGTCATTATTTTGAAATTAGGATGGGCTTTCATTGTGTGTGTATTCTTCCAAGTGATGCATAAGCATGTTTGCTGTTCTAAAGGTAGTCAATTTCTTTCTCGGGGAATTTTCTGAGATGGGGTTTTCTTTTTGTAGTTAATCATGACAGGAACAGCTGTTCTTGTCGTTGATAGACTTGGAAGGCGACCTCTACTACTCGGTGGTGTTTCTGGAATGGTAAATAAAGGCTGCCCTGTCTCTCAGTTTTTTTGTTATTTATTATTTTTTTTCTTATTCCAAGGCTGCACCTGCAAGAATGCAAAAGCTACTTGTTTGATGAAACATGAGATTTTGGGGGTTGGGGGACGAGCCCAATTACTGGTAAGAAAAAATTCAGGATTTTGTAACTGTGCTGAAGTACATGCTATATTTCCATGACAGGTTATATCTTTATTCCTCCTGGGATCATATTACATTTTTCTGGATAATGCACCAGTTGTGGCTGTTGCTGCACTGCTGTTGTATGTTGGATGTTATCAGGTAGTCAAGCAATAAGAAAATTTCATCCCATAATATTCTGCTTTCTTATGTCTGTAATTTAAATTATCGGCTTGAGTATGTCCATACCCATTGGGTTAGTACGAGGATCATGAATATAATTGTGGGAATAGAACTGTGTTTTTTTTTAAGAAATTTAAACCCTGATAAAGAACCAAGAAATGGAGGAGACTTAGGTAGCCAACTTCTGAAACCAAATTTCATCCCATAATATTTTGCTTTCTTATGTCTGTAATTTAAATTATCAGTTTGAGTATGTCCATACCCATTGGGTTAGTATGAGGATCATGAATATAATTGTGGGAATAGAACTGTGTTTTTTTTTTTTAGAAATATAAACCCTGATAAAGAACCAAGAGATGGAGGAGACTTAAATAAAGGTAGCCAACTTCTGAAACCATGTTTGTTTGATTAGTCAATTATAAAGCCTGTCTACTGTCTTCCATTGTCTAACTTGGGTGATCTGTATACGCCCAAAGTCATTACAAAATTCAGAAACCAAATCCTAATATTATTAACATCATAGAATAATTTGAAAGGGGTGATTTTGAGGAGGAAAGTAGAATTAGGTTCTTGGTAGAAGCTACTTCCACTATTTAATCGGAGAGAATAAAATTCCAAAAAACCACTTGAAATCTCGAGTTACAAATATGAAACCAAATAATCAGATGTTCATCCATGACTTCTTGCTCCATTCTTCACCACATCTTTTACATAACAGTTGGTCATACCATTGTGAGTAGAGTTTTTTGCTATCGAAATGTCAGGAAACAGTTGATCTCATTTACATCCTGCAATTCGAATCAGAACAGTTAGTCTAGGTAGGAGCAATAGCCCTTTTGTCCTTGTTCATTTCATATGGTTTCAATGCTTCATAGATGCCTTTGGAACATCATTCATAGTATAAACTATTAGTGTACATATGATCATAGCAATTTGGTCATGTGTCAGAGGATTTTTTGGTTAAGACAACTTTAGTTCCTGGAAAAGAATGGAAAGAATTGCCACATTTTTGTGATTTTCTGCATGTTGCTCCATAAAAAAAAAGGTAATTTCAGTAATTTGTTTTAAGTTACATCAGAACACTTGGTTTCTTCCACTTTCTGTCTTCTTGGTTTATGAATTTTTGTTTCAAATATGTTATCTTATAGTGTGCCTCATAACATTGTTTTTTGCAGTTATCCTTTGGTCCTATTGGTTGGCTGATGATTTCAGAGATTTTTCCCCTACGCCTAAGAGGGCGGGGGCTTGGTATAGCAGTGCTTGTGAATTTTGGTGCAAATGCACTTGTGACATTTACATTTTCCCCTTTGAAGGTACACAATTTCAAAACCTATAAATGTTCCCAAAGATATTCCACTTTAAATTACTGTAAGTGCCATTTTGGATACAAAGTGTGGTGATAAAGTACAGAAACATTATCAAAGAAAGAAATGAAAATATATTGTTGGTGCCGGTTTCTGGCAAACTTGCTATAATCACTAAATTCCTGTCAGCTGCAATGACAAATTTATAAATAGTTTCATTGATTTTCCTGTGGATCTGTTATCTTATGTGGCGTGGTGTTTCTCTAGCATGTACAGCACAAGCATAGATCTTTTTCTGAAGTCCCCATGCTGGAAGTGCATTTCTTTTCTGACAGTAAAGAATTCACAACTAAACATAAAAGAAGTGACTCTTTAAAACTTTTGATTGAGTATTACACCCTTATTTCTTTACTTTTCTAATACAAATTCTAATCTATCTGTAAGAGTTTTTATCCATCTATTTAAAATTTAAAGCAAAATGTTTACTTTTGATGCATAGGTTCTACTCCTACAAAAACTAAATTTTATAAACTGACTTTTTCTATTCCACATCTGATCTGTTTTTTACTTTCTAAGAAGGCATGGTGATTACTCTAGTCAATAAAAATAACTTGGGGAGAATTCATTAAAATATTTGTATATGTGATATACTTTACAATAAAATAATTAGTTTGTTATTTAACACATTAGTATTATTGAATTTCTTTCTGGAGATCATATAAAGGATTTGTATGTGATATTTTTACAATGTTAAAGAAAATGTGATAAAAATGTTCAAAAAAAGTTTAGATTTATAAAATTAATTCAATTTTTTTTTTAACTTTGAATAATACACATGCGAATGCACAGGAGTCTTTAAAAAAAATGCCTTGTGGTGGTACAAGTGTCAGTAAATAGGATATAAAAGAAATCGGAGACTTGTATCTATAAATGCAAGATGTCTTTGAAACCCCCAAATGATTCAGAAACCAGTAACTATGGAAGTAGAGAATTGACATGATCATCTACTTGATCGTGATTATTGATTTTTCAAACCATTAAATGTCTGGTGTTTCTTTTTCTAACGTTTAAATTAGGGTTCAGAGTATCTATTGTAAGGCCACTTTTGACTTCCAGAAGTGTTTGGAATTGGATAATCAATACAGAATAAAGAAAACCATGTCTTTATCTAATTTAATATATAAAACCATTAGCGAAGCAGATGATGAAATGTGGAAAAATATACATATTAACATAGCTATGCATTGACCAAAACCAAAAATATTTTTGAAATTTTGAAGTGGTAGAGGTTCGCTGCAAATTGTCTATAGTGACTGCGTTCTATGGCTCTACAGCATGTTTTATTGGATTTCAATTTTGCAATTCGTAGTCAGAAAAGATTTCTAGGAAAATGCTTATAGCTGTGATTAGGCCTGAACATAGATGGGTAGCAATGTGAGCCTACACAGACAAGAAAATAGTGACCGTACTGGAAGTCAGTCAGATAAGAAGAAGATACTTCCTCATAATGGTCTTGTGATAAACACATAAGGCTGAAAACACTAACAGATGGAGTGATTTGGTGCAAATTAATGCTTTCGAGGGGTTTGAAAAGGGCACTAAGAATTAGGCCTTAGCTGTGAGATATGACATGATTAACACGAGCAATATGGCCTTCAATCGAGATTTTTGATTAATGGGATTTTCTATCTAGCTTGAATTAGCTGTGACAAAGCTTTGAAAGCTTTACTTGATTATTTGTCAAACATATATATATTTGTTTTTGGAATAGATGCTTGGAAGGCTTTGTTTTCAAAATATCCATTGGATGTCTCCATCATGTATTGTATTTTCCTCCCACATGTGGTTTCTGTTTGGTTGCTTGATATAGATAGACTTTGGTTTCTCTATGTTGTTTCTTATAGGAGTGCATAATTTATGTAAAAGAAGGTTTCTGAATCTTGTCTAGTTGCATACAGTCATGGTTCTAGTGAGTTTCTGAAAAACATAAGGTTACGAGGTCACCTTTTATAATTAAATGTTGAAATCTTCTTCTGTTTTATACGATGATGAATGAGTGCCTGAAACGCGAAGTCCTTTAGCTTCACATTCAGAAGTTAAATTTACAACATTTAGTTTAGCGAAGGGTGGTATAGCAAGGAGCCTAAGGTTTACAAGTCTCCACCCTTGTTACAATATTTTTACTTGTTTTAACTTCAAAGTCTGCTGTGGGTCGTGATTGTCAATGACTTGGTAATTTATGTTCCTTTTTCCCTTTGAGTTACTATCAAAATCATTCATTTTACTCCCTTAAACTGCCTACTTTTTATTTATTGAGACTACCTGCATGTTAGTTAATGATCTTATACATCTGGTTGCAGGCATTGCTGGGAGCTGGGATTTTATTCTATGCATTTGGAGTGATAGCTGTGGTGTCTCTCCTTTTTATATTCTTCATCGTGCCAGAGACCAAAGGGCTCACTCTCGAGGAAATCGAGGCCAAATGTTTGTAGATTTTGAGGTGGTGGCTAGGGTATCTGCAGACCCTTTTGCATATGCAGGAAAAAGGGATGCCGTTTTTTACTGTACTCTGTCCACGCAGTGTTGTTGCTTACAGTGACAAAACTCAACAGATAAGCATAATCCTTGATGATAATCACATGCTATTGGTTTGAATAATATATAGTTTAGGTAATGTATCTTTCTACTTTGTTCACTATATCCTTTTGGATAATCTTTAGATATTAGCTTCTGAGAATATATATTTTTTAATTATGCTGTCTAATCATAATACCTTATGGTTAGTTTTCAACAAACTAGCTCCAACAAGAAAACTTATGTAGCTGATGCTATAGTTCTTCTAACGGGAAAAAAAAAAAAAAAAACTATTACCATTTTGTAAACTACTCAC
>Ga0307517_10013609_pt1 | contig 11025 bp, 13 predicted proteins | sample 23_EM_MG_FD_194515 | JGI IMG/M metagenome (GOLD analysis project Ga0307517, IMG submission 194515) | Populus trichocarpa ectomycorrhiza microbial communities from riparian zone in the Pacific Northwest, United States - 23_EM | ecosystem: Host-associated > Plants > Roots > Unclassified | place... | reverse complement strand
TAAGTTGTTTTCTGCGTACTTCGAAAGACATATGGGCACTTCCACCATCGCCATCTATCCCGTGAGCACCACCAGAAACTTCCGCTCTTCGTTACTACTGGCCTCCCCAGGTGCCTATCCTGTAACCCACGCCCGTGCAAACAGACCCATTTAGTAAAGAGAATCGTATTCGCGGTCTGAACTTGAAACGAGGCTCAGCCTAGGGTCGTTACGATCTACGAGGCACACGTGTGTAAAATAATTTGGACACGAGAGACAGGGAGACACATCACAGGATGTAAGGCAGCGACGAGTGGCGGGACAACAGATATAGAGATAGATACAAGCGAGAACCTTCTTGAAGAGGATGAAAAAGAGTGAGATGGCGGGGGATGGGACGGGGTGTTGGCGACTTGTGGAAGGATCTTTCATCTGGACAATTGCTGATGCTCTCATCCGGTTCCCTGGGCTGGGGATGGAAAGTCAATACGCATCAGAAACAGCGCCATTTCTGGGGCTTACCATTGTTCATTGCCGCTTCGATCTTTCGGAGGAGATCCTTTGTGCCGTTTAAACGCCCAGTGGCTCCGAGCTTCTCAAACCCATCGACGGCGCGCAATGCCTCGGATCTCGCCTCTTCGAACCTATCTTGTTGATACCAAACTCGGGCTTGCAGTTTCATTGCGGTAGCCTGGTTATATGCATGATTGCCCGTATATGACTTGGCGCGTTCAACGTGAACGTTTGCGTCGTCGAACCTGTCATGGTCGGAAAACAGCTGTGCCAGGTCGCAATGAGTCCAAAACAGCCGATCGTCCCAGCCGAAAGAGGATGCAATTTCGAGGGCTGTCTCGAAATGGTAAACGGCCTTCTCTATCTCGCCCTTGGATCCATATATCTTGCCGAGAACACCGTGGCAATCGGTGACCTGAGATTCTTGGCCTTTCTCCGGGAAGAGATCGAGGGCACGGGATGCGGCTTCTTTCGCGGCGTCGAGTTGTTTGTCATCAAGCAACAGCCAAGCAAGCTTGTTCAAACACCAGGCTTGTCTCGTTGTGTCGCCGAGCCGTTCGGAAATCTTCAACGCTTCTTCCGCACATTCTATTCCTTCCTTATAAAGGCCTAGCAACCGGTTTGCATCGGATAAGTCCCTTAATACTTCAGCGACCCGGCGGTCATCCCCCCGCCCTCTCCGGAGCTGTAAAGTGTGGGTGAGGATCCGCTTGTACTCTGTGTAATTTCCGATCTCTCCAAACAACCGCGAGAGCCAGACTAAGCATGATGGCTTGCAGGGGTGGTCATCTGGGAGTTCCTCGACCCTTGGTCCTAGCAGTGTGAGCCGCGGTTTGTGCCAATAGAGGTGGTTTATGAAAGATGAGCAAGCGTCCCAGACATTGTGTGAGTTTGCATCAATGGTTGTGAAGATGTCGAGCAGATACTCGACATTCACATCCTCCGACACAATCCACCGTGTTTCTCCAAAATCGGGTCCATTAGGATCAATACGAGTCGGCAATCGATCAAAGTAATGGTCCTTGGTCGTGCACAGGAGTGGAGATGACTTTGGATCTTTGGGGCGAAGGTGGTCCCGGAGCGGCGCCAGCATTGTGATGAAGCCCCCACTCCGATATGTCAGAGAAAGGACGTGGAACATGTTGAAGATCTTCTTCCTGCCTGGGATTGTGGGAAATAACCAATCCAGGTTCTTCTCATCGACCCCTTGAGGGAAGAAGGCGACAATTCCAAGGAGGTCCCGGGCCTCAGGTCCGAGTTCCCGAAACATTGCGGAGGAGAGCGACAGTTCAATGGCGGCGGAAAGGCTCTTGTTGTGTTCCGTCTGGAGCATATCTGTCCGGCGCTCGCTCCACTCGCTGACCAACTGACTGGCGTCCCACCTGTTTTGATGCGCAACCGTGGCAAGGAGGGTGATCGACAACGGATGGAACTCGAGCTGTTCCAGGATGTTGTTGATCGGATCTGATGATTTGTCGTGCTCGTAGATGCGATAGAAGGTGTCACGCGCCGCTTCCATCGTCAGCGTTGGAACGTCGATCCACTTGCAGTCGGGAGGGACGGTGGAAATCCGGGATGTGATGCAGAGGCAGATGTTGTTGAGCTGACTGAGCTCCTCCACCACATTGTATATCTCCCGCGCGTACGTTCCCCGAGAGTCGAGTATGGATTCGGCATTGTCGAGGACTATGAGCATTTCCTTGGAGGATAGAAACGGTCGGAGGGGGGACAGATCACTAGGATTTTCGATGCCCGCGCCGATGACATTGGAGAGTCGACGGAGGAAATGAGTGAGCGAGGCGGGAAACTCGTCGCAACGAATAAACCGACGGTCGTCGCCAAACCGTCGTTTGATCCGATCGTCATGGAGGACCGTCAGAGCGATGGATGTCTTGCCGATCCCGCCAGCACCTATCAGAACGGTCGGGGTGAGGTTTTCCGCAAAACCGACAATCTTTTCGATCAACCCGTCACGTCCAAAGAAGGCCCTCGGTGGCGGAGGTGGCGATTCCCCGGATGCGCTAGATGTAAACATAAGACACTGGATCCCCCAGTAGTCGAGGTTACTGACCTGTTTCTAGTCTAGGTGGTGGTAAGCGTCTATTCGGTAATCCCAAAGAATACGCGTCACTTACCACCCAATTTTGTCCGTCGGTATCCTCACGAATTTTCAACCCGTTCTGTTGCATGTCTGCAACTATGGTATGAGTATTTATGGCCAACTCGGTCTGAAGAGGGGTAAATTAGCGACGGCCGGACCGGGGCAGATTGCGCGTACGTTGAAGACAACAAGGATTCTGTTGAGCTCCGACCTCCAAGAGGCAATCATGTCCTTGTCATTCCTCGCGTGAAAAAATCGAGAAACTGGATTACGCCCGCTCTGCTTTACGATCTTCCCCCGTATCTCCGCGACGGTCCTGCGATCGAGAGCACGGTGAGCGGAGGGATTCGAGAGGTATATTGTCGGCTCCACTCACAATGTCAACTGGTTTATCGCATCGCACACGGACCGACTGAGGTCGTCCAAGCTCTTTCCGCCCATCCCCCGCTCTAGGGCTCTGCAGATATCGGCGCAGAACAATCCAAGATCAACATAATCCAGCTCGTTGAGCATCGAGTCCTGACCACGTGTCAGCTTGGGATATCCCATCGCAGAAGAGGAGACGTACTCGGATCATTGTGAGAAGGATGCCGACGGTGCCAAAAGCGGCCTTAGCTGGTGTAACGTCCGCGACCTCCTTCGCAAGGTTCACGATGTCGATGGCCACGTTCAACGAGGAGAGAGCTCCCTCCCGCTTCTTGGGTTGTTGGGATTCGGTTGTCATTGTCGCAATGCGAGGTGGTCGTGAGGAAGCGGTGTGGCGTGCAGGCTGTGAGGAAGAACCCGAACCCTAATAGAGATGGGCGGCCATCCTGTGATGGCACGTCTCATACGAATGGACCCATTTGGTGAGGGGAATTGCATTCGTGACCAAGTTACAACGCGATCGACTTACTGTGATCACTCAGAATCCCCGCCGCCTCTCTGCTGGTTCAAGGGTATCTCCGACCCCGCCTTACTCTCGACTCGGCCTTATTGATTGCTGCATCTGAGGCACAGTTTCGAGACGTCCATTCGTCGCGCACTCCCCCGAGGGAAATGGAATCCCTGACCCGGGTCCCGTCCACGCATCTGGGGGGGCTGGGGCGACTTTTGCAAGGGATGGGGCCGCAGTGCGCGCAAATCTCTACCGTCGACCAAACCGGACTCTTTGCAGATCTCTGAAACCGAACAAGAGGTTCACAGAGCGCACGCGTCCACCTGTTCTTTCTCGGACGGATTTTCTCCAGTCAACAGAGAGGCCGAACACCCCCACGTCGAAGTAAATGCTCTCTCTTGCTGTATCGAATGTACTTACACATCTTCGTCGCGTAAGACGTGACTCAACAATGTGTGGTGATTATAAACGCAAACCCTTGCTCGCGTTCGCAGAGGACTGTACTTAAAGTTCGACGAATCAACGGAAACTTGACCCAGCTTCGCGCGAAAGACCAGAGAGTAGTAGTAGACACGTCCCCAGGAATGAATTTCGAGGTCTCGTAGACGCACAGATCTTGAACTATAATATCTACCCGAGGGTCTGGCCCCAACAAAGAAACACAATAATAATAAAAAGAAGTGAAACAATCAACTGCGTCCCTCAACGAAATCCCCGCTCGCCTGCCGACGGGAATTCTCATCATTTCGCGCACTATATATCTCGAGCTGAACCGTTTCGGCCTGGTTCATCTCCTGCTCAGGAGCAGTTGCGAACTGGAGGATGATTGACTTCAAGATCATTGAAGGGCCCCTCGGCGTCGCAGCTTGTCTGAGGTTCAGTAAGATTCAACAACAGATGATACCGGGCACGACTCGAACGAAGGGAGCCATGAACCCATTCATACGAGGCTACACGAAAAGTAAGCGGTTGTTTGAGTCTGAATAGGAAGGTCTCCCTGCTCACTGGTACCAGTACGTGAACAAGGATCGCAAGAAGAGTGAACACTGGATCCCTCCGCTTAGTGTTGAAACGAGAAATTGGGGAACTCCTTACTGAATAACGCAAGAAAGAAGCCGATGCCTGACGAATGTATTAAAAAAGCGTTCTTTGTGGGAAAGTGTTGGTGAGTGACTCACTATCTCGGTATACTGCCCTCAGTAGTGGAGTACGTATACCTGAGAAATCTAGTGCAGGGGTTGAGTACCGCGATCGGATGGGGGGTGGGGCAGACGCACAATCACGGAACCCACGCCTGATGGTCAAAACGAGGATGGCTGCAATCAGGATCAGTTGGTGTCCGTCGACACGAACAGTGAAACTACTACCAAGCTCAAAAACGAGGAGCATCAAAACATCGGGGAGGAAGGGGGTCATCATACCCCTATCCGCGAAGCACCCGTTGGGCCCGGAGGCGCCGTCTACACTCGGAACTAAGCCATCAAATAGCATCAGCCAGGTATGCCACGATAGTCTAAGCCTGAAAGTTACTTACGAGGTGTTGTGTGGAGAGAACGCCAGGTAATTACGAACCCAGCCACTGATATTGCCTGTGCATAGGGTAAGTCATACAATCCCACAGGTTTGTGCTAGGGACGGACCGCGTAAGCAATTGACAGAGGGATGATAACGCGTTTTGACCCAGAATATATCGCGGAGGTTCTCAACAGGATGATGACTAGAAACGGTTGAGGGTCAGTGCCGAGGATATCGAGTGCGGTTCTCATGTCTGACTTTCTGAGGTACAAAACGCGATGAACGATGACCCTATAACCAACCAATGATGCTGAACATGAGCAAGTTCTTGGGACAGCATTTTCCCTCACATATGGCGGTCTTGAAGAGAGCATTGCATGTCTAGGGTATTTCCGTCAATAAGTCCACAATAGCCAGATGCATCCTCCACTTACATCAGAATCTATCGTGCCATAGGGAGCAATCTCTACTACAAAACAACGGAATCCCAGTCGGTATTCCCTCCATTCCGGCGATGCACAAGGGTAGAACCTGACTCACTGGCCATCAATATCGGCATATCAAAAAATGTTCCATACCGAGTTATAATAAATAGGATCTTGGGGATACTCCATCCACTTTGCCATATGTGCTCGATTTCACGATCGAGAAGTATGAGCCAGCCGTATACCTAGTGATTGACAATTGACCGAGGCAGGATAGTTGTTGAAGAACCGCACGACACCACAAGTGCAACGAGATGGGGGGACTCACCAATAGCGCTAGCGCGGAGACTTGTGGGAGGGTGAGAGCTTTGAACAATGGATTATACTAAGGTTGGGCACTTACACTGAATAGACTGCAGAACCGGGATGGTTTCGGTGAGCACCGCAGGACAGCACTTTTAGGTATCGCGGTGACAAGAGCGCAGTGAGAGGAGATGACTCACGGTGAGGACGCGAAGATACAAGGCAGCAAGATACGTGTTGTCCATCCAACCAGAGTGGGACACAGATTAATGAGAGAGGAGGGGGATGTTCTCACCCCGTTCCGTGCAGACTCTCAGACTTAATATATAATATTTTGTATATGTTGGCCTACAAACCCTGCGATGCCATCTCATGTGGTGCGCAGTGCGCCACCATGCGACCTGCCCGGTGCGCCACTGTGAGGACGTGAATTCACTTCGAGATCAAGCTTCTGGCGGAAATGCATTCCCTGCACCTTGTTTCAGTGTAGCTGAGCGGTGGCCACAGCGTCGGATAACTACGGTCAGACCAATCCATTTAGTTGAGAAGGAACCCCTGCAAGTAGGATCCGCGCGTTCGAGGGTGATCGAGACCATGGAGGAAGAGGCTGAAAGGGACCAGTACACCGTGGGAGGCGAAGGCACGTCGAAGTCCGGATCAATGCTTCTTCCAAAGTAAAGGTGAATGGAAACCGTCGAACTTGAATTCGGGCGGTGGAATAGACAATAGCTGTAGCTATTCTTGTTGGCCAGCGCTTTCCATCAAGCGGGCTGAGGCGTTGTGCAATCTCCGCCGATCATTTCTCGACCAAGATCCAGGAAACTTGTACTGTAGCAACCAGCAATCAGATTGGTATGTTGTCGAGTACGTCTCGTCATAGAGTTGAAAGACGTGAATTCAGTTCTGTTGCCGCTACCGGAAGCGAGAACGACCGACATCTGCGGATAATGAGCACAACCCTCTCCAGGCTAGCAAGAGCGCATTCCCCTCGCGTGCTGTCGCAAAGTGTTTCCCCCATCAACAGTTCAGAGATGTTGTGCATCGCGAACCTGGGGCCCTCAACAGCCTCCTCCAGACCCAAGAGTGGATTCTGGCCAAGTCTGTTCCGTGGGAGAACGGGGAGGTATCAACTTGCACACCTTCCGTTGAGCTATTCACCGTCCCAGTTCCCACCCTGAGGGCCGAGTCAACTCTCAGCCCCCATCCTTGAATATCATGTCAGCCTCGGATCCACAAACGCGCTCACCCCGGAGGACCTTCAAGTGATCACCGAGTTCCGTCGTGTGGCTGACAGCATCGCGACAGCTATGACCTCCCTCAAGGACAACGTCTCGCCCGAAGGTTGGATCAAGTCTGAGGATATCAAGCCGAGGTTGCTCAGGCATCGAGGAACCCGTCCCGGATTGGTTTTGACTTAAGCCCACCTGGATATGCTCATCAGGAAAGAAAACAAAAACTTCGTATCAGGAGGAACGATTAACTACTGCGTCCCACAACATAACCCCCGTGACGGGAATCTTCTTCGCCACTCCGCACACCGCACATCTCAAGTTGAATCGTGTCTACCTGGTTCCTTTCTGGCCCAGGGGCAGTCGCGAAGACCAGACCGGTCGACCCTGTAACCGTTGAACCATCTCTTAGTGATGCAGCCCGCCTAATGTTCAGTAAAATACGGCAACAGACGATACTGTGCACGACCCGAACGGAGGCGGTCATGAGGTTATAGAACGGAAACTGTGTGAAAGCGGGTGGCTATCAGATTCTGGATCAGAAGGTTGTGGGCATGCTATTTACCGGTGCCAACATGTGAGCAAGGATCGCAGAAAGAGTCAGGGCTGGACCTCGCCGTTTAGCATCAAAACTACGAACCAAAGGGTTGCTTACCGAACAACACAAGAAAGAAACCGACGCCTAACAGACTTAATATTTTAATGGGTCCTCGGTGCGAGAACGTCAGCGAAGGGCTTACCGTCTCGGTACACTACCTTCACTAATGGGGTACCTGAGTGAACTGATGCAAGGGTTGAGTATCACATCCAAATGAGGGGTGGCGTAGACGTACAATCGCTGAACCTTCTCTTCACGGTCAAAATAACGACGACTACAATAATGGTGAGTTGGCATGCGGTATCATGGATGGTGGAATTACTACCAAGTTCAAAAACGAGGAGAATTACATAGTTGGACTGAAAGATGATCCTTCTGCTTGTCGGCATGACGGAACACCCGCTGAGCCAGGGGACGGATGGTGCGGTAACTAATCAGATGGCATCAGTCAGGCATATCAGGCATGCAAGCCTGAAAGGCACTCACCAAATGTCGTGCGGGAATAATACCATGTAATTATGATCCCAGCCACTGTCCCTACCTACACAAACGGTGAGCCACAGAATCCCACGAGTTTGTGCAGGGACGGACCACATAAGTAATTGATAGGGGGATGACAACACGCTTCGGCCGGGAGTATATCGCGATGGTTCTCAGCAGGAGGATGGCTGGAAATCATCAAGGGATTAGTGCCGAGTACAGCCAGTGCCACTTTCATGCCTGACATTCTGAGATGCAGACTCCGAGAAACGTGCTCCCTGTGACCAACCAATAACAGTCAGACATGAACAAGTTCTAGGCATAGCGTTTTATCTCACATGTGGCGATTTTGTAGAGGGCGTTGCATGTCTGAGGTGCTTCGGTTGATCAGTCCGTAATAGCTGCGCGCAACATCCACTTGCATAAGAATCCATCGTGCCATATGGAACAGCGATTACTACACAACACCAGAATCAGTCAGCATTCACTGCATTTCAACGACGCATATGGGTGGAGTCTGACTCACTGGTGACAAGCATCGGCACATCAAGCAACGCTCCGTATCGAGTTATGATAAAGAGGACCTTGGAGGCATTCCATTCGCTCCGCCAGACATGCTCGATTTCACGATCGAGAAGTATGAGCCAGTCGTATACCTAGTGACCGACGATCGTCCGATCGCGAGTGGTTGAAGAACTGTTTCCGACGCCACGAGTGTAGCAGAACGGAGGGACTTACCAAGAGTGCAAGCATGGAAACTTGAGGGATGGAAATTGTCAGTGAGGGGATGAGAATTCCAAGCGCTGGATCCTAGGTCGGGGACTTACCATAATTGTACTGTAGAATTGAGAGAGGTTTTCGCAAGTGCAGCATGGTAACACTTTCAGACGCCCAATAGATAATGACGTGGTGGGGGAAACACTCACGGCGGTGGTATGAGACCCCAACGCAACCGCGACGGCCTCAGAAACATCTGTAATAGTTTCCATCCGACCTAAATCAGGTCCAGGTTGCGGGGAACAGAAGGGAGAGGGGGAGGGGGAAGGATGCCTTTATCCCATCCTGCGCGAACAGTCAATTGAGTTGATATATGGGTACTACACAGCGCGGGCTTACAAATCTTGCGATGCATACATCTCAGGGATGTGCTTGGGTGGTTCATCAGGAACACGCCGGGGACGTGAACTCGCTACGAAATTAGTCTTCCAGAGGGAACACATTTCCTAGACTTCGTCCAGAGGAAGTCGGAAGACAGTTACAAGGATGACCATGGAGGAAGCTGAAAGGCCGGAACCAGTATGCCAATGCACCGTGACCAGGCTGGAAATGGACCCCCGTCCGAACGGGACCTAACAGCGCCATCACTTTTCTCTGATGGTTGGAGGGGGCTCTGGACAATCCTCCCTTCATTTCATCAACATCCGAGTCGGAGGATAAACCATTCCGTGCGTACCTTCTATATCTCCATGTGTTTGATCACCAATCCTGATGGCCAACTTGCCCGTCGACCTACCGTGAGGCAAATCGTTCTGTGCTGGGTGCACACCCTCAGCGCTCAGCAGTGAAGGGGTATTCGTGGGAGATGTTGATCGCTATACCCTTTCTCGCAGCATCGAAGAAGAGCTTAGAGTAACGGGCGCCCTCGTCGGGAGTGACCGTATAGTTCATCGCTGCTGGACGCGGATGCTTGATATTCTTCTCCGCGGGCCTGAGGGGCAAGAACGGCGGGATAGCGCCGGAAGCGTTTCCGAATCCAGAGAGTAGCAGCAGACACGTCTCCAGGAATGAATCTCGGGCTCTCGTGAACGCGCGAATTCCGAACTGTGATATCCATCTTAGTGCCTGACACCGGTGAGCAGGAGCGAGGACTGGAAAAAAACGAAGAAGCGAAACGATCAACCGTGCCCCTCAAAATCCTCCTCCACCCGTCGACGGGAATTCTCTTCATTCCGCACACCATGCGCCCCGGACCGAACCGTTTCAACATGGTTTGTTTCTTGCCCAGGAGCAGCCGCAAACTGGAGGGCGTTTTGCCTCATGATCGTTGAAGGACCTTTTGGTGACACAGCTCGCCCGAGGTTCAGCAAGATTCGACAACAGACGAGTGGCTGTGCATGGCCCGAGTGAAGGGGGCCTTGAACCCGTTCATACGATACTGGACGAAAAGCGAGCGGTTATTGGATGTTGAATCAGAAGGTTTCCCTGTTTATTTATACCAACATGTGAACAAGGACTGCAGAAAGGGGCGAAGCTGGATCCCTCTGCATAGCGTTGAAACGACAAACCGAAGGATTCCTTACCGAATACCGCGAAAAAGAAGCTGACGCCTGACGGATGAATTGTCAATGCGTTCCCAATGAGGTGTTGGTGAGCGACTCACTGTCCCGGTATACTACCCTCATCAGTGGAATCCCTGAGCAAACTGTAGTACGAAGGTCGAGTACCACGATAGAATGAGGGGTGGGGCGGGCGTACAATCACGGAACCCTCTCCTGATGGTTAAAATGACAATGGCTACAAGTGGGGTCAATTTGTGCGCGATGACACGAATGGTGAGCCTGAGGTTACTGCCAGATTCAAAAACTAGGAGTATCAAGCAAGAGTCAATTGTCCTGGTGGTGGTGAAGCTGAGACAAGATCCGCAGCCATGTAAGCACGTTTACAGCGCTTGGGGTACCGCCAAGTACGTTACCCCAGGGGAGCCGGGGGCCGTTCTGCCGATCGCTCACACAAACGGTTTCAAGATCAACGGACGGACCGCTAAGGACACATGGGTGATACGGCTGCCAGGTTATGTGGGGTCGTCGGCGGCGATCTTGTGAACATCGATCAGGATGTGGCTGCTTCCCTGAAATCTGAACGAACCTGGCCACACAAAAATCCAGAAAAAGTTCGGAACAGGCGGGCTCGACATTGCCATGAGGGGTACCCCCCACAAATAACATTTTCCAATAGACTATAATGCATAATTATCATACCACCGAACGTGCAAAAAGGCAAAAAGC
>Ga0307517_10013607_pt1 | contig 11026 bp, 10 predicted proteins | sample 23_EM_MG_FD_194515 | JGI IMG/M metagenome (GOLD analysis project Ga0307517, IMG submission 194515) | Populus trichocarpa ectomycorrhiza microbial communities from riparian zone in the Pacific Northwest, United States - 23_EM | ecosystem: Host-associated > Plants > Roots > Unclassified | place... | reverse complement strand
GTAGGCGAGTTTCGCGACGACGTCGGCGATCGGGTCGTCGACGGCTATGTCGGTGGTGAGGGCGGGCGCCCGCCCGGACTGCTGCTGCGCGGCGAGCCCGGCGAGGGCGAGGCGCAGGTCGCGGTACCCGGGGTAGCCGAGGACGCGGGCGGTGCGGACGACCGTGGCCTCGCTGGTGCCGGTGAGTTCGGCGAGGCCGGTGACCGTGAGGGCCGCGCAGCCCGCCGGGTCGGCGGCGACGGTCTCGGCGACCCGCTGCATGGAGCGGGTCATGGAGGGGGCGAGGGTGCGCACCTTGGCGGCGAGTGCGGCGGGTGGCGTACTCCCGGGACTCCCGGAGGCGCTTCCGAAAATTTCCTTCACGTCCTGGGTCACCTTTGAAAGATATTTTCGCGGCGGTGGTCCGGTCAAGGGTGCGCACAATGGGTGCATGGCATCATCCGACAGCACCCCTGACGACGACCCCATTGACGACCCCCGTGACGAGCCCGCCCCCATAAGCCCCCTGGAGCGGGCGCTGCACGCCGCCCGCGCCCTCGTGCTGGCCGATCTGGCCGCGCGCGAGGTCGTCGCGGCGGACGTGGTGTCCATGATGGAGGAGTCCATCGTGCAGCGGCGCTGGTGGGTGGAGCAGTGGCCGGAGGGCGTGGAGTACGTCGCCGGGCTGGTTGCGCAGGACGTGCAGGACGCGCTGCTGGAGGCGTACGGGCGCTGGCCGCTCTGCCCGGTCTGCGCGTCCGGCGACCCGCACGCCCTGGAGGTCGAACCGGAGCTCGGACCCGACCCGCACTGGGTCTGCCACCAGACGGGCGTGAAGGTCGCGGCCGTGGGAAACCTGGGCTCCCTGTGACCGTGTACATCGACCCGCCGACCTGGCCGGGGCACGGACGCCTCTGGTCCCACCTCGTCAGCGATGTCTCGTACGACGAACTCCACCTGTTCGCCGAGGAGTTGGGCGTACCGCGCCGGGCCTTCGAGCGCGATCACTACGACATTCCGTCGCATCGTTACGCGGCCGCGGTGGCCGCCGGAGCGGTGGAGGTGAGGAGCCGGGAGGTGGTGCGGCTGCTGACTGCGGCGGGGTTGCGCAGGCCCAAGGGGCGCGCACAGTAACGGAGTTCGTACTCCGAAGCCGAACGGCCTTGCTCAGCGCCCGAGTTCGTAGCCGAACTCCTCGTCCTCCTCGCTCACCTTCTTGAACCCCGCCCGGGTGACCACGGCCTGCGACGCGAGGTTGTCCCGTTCGATCATCGCGAAGACGGTGCGTACGTCGTCCCGGGCCAGCGCCCACTCCGAGAGCGCGCGCAGCGCCTCCGTCGCGTAGCCCTGGCCGCGGGCGCCCTCCGCCAGGTCGTAGCCGATCTCCGTGCGGCCCTCCTCGTCGGGGACGCCGTGGAAGCCCATGCCGCCGACCGCCCGGCCGTCCTCGCGGCGGACCAGGGCGAACACGCCGAACTCCGGGCGGTGCACGCCCGATACGTAGGCCTTCAGCAGGAACGTCGAGGCTTCCCGGGTGCCCTGGTAGGGGCCGCCCTCGATCCACTCGAACCCGCCGTCGCCGCCGGCGACCAGGTCACCGGCGGACCTCGGGGTGATGCCCTGGAGGGCGAGGCGGTCGGTGGTGTGGACGAGGTTGTTGCTCCAGCGCCAGTCGGTGACAGGGGCGCGGCCGGGGAGTTCGGCGCGGCCGGTCGCCCACAGCAGGGTGCGCCAGTGGTCGGCGCCGGGGCGGACGTGCGGGAAGATCCGGCCGAGCACGAACTCGCTGATTTCGGGGGCGGGTTGGTAGGTCAGGCCCAGGCCCTCGGCGATGTCGTGCGTGTGCAGCAGCACCTCGGCGGTGCCCATCGCGGCGAAGCCCTCGCGGTCGGCGCTGCGGAACGGGTACGGGTGGAAGGCGCGCACCTCGCGCGGTGTGGTGCGGATCGCGGCGGCGAGCAGGGCGCCGGTCGTCCGGATCACGTCCAGGACACCGGAGTTGTCGGTGCCGTCGTCGAGGGTGAGGGCGAAGGGGACGTACGCGTGCTGCGCGCGACCGGCCAACTGCCCCGCGTACGAGATGAGATCGTCGGCGATGTGCTCGGCGGTGTACCGGCAACTCCACTCCAGCCGGCCGGCCTTCACCCCGTCCCAGTCCCGGTCCGTCGCCGTCCCCAGCAGTGCGAGACAGCTCGCGACGGCCTCTTCCACCTGGTGTGCGCCTGTATGTCCGGCCATATTTCCGCCCGTGGTCCCCATGCCGGGGAGCATACGGGCGGCGACCGACGCCCGCTGTGAATACCGACGCCCGCCGTGATTGCCGACGCCCGCCGTGATCAAGGTGCCAGCAGCTCCAGCTCCGCCGCCAGGTTGTAGCGCGCCGTCGCCTCCCATTCCGCGGCCCCGTACGGCGTCCTGAACAGCCGTGGCAGATCGAGCAGTTGACGCAGGATTGCCGAACGGCCGTCCCGGAAGGCGTCGTTGGGCACGAAGTGGTACTCCTCGCGGACGGCCGCGGTGTAGGCAGCGTACGCCGACGGCGGCGCGGCCAGGATCGCGAGGTCCGCGTCGCACAGCACCTGGCCGTCGCGGTCGTCGTCGGCGGGGTCGTGGGTGATGGTCAGCCGCACCAGGCGGGCGACTTCCGCCGTCCTCGCCTCCGGCACACCCGCCTCGGTCAGCGCCCGCTCGGCCAGCCGCGCGGACCGTTCCTCGTTCTCGGAACGGTCCGGGAGATACACCGCGTCGTGGAACCAGGCCGCGAGCCGTACGACGTCCGGGTCGTCCGCGTGCTTCTCCAGCACGTCGATGTGGTCGAGGACCGAGGTGAGGTGCGTGAGCGTGTGATAGTGCCGCTGCGGCTCCTGCCAGCGGGCGAGGAGATTCTCGGCGTACGGCGACGGGTCGGGACCGCCGTCGGGTGTGCGGGCAGGTGTGCTGCCGGGTGTGTGGGCGGGTGTGCGGGCCCCTTCGAGGGCGCGGGTCCAGCGGGTGCGGAGGGCGTCGAGATCGGCCATGCCCCTTATTTTCCTCCCCCGCCCGCGCCCCTAGCGTGGAACGCATGACTTACGCCGACACAGCACACGACGTACGTGACCCCGAACTCCCCGGTCGCCTCCTGACCGCCGAGCGCGACGCGCTGATCCCGCTCCTCCGCTCCCGCCCCGACGCGGACTTCGCGCTGGCGACCCTCGCGTGTCCGGGCTGGACCGTGCGGGATGTGCTCGCGCACTGTTCGGCCGCGCTGACGCGGGTGGTGGAGCGGCGGTTCGAGGAGGGCGTGTTCTCGCCGGAGGCCAACGACCGGGACATCGCGGAGCGGGCCGACTGGACGAACGCGCAGGTCGTCGACGAACTGGAGCGGGGCATGACCGAGGCGGGCGCCGCGATCGCCCGCGCGGGCGGCGCGCTGGACGCGGTTGCGCTGGGCGAGTGGGTGCACGCCGGTGACGTACGGGACGTCCTCGGCGTGCCCGGCGCCTACGGTGGCGCGGGGCTGGGGTCCGCTCTCACCCTTCTCGGCCTCGTGACCCGTCAGAAAAACCACCGGCCGCTGCACGCGGACCTCGACGACCTGGACGATCCGCTGCGCCTGGGCGACCTGTCGGGCGAGCTGACCCCGGCGCGCTACATCGGCGACGCGCCCACGCTCGTACGGCTGTACTCGGGACGCCCGGTGCCGGACGGAACGGGATACGAGCTGGCCGGCGCGGAACCGGCCGAGCTGAACATCTTCGGCGACTGACGGCGACTGACGGCGACTGACGGCGACTGACGGAGGTTGACGATGGCTGACGGATGCCCGGCGACGCGCGGCGACGGGGGTGATCTCGCAACGCCCTGACCTCCCGCGTACCCTGAGATTGGACTAGACCTGTAGCCGCTCCAGGGAACACGACGGAAGGGGTCCTATGAGCACGCGTGCAGTCCTGGAGGTGATCGCCCTCGGCGCCGAGGACGCGATCGCCGCCCAGGCCGGAGGCGCGGACCGCCTCGAAGTGGTCACCGACATCGCGGCCGACGGACTCACCCCGCCGGTGGAGACCTTCGCCGCGATCCGCGCCGCCGTCGACATCGACCTGCGCGTGATGCTGCGCCTCGCGGACGGGTTCGCCGCGGGCGACGTGGACCGGCTCGTCCGGGTCGCGGGGGAGCTGCGGACCGCCGGCGCCGACCAGTTCGTGCTCGGCTTCCTCGACCCGGACGGCTGCGTCGACCTGGACGCGGTGGAACGCGTCGTCGCCGAACTGGACGGCTGCGCCTGGACGTTCCACCGTGCGATCGACCGCGCCGCCGACCGCGACGCCCTGCGTAAGCAGCTTGCGGACCTGCCGGGTCTGGACGCCTACCTCACCGCCGGTTCCGCTGAGGGCGTCGACAACGGCCTTCCCACGCTGCTCCGCGAGGCGGCCCTGCGCGGCGAACCGGGCTATGAGCAGCGCATCCTGGTCGGCGGCGGCCTGCGCCTCGACCACGTACCGACCCTGCTCGCCGCCGGAGTCGACGCCTTCCACATCGGCGGGGCCGCCCGCCCGGCGGGCTGGGAGCGGCCGGTGTCGGCGACGGCGGTGGCCGAGTGGCGGGCGGTCCTCGACCGAGCCTGAACCGCCCCCTCCCTCAACAGCCCTTTCCGCTCAGGCGAGTTGGGACGGCAGCGGGGCCGCGTGCGTGACGATCAGGCCCGACACCGCTCGGGTCAGAGCCACGTACAGGCGCCGCAGGCCGGTGCGTTCGTCCGGTTCGCCGTCGACCACGGCCTGCGGCTCGTCGAGGACCACGTAGTCGTACTCCAGCCCCTTCGCGAGCGACGCCGGGACCAACGTCAGACGGGTCTCTACGGTCGTCTCCTCACCCGGGTCGATGTAGCCGATGCCCGCCGCGGTGAGGGCTTCCGCCAACGCCGGGATCCTGGCATCGGCGGCGATCAGGCCCGTCGACCCCTCGTTGCGCAGCAACTCCTCGCAGGCGGCGACCACTTCGGTGGTGTCGGCGACGGAGCGGAGGTCGAAGAATCCCGGGTTCTCACGGACAGAGGCGACGGGCGTGAGCCCCGGGGCGATGTGGGGGAGGAGTCGGGAGGCGTAGGTGATGACGTCCGTCGGCACGCGGAAACCGGCCGTCAACTCCTCGATCACACCGTCCGATTTGCCGAGGTGGGCCAGCGCCTCGTCCCAACTCCTGGTCGCCCAGGGCGTGGTGCCCTGCGCCAGGTCGCCGAGGACGGTCGCGGAACCGGTGGTGCAGCGGCGGCCGACCGCCCGGTACTGCATGGGGGAGAGGTCCTGCGCCTCGTCGAGCACGACATGCCCGAGCGAGTGCGTCCGCCGGACCAGGTCGGTCGCCTCGTCGATCAACACGGCATCCGGGGCGGACCACTTGGCGGCCTTGACGCTCCGCACGGCCTTCGCCCAGAGGATCGTCTTCTGCTCGTCCTCGTCGAGGATCCCCTCCGCGTGCGCGGCGAGGAAGTCGGCGTCGGTGAGCAGCCGCAGCACGAGCTTCGCGGGCTCGACCGGCGGCCACATCGCCTTGACGGCCGCCTTCACCGCCGCGTTGCGGGCCACGGCGTCCTGCACCCGGTCGTCCGGCGCTTCCCCGGACCGCTCCATCTGCACCAGCACGACATGCGCGATGCGCTGCGGCAGCGCCTCGCGGGCGGCGCCGTAGCGGATGTCGCGGTCGAGCAACTCCCGCACGATGGCTTCGAGTTCGTACGCCGGGACCCGCCAGCGGCGCGAGCCGCGCACCACCATCACCGGCTCGGTGGGAATGGTCACGTGCGAGTAGATGGCTCGGCGGAGGACTTCGGCCATCCGCGCGTCGCCCTTGATGACGGCGGCCGGTGCTTCGTCCGTGCCGCGCACCTCGACGTGGGCGACCAGGTCGTCGACCGTGCCCTGGCGGACCGTCAACTCGCCCAGCGCGGGCAGGACTTGCTCGATGTAGTGCAGGAAGGACTTGTTCGGCCCGATGACGAGCGTGCCGGTGCGGGCGAGCCGCTCACGGTGGGCGTAGAGGAGATAGGCGACCCGGTGCAGGCCGACGGCGGTCTTTCCGGTACCCGGACCTCCCTGCACGCACACGGTCCCGCCGAGACCGGACCGTACGATCTCGTCCTGCTCGGGCTGGATGGTCGCGACGATGTCGCGCATCGGGCCGACGCGGGGCCGCTCGATCTCCTGTTGCAGCAGCTTGCTGGTGGCGGCGGCCTCGGCGGGGTCCATGAGGTGCTCGTCCTCGTACGCCGTGAGGTCGCCGCCCGTGTAACCGAAGCGGCGGCGCAGCGAGACGTCCAGCGGGTCCTTCTTGGACGCCCGGTAGAACGGCTGCGAGACCGGCGCACGCCAGTCGATGACCATCGGGTCGCCGTCGGCGTCGTGCACATGCCGACGCCCGATGTAGAACTGCTCTCCCGCCGCGCCCTCGGCCTGCTCGGCGCCGGGTGCGTGCAGGTAGTTCAGCCGTCCGAAGAACAGCGGGGTGTCGCTCAGGTCGGCCAGCGCCTTGATGCGGTCGTCGATCTGGCGGGAGAGGACCGCGGCGTTGACCCAGTTCGCCGTGACGTCCTTGATGTCGAGCGACTCGACGTCCTCGCGCATGGCGCGCAGCGCGGAACGGGAGGAGGCCAGGTGGGAGCGTTCGCGGGAGAGGGGGTCGTCGGGATGGGCGCCGAGGGGGTCGGCGGCGGGCGTGGACAAGGGGGTGCCTCCAGAGGGCCTGCTGATGCGGCTGCTGGGTGTGTGCTCGATGGGATACCGGCCGGTTTCCGTCCGGGCGGTGGCACTCCCTGCGGGGAGGCGGGCAAGAGCGGAGATTCTAGGTCAGCGGAAGTGGCGGAGGCGAATGGTTTTACGGCGGCGTTGACGCTTGCGCGGGTTTCCCCTAGGGGACGCCCCCTCCACCCAGGAGGGGAACGGGTCCACCCGGAGGCGTACATGGGCGGTCCGTAGATTGGCTCTCTGGACCGATGCCGCCCTTATGTCCCAAGACGCACCATGGAGTCATGAGCGCAGCAACCATCACCCCGGTCCCCGTCCGCCCGTCCGGTGCCACACCGGTCGCCGGCGGCAGCCACCCCCATCGCCTCGGCAATGCCCTGCGCGCGATAAAAGTGTTCGCGGGCGCCGCGTTCAGCGTGGTCGTCCTCGGCGAGTACGGCGAGGAAGCGGGCGTTCGCCGTAGGTGACCACCGGGGTCACCTACGGCGGGTGCTCAGTTCTCCGCGAGGATCTCGTCCGCGTCCATGATCCGGTAGGCGTACCCCTGTTCCGCCAGGAAGCGCTGGCGGTGGGCGGCGAAGTCCTGGTCGATCGTGTCGCGCGCGACGACGGAGTAGAAGTGGGCCTGGTGCCCGTCGGCCTTCGGCCGCAGTACGCGGCCCAGCCGCTGAGCCTCCTCCTGGCGCGAGCCGAACGTGCCCGACACCTGGATGGCGACGGTGGCCTCCGGCAGGTCGATGGAGAAGTTGGCGACCTTGGAGACCACGAGCACGCTGATCTCACCCTCGCGGAAGGCGCCGAAGAGCTTCTCCCGCTGGGCGTTGGAGGTCTCGCCCTTGATCACGGGCGCGTTCAAGTGCTCGCCCAGCTCGTCGAGTTGGTCGATGTACTGCCCGATGACAAGGATCTGCTGACCGGCGAACCGGCGCACGATCGCCTCCGTGACCTTCCGCTTTGTCGCGGTGGTCGCACAGAAGCGGTACTTCTCCTCGGCCTCGGCGGTGGCGTAGGCGAGCCGCTCGGACTCCGTGAGATTGACGCGTACCTCGACACAGTCGGCGGGCGCGATGTACCCCTGCGCCTCGATCTCCTTCCAGGGCGCGTCGAACCGCTTCGGCCCGATGAGGGAGAACACGTCCGACTCCCGGCCGTCCTCACGCACGAGGGTCGCGGTCAGGCCCAGTCGCCGCCGTGCTTGCAGATCCGCCGTGAACTTGAAGACGGGCGCGGGCAGCAGGTGCACCTCGTCGTAGAGGATGAGCCCCCAGTCACGGGAGTCGAAGAGCTCCAGGTGGGGGTAGATCCCCTTCCGCCGCGTGGTCAGCACCTGGTAGGTGGCGATGGTGACGGGCCGGATCTCCTTCCGCGTCCCGCTGTACTCGCCGATCTCCTCTTCCGTCAGCGAGGTCCGCTTGATCAGCTCGTGCTTCCACTGCCGGGCGGAGACGGTGTTGGTGACGAGGATGAGCGTGGTCGACTTGGCCTGCGCCATGGCCCCGGCGCCGACGAGGGTCTTCCCCGCCCCACAGGGCAGCACGACGACACCACTGCCACCGTGCCAGAAGTTCTCCACGGCCTGCTTCTGATACGGCCGCAGCGCCCACCCGTCCTCGTCCAGCTCGATCGCGTGCGCCTCACCGTCGACGTACCCGGCGAGGTCCTCGGCCGGCCAGCCCAGCTTCAGCAGCACCTGCTTGATCTGCCCGCGCTCGGAGGGGTGCACGGCCACGGTGTCGGGGTCGAGCCGGTTGCCGACCAGCGGGGCGACCCGCTTCGAGCGCAGGATCTCCTCCAGCACGGGCCGGTCGGTGGTGGTGAGCACAAGCCCGTGCGCCGGGTGCTTGCTCAGCGTCAGCCGACCGTACCGGTCCATGGTCTCGGCGATGTCCACGAGCAGCGCGTGCGGCACGGGATACCGGCTGTACTCCACCAGCGCGTCCACGACCTGCTCGGCGTCGTGCCCGGCGGCCCGCGCGTTCCACAGCCCCAGCGGCGTCACCCGGTACGTGTGGATGTGCTCGGGCGCCCGCTCCAGCTCGGCGAACGGCGCGATGGCGCGCCGGCACTCGTCGGCTCGCTCGTGATCGACCTCAAGGAGCAGGGTCTTGTCGGACTGGACGATGAGGGGGCCATTCACGCGCGACTGCCTTTCTGCGGGGCTCGCCGGGCCTGGAGGACTCGGGACGGCCAAACGTCCAGTGTGCACTACCGGCCGATGATCACGGCGGGGCGCTGAGAGGGTGGGGCCATGGGAGAGCTGAGGGTGGAGGCCATGGGCGAACTGGTGGAGCGGGTCGACGAACAGGACCGGGTGCTCGGGGTCGTGGACCGGGGCGAGGCCATCACGCGCCACTGGCCGCACCGCGTCGCGACGATCGTGTGCCGGGACGCGGCGGGCCGGTTCCTGGTGCACCGGCGGGCGGCGGACATGTCCCGGTTCCCGGGGCAGTACAACTTCATGGTCGGCGGCGCGGCGGAGGTCGGGGAGTCCTACGAGGAGGCGGCGGCCCGTGAACTCACCGAGGAACTCGGGGTGCGGGCGCCGGTGCGGTTCGCCTTGAAGTTCCTGTGCCGGGGCGCGATCAGTCCGTACTGGCTCGGTATTCATGAAGCGGTGGTCGACGAGGACATCACTCCCGACCCGGCCGAGATCGCCTGGCACGCGTGGGTCACGGAGGACGAGCTGCGGGAGATGGCCCGGCGTCCGACGTTCGTGGCCGACTCCGTCGAGGCACTGGCCCGCTACCTGAGCTGAAGCGAGCCGGTCCGGGGCACCCTCGCCGCGAAAGTGTGACACTTAGGCGAAAAGTGTCACACTTTTTCAACCACCTACCCCTCCGCCAACTCCGCCACCCCCGTCACCCGGTGCAGCGGATACGTCCGTACCTCGTCCGCCGTGTGGTCGTACGCCGTGACGAAGCCGCCCTCCACGCGGATCGGGGCGATGACGCGCTGGCTCGCGGTGCCCTCGGCGTTGACGTAGCCGATCCAGAGGGTGTCGCCGGTGAGGACGGCGGCCTGCATGGTGGCGAGGGTCTCGGCCGAACTGGTGCGGGGGAGTTCGCCGTTCGGCGACGGGGTCGATTTGAGGGGCGTCGTGGAGGCGCGGTCGCCCGCCCTGATCGCGCGGATCGCCGCCGACAGGAGGGTGGCGTCCGGGGTCGGCGGGCCGTCCGGCACCGGTTCCGGGGCCGTGCGGGGCGGGCTGCGGTGGGCGTGGGCCCGGGTGATGACGACATCGCCGTCGGCGGACTCGGCGGCCGGCGCGAACCCCATCGCGCGCAGCCCGTCCAGCAGTGCCGCCGGGTCGGCCTGGGCGGCCAGCACGGTCGGCGCGAGGCGGCGCAGGCGCAGGCCCGCGGACCGTTTGTCGGCCAGGATCTCGGAGAGCACCGAGTCGTCGTCGCAGCGCACGTACGCCGAGGCCGCGCCGATCCGCAGATGGCCGTGTCTGCGGGCGACGTCGTCGATCAGGTAGGCGAGGGGCTGCGGGACCGGCGTACGGGAGTGCGCGGTGAGGAAGTCGTGCAGGTCGGAGGCGGAACGTCCCGCGTCCAGCGCGCGGCGCACCGAGCCCGGCGTGAAGCGGTAGACCGTCGCCCCGCCCTTCGACTCCACATCCGCGAGCACGTCCAGCATGTCCGCCAACGGCCGCTCCAACGGGCCCGGCGCCACCGCCGTCAGGTCCGCCTGGAGCAGGACGTGGTCCAAGGGCTCGGGGAGGAGCGGCGCGAGGAGACGAGCGGCGGCCGCACTCGCCGCGGCCTGCTCGGCGGGGGCGAGGGGTTGGGGGGAAGTGGGCGGGCGGTGGTGGTGGTGATGGACCGGGAGCTTGTCGCCGGGGCCGGAGGGATCGGAGGGGGCTGACGGGGCTGAGGGGCCAGAGGGGTTGGCGACGCCGGAGAAGCCGGCCACCGCGAGCCCGCCACCCCCGTCCCCGTCCCCGCCCTCCACACCTCTGCCACTGCCTCTACCACCGCCACTACCTCTGCCACCCGCCACCGCACCCCGCAGCCCCAACAACGCCCGCCCCTGCGCCGACAGGGCCCCCCGCCCCGTCACCCCCAACATCTCCGCCTCGCTCAACGCCCACCGGGCAAGGCGACTACGTAGATCGTCGCCCTCCTGCGGACCCGCCTGCGCACCCCCCGCCCCCCGAACCGGCCGCTCCCACCGCAACCGCGCCAGCACGGACTCGGCGGACGGCGAGGCCCCCTCGGGGAGCCCCGCGAGCAGGCCCAGCACCCGGTGCCGTACCTCCGGAGCCGCCGACCGGTCCAGCCCCGGGCCCAGCGCGGACAACGTCCGGTCCTTCCCGTACCGCCCGC
>Ga0307517_10013606_pt1 | contig 11026 bp, 5 predicted proteins | sample 23_EM_MG_FD_194515 | JGI IMG/M metagenome (GOLD analysis project Ga0307517, IMG submission 194515) | Populus trichocarpa ectomycorrhiza microbial communities from riparian zone in the Pacific Northwest, United States - 23_EM | ecosystem: Host-associated > Plants > Roots > Unclassified | place... | reverse complement strand
ATAAAAAAATAAAATAAAACAAATATAAACTTAAATGAAAAAGTAGGTGGTATGCCATAAGTTTCGCAAAAGATGTAATTTGTTCTTTAAACTTTAAAAATTATGCAAATTATATAATTTCAATTTCTTAATATTTTTTCAATTTAATTTTGATATAAAAGTTCTCTTTTATTATTTTTTTAGTCCCTGATTGAAAGAGCAGAGAGAGGGGTTGTCGGATTCCAGTGGTAGAGAGGGAGAAATGTTGTTGACGTCGATTTAGGCAACCAACGATATTTGTGTCAAATAGTTTCATTTGATTAGGGAAGTTCATATTAGGTGTTTTTTTACCTTTAAAGTTCGTGAAAAAACAGATCTGAGTTCGGGTTGATTTTGGTTTTTGGGATGGTTTTTTTGGGTTTTTTGAGGCCATAGATAAGTTTATCACGGTTTCTATGATGTTTTAGGTCAAAATAGGTTGAAAACTGATTTTTAGGTAAAAAAAAAACTTATGTCCTGATTTTCTAGCCACTGTGCAAATCATACGACTCGTCGTCTGATTTTTGTTTTCAAAATAATTTGGGGCAGATGACATGTCATCCACCATAGTTGCAAAAAAAAAAGGGTCAAACGCACTTAGGCTAGGCTCACTGCCAAGCCCAATCGTGGTTGGGTCTGGCATTGGCCATACCCAATGCACCAAGATCTTGACACACTGTCAAGCCCAATTATAGCTGGGTTTGGCTAGCGTCAGACCCAACGCACCTTCATTAGGGTGTGTTTGTGTTCTGAAAAATTTATACCCATAAGTTTTTCTTAATCCGGTGTTTTTTGGTAAAGATATACTGATAAAATATTGGTTTATCATTAGTCACCTAATCTTTGCAATATAATAATAAGCGAAGACTTTAATTAATTTCCTAGTTCGGGTAGAGAAATGAGTTTTGCTCGTATAAAAAAGGGGAATAAGCTAGAAAAAATGCGAGAAAATATGCATATGGACCAGAAGAAATTCTTTCAGACATAAAATATGAAGAATCTATACTTAGAAAAATTATAAGAGATCACAGATACCATGCCTATCATCTATACAAATTCCTAAGTGATTATGTGGAACTCGGAAAGGATGAAACTAAGAAATTTCTAAGTGATTATAGGTTTTTTGAAAAGTGAGTATCTGTAGCTTTCCCAACATTGTTATAAGGTTTAAGAGCCCTCCACTAAAGAGTGGTTATCATGATCTTTTTTTTTTAATTTTTTGACGAGGCATGAGAGCCCCTCACTGAAGAGTAGTGATTAGATGATGTTGCTATCTGTACTAGAGAGACCAAGTCCATCCATTGAAGAGTGATACATATAACATTAAGGAGATTAAGTCCATACCTTGGAGATTGGTGTATTTAGCATTAGGGAGATCACATACATCCCTCAGAGATTGGTGCATATAGCATTGGGGAGACTACGTCTATCCCTTGGAGATTGGTACATATAATATTGGGGAGATCACATCCATCCCTAAGAGATTGATGCATATAGCACTGGGGAGACTGCGTATATTTCTTGGAGATTGGTGCATACAACAATGGGGAGACTGTTTCTATCCCTTAAAGCTTCATGAATATAGCATTGGAGAGATCATATTCATCCCTTAGATATTTGTGCATATAGTACTTGAGAGACTACACCTATTCCTTAGAGATTAGTGTATATAACACTAGGAAGATCACATTCATTCTTTGAAGATTGATGCATATAACACTAGGGAGATCACATTTATCCCTTTGAGATTAATGCATATAGCACTGGGAAGGCTACATCTATCCCTTAGAGATCGGTGCATATAGCACTGAAGAGATCACTTTCATCCCCTGGAGATTGGTGCGTATAGCACTGGGAAGATTACAGTTATCCCCTAAAGATCGGTGCATAAAGCACTAAGGAGATCACTTTCATCCCCTGAAGATTGGTGTATATAGCATTGAGGAGATTACATCTATCCCTTTCTAAGAGAATTGCACCTTCTTAGGATAAGTGTTGAGAGGCCTTCAGTCATCACCTGGAGAAAATAAAAGGTCATTTTGAATAAGTCATTCATATTCAAGAAACTTACATTTTTATCAAGGATTATACATCCTGAAATGATATGAGTGATAGGTATGGAGGAGGTTCTTAGAAGGAAACATGTCTTGGAGGTGACATTAAGACATATGCTTAGAATACTCTGATTACTTCACTTGGAAGGTCAATCACGCTGGTTGTCCTTGTAAAAACAAGGAGGTCCATCTCGTAGTAAACTGGTTTTTTCAATCTGTATGTGATTTTTCATGAATTGCTTCATTCTGGACAAGCTTTTATTTGGTAAGTTATAAAGTTTTCTCTAGATAGCATGTTCACTTACTCTTCTTATTAAGGCTTGTATGGTCATTGGCTCAATCAATTCTTTTACCTTGAACATCTTCTCGTTGAATCTCTTTAAATATGCCCGTGTAAACCCTTCCTCTTGTTGGGCAACACAAAAAAGGTCTGTGGAGTTTTTTTTAGCATGTATGCTGATGCTAAAACATGCCACTAGCTTAACGCATAGGTCACTGAATCCTTCAATAGAGTTTAGTTCCAAGTTGTTATACCAAGCACATGTAGATCCTCTAAAGGTTGTAAGGAGTATCTTTCATATTGAGTCACGATCTTGGATGATCAATTCCAAGCTACTGCGCATATTTTGTACATGTTCTTTTGGGGCAGCCAAGCCATCACAGTTGTCCAAACTCGTTTTCATAGAAATATAGTCTTTAGGGAGTCAAATGCTCAATATGCGTTTGGACAAGGGAGAAACTCTTCATTGATGGGGGTTATAAACATTCCCCTAGGTATGCTCATGCATAAATTGTCTCTTAGTTTTTCGTCTGTTGGGCTCTTAGGAGCCCAGAGAGCTTGGCATAAAATGATAGTTATAGTAACCATTATCCATCCTATAGTAGCTAGGGGGAGTACATTCGGAGTATTTATTATGTACATGGGTGTGGCAATGATCCCTTGAGAGACTTCTATAATTATCATTCTTATAGGCTCCTTGTGCAACCGATGGTCGTGGCGCTAAAGCATTGTGTGTTATTGAGGGTGTTAAAACTTGTTGGGGTGGCAAGGTCTGATTTTTCCATCGAGTTGCCAACACGGTCTAGGTGAGGAGTTACACCTGACTAGTGAGTTGTTGAAGCTCTTGCTGGGTAGGAGTGTTCATAGCAACGAGTTGATTTGTCCCACGTCCTAACCCATGTGGGCATTGGCTGTGTGCCATGAAATGCCCTGAAAATATTAAAAACAAGTTTTAGGAAGAAACCGATGACTTTTTTATCATCCTTCTTATAGATGACACCATTAATGAAATCCTAAAAATCCAAGTAACCTAGGAATAAGGCTTCCGGGTTGAATAATCAATTAATCAATTAGCCCTAGCAATCTCATCCATTCTCTCTAGCTAAGGTGGTTGATAGCTTGTATTTGATGCTTGGTAACCAAGGTGGCTTGTGGCTAATATCTGCAAAAGATCCCCTTTGATGGAGGTGGGGATTTTTCGATGCTTAAATAAGTATCTTTTTAAAGAGAAAAAATACAATAATATTCTAGAAAGAGATGCTCTAAAAATATATATGTAATAGAGAATGAAGATTGTGAACTTCTGTTCTGAAGTTCTCATTATATATTTATAGCTCATGAGTCTTGTCCTTTTGTGGAGAGGAGGGATTGAAATGTAATTTTATTTTTGTGATATTTTAAGTTGTATTGTGAGTTGTATTCCACTTATTTTATCCAACTAAAAGATGGTGACATGGCTAGCCATAAAAGACTTTAATACATCTAATGGTCTTGGTAGGGTATTGACTTGTTTAATTAAGCCTATTTATTGAGAAATAATTCCTCTATGATTTTATTTAAAAATCTATAGAATTGATGGTGTTTGATCCAATCAACTCTTAGATCTGGCCAACGCCAGACCCAACACGTCTGGGTTAGACACACTGCCAATCCCATATATGGTTGGGTCTAGCTAATGTTAGACACAGCACGCTTAGGCTAGGCACAGTATTGAGCCCATTTGTGATAGGGTCTGGCTAGCACCAGACCTATCATGTCCAGGGCTTGGCACACTACCAAGCTCAATCGTGGTTGGGTCTGGCATTGGTCATATCCAATGTGTCTGAGTCTTGGTATACTATCAAACTTAATTGGGACTGGGTCTAACTAGCGTCAGACACAACGTGTCTGGGGCTTAGCACACTTCCAAACCCAATTATGGGTGGGTCTGACGCTATTTGGCTAGCGCCAGACCCAACATACTTTTACTAGAACGTGTTTGTATTTTAAAAAATTTATACCCATAAGTTTTTTTTAATTTAATATTTTTTTAATAAAAATATATTGATAAAATTTTAATTCATCAGTGTTAATAAACATGAACTTGAATGAGCATGGTTCATGTCGGACTCCGTCCGACTTTCGAATCTCCTTGTCTATATGCATATGATGATGACGATAGATAAATATTTTTTTCATGAGTCTTCCTTCTGTATTAAATTGGCGATAAAAGACAAGGAAAATAAGTTTTACTCAATTTCGAAACAACCAGCAGTCGTGAAGGGCAACTAAATAAAATGATTATTGTACTGGAAGACTGGACTTGAAAATCAAAGTGTATATGGCTGCTAATCTGAGCAAGAGAAATCATCAAACATCGGTCTTTTTCCATTCAAACAACCATTCTCGCTTTCGTAAGATCATGGCATGGTTTGGTATTCGGGAAAGAGTAATGCTGCCGAGAAGGTCGATCGACTTGATAAACCAATTGATTGCTGTTAATTATGAAGCTTTGTCTTTGTAGGAGCTTCATATACATCCAATTCGAGATAGCATTTGTTTTGGGTAAAATCTTTTATTGATAAACATTTTTCATTTTTTTTCTGTATTCATTTTGTATAAAATACTTTTAACAAAAAACTGGTCGAGGTTCTGTTAATGTCAAACTTTTAAAACTTTTAAAACTTATTTTAAACTTATAAGATTATATAAAATATATTAATGAGAATAACTGACTCAAAATTTTAAATTAATAAATAATATAGCTACTTAGAAGTTAGAACCACTCTCAACCATTCATCTCTCAATCCATGAAAGTGATTATATCTCACAATTGGCCTTTTATAATATAATGTTAGAGTTTTAATAACTAAAAAAACACAAGTCTAGTTCATAATACCTTTATAGTTTTAATTAAATTAAAAACTTTATAATAAGATATTGGAGAGTCAATGCAATTTTTAAACTTTTTTTAAGTTTAAAGAATTTTCATTTTAACAAATGTGTTAGTAAATGAATATAAAATCATTTTTAAAATCTTATTTAGTAGTATATTGACAAACCTCATAATATATATAAGCTATTTAGATCAGTACGGGTCAATCAAAATTTCTTAAGCATGCAAAAAGATGTTTAGACGATAATAATATTTTTAAAGAAGCAAGAAAAATTCAATACTCAAGTCACTAACTTGACTGGATTCGATAAGACTGGGTAGTTTAATAATTTGATTTAAACTATAGGCAACGATATCAGACAAACCGTAAAAAAATATCTAGCAACAATCAACCAAAACAACTAAGCCACCAATATTATACCCAGAAGGAAAAGAAAAGAAAAGAAAAAGATCGTTGGAAACCTATCGTCACTCCATTGTGAACATCGCCTACCATAAAAGAGCTTGTTGAGATGGTTCAAACCTGATTGCAATATTCTAGATAGCGACATAAAAAGAAGTCACATTGGTCGCTAGAGTAACGTTCCAGAAAAGCAAATCGAACAAAATAAAATGAAATGAGCATCCACCTATATTCAATAAATCAATTCTATTTAATTCAAGAATAAAATGTATTGTAAAAAAATAAATTTAACAAAGAATAACAAATAAAAAGACATGAGGTAACCTAATAAATAAAAAATGATAAAACCAAGGTCATAGAAAGCATGAAAAAAAAATCAGAGCTCAATCTTCAATTAAATTAATATAGAATGATAAAATCGAAAAAACATCAATTTAGAAAAATGATAAAAAAAAAAAACCAAAGCAATCTTAGGCAAACCTCATGAAGCCAAGTTCATTTCCAAAGCTTGTAGCTCATGAAATCTTAGACACGGGTTTAACCAAGAATATCAAATTCAAACCAATTTAATGTCAAAGAATTAAATCGGGTAAAAAAGTTACTAGTTTTGAAAGTTTTCCAAAGCAAAAAAAAAAAACAAACAAAAACAACAACAACAACAGTCAAAAGAATAAGGATGAAATCTATTAGGAAAAAAAATTACGGAGGGTGGAATAAAAAAAAATACAACTCCAAAAATTATCTTAGATTACAAAAAAAAAATAGCAATTAAAAGAATGAGGATCAAATTTGACAAAGCAAAAAAAAATTGAACGATGATGAAATAAAAAAATTTCATTCAATGAATTATTTAAAAAAAATCATAACCAAAAGAACATGGACTAAATAAAAAAGAAATAAAAGTTTAGGGGCTAACTTGAAAAATCAAGTTGTGGGGCATAAAGACCGAGGTTGAGAGCGAGAAGAAAAGAAAAAGAAATGGTTGTCGGTGACAAACTAGAGTTTTTATCGGTGCATGCACCACATATCCATGAAGAAAATACTAAGATGAAGCTGAGGCAACCCTGAAATGACCTTTTTGGCTGTTGAAATCATATTGGTGAATATTATGGGCAAACATATACTAAAAAGGTATATTGACATTTAACTAGAAAATGTCAAGAATTTTTTTTTTGTTCTTAAAATTTTTTAGAATTTATTTTTTTAATTTCATTCTTCAACATTGGATTTATTGGATTTTATAATTTGATTTGATTTGATTTATATGAAGTTATCATGATCTCATAACCCGAGTCGTGAGTTTTATGAATTAACCGTGTTATTTAGATTATTTGTTTGGTTATTTTTTTAATTATTTTTATTTCAACTTCATCCTTCAACTTTTGGTTGATTGAAAATTGAGCTTCATAATTCTTTTTTTATTTACTTTTTATGGGGTTATCATGGTCTCATGACTTGGGTCGTGAGTTTTAAGGGTTGGCCAAGTTGTCTCGGGTTTTTTTTAATTGATTTTTTTTCCAGTTTCATCATTCGACATTAAGTTTGTTGAGAATTGAATTTTATATTTTTTTTTATAGAGTTATCCTGGTCTTCTAACCTAAGTTTAGTAGGTTAACTTGGATTAACTCGGGTAATTTTTTTTTGTCATTTTTCTTATTTTATTTTTTCTTAATTTAATCCTTTAACATTGGGTTGATTGAGAATTGAGTTTCATATTTTATTTTTTTTATTTTCTTTCTATGAGGTTATCATGGTTTTATAACTCAGGTCGCGGGCTAGGCTAGTTGGCTCGAGTTTTTTTGTTTCTTTTTTAGTTATTTTCTTTTTAATTTTATCCATCAATATTAGGTTGTTGGAGGAATTAATCTTTATAATTTATTTTGGTTTGCGTTCTATGAAGTTATCTCAATCTCATGACCTAGGTTACAAGTTTGATTGGTTGACTCGGGTGGGTTTTTGTGTTATTTTTTAATGGATTTTTTTTTTAATTTCATCCATCAATATTAAGTTAATTAAGAATTGAGCTTCATAACTTGTTTCAATTTACTTTCATGGGGTTATCCCGATCTCAAGACCCAAGTTTAACAGATTAACCCGGGTTGATTCAATTCATTTTTTTAGTTAAATTTTGTTTTCAATTTCATTATTCGATATTGGATTAGTTGAGAATTGGGTTTAATATTTTTTTTATCTATTTTCTATAGAGTTATCAAGGTCTCATAACCTGGGTAACAAATTTGACAAGTTAACCTGAGTTGATTCAAGTCGATCTCATATATCGTTGTTTCAATTTTTTAAAAAAGATGTCTTGATTTATTTTTTTTATAGTCAAATTATATTTTTGTCGATCAACTAATTTATCTTTGAATGTGTCAAGTTAACCAATTACATCAAATCAAATCATCTTATAATTAAAAAAAAAATCTAAAAAAACATATTAACAACATTAAATATATTTTTATATAAAAAATCTCACCCAGTAGCACGAGTAATGATCTAATTGTTATTTTAAACTATCTTGCAAAGAAATTAAATAATAGTTAAGAATGATGGATCAATTAGAATTTTGGACCAAAAACTTATTAATCTTTTATTAATAACACGTTTTTCTTCCTTTTTACATCATAACAAACACAATCATATTCTCACACTTTTTTTATCCATTTTTATTGCTTCTCACACTCGGGTTTAGACATATTATAAAATATGATTTAGCCTGAAATCTCAATGGCCTTGACCTCGGCCTTCTTTTCCTCTGCCTTGGGAATAGTCACAGTAAGCACTCCATTCTCCATGCTGGCTTTCACTTGATCCATCTTTGCGTTCCCAGGCAACCTGAACCTGCGTAAAAACTTGCCGCTGCTCCTCTCAATTCGATGCCACTTATCATTTTTTCCCTCCTGTTCTTTGCTCCTCTCTCCACTGATTTGCAGGATTCTACCCTCTTCCACCTCCACTTTGACCTCCTCTTTCTTTAGCCCCGGAAGGTCAGCTTTGAAAACGTGAGCTTCTGGAGTCTCTTTCCAATCGATTCTTGCATTGACAAAAGCTGATGTTTCGCCAGTTGAGGCAGGAACATTGGCCAGTGTAGAAGAGAAGAGGTCCTCGAAAGGATCCCAAATGTCGAGAGAAAATGGATCGAACACGTTGGTCTTTCGGCTGCCGAAGAAGCTAGGAATGAGGGATGCCATGGTTGGAAGTAACTAGATAGAAACAAACAAATTTTATAGAAAATCAGAGGACTGCTGAGAATTTTTACTTCGATTAGTTCACGACGAAATGAAACAAGCTATATATAGGGGTGGGAAGAGGCTTCTAGCTTTAAAAAATCAAGAAAAAGAAAGAGCATTCTAGCACTTTGTTGCTCCATCCCTTGAATCATCACATTAGCTCTAAATATTATTTTATTATCCATATCAATAATAATCGATGGAACCTTCCTTTTCTTCTCCACTCTTCTACTTCCTTCGGAGGAACGATCCTTTTCCGAAGAAGCTACTGGAACTACATTGGCATACAAGTAGGTCAAGATTGTATATGTATATATATAAAAAGAAAATAAATTTCTCGCAGCCAAAACAAAGCTTTTATCGAGTATATAAATTTTCTTTCTTTCGAATTTATGTTGCTACGATGCTGTCACTTGCATATAAGTGAAGTGATATCACATATAGAATTTTCTTGTATGCTTTTGTTTTTTTTATCTAGCCTTATGATATAATTATGCATATGACCTTTGATTGTATAATACTTTATTTTTTCTTCCAGAATCACTCTTCAAGAAAAGAGATTATTAGGAATTTAGAATTATTCTGTTCGCTTAGTAAAATAGAATTACTGGAGAAGAATCATTTTGTGTTCGTTGCTTCCCTGAGGAATCTAAATATATTATTATTATTATTATTATTATTATTATTATTATTATTTTTAGTTTAACGTAGGTGTCCGGGCCAGCTTGCGCGCACCTCGACTAATCCCACAGGCCCTGAAGTTAATGACTATGTAAGCCTCCAATGGCCATCATATGAGCAACCACAAGGCTCGAACCTGAAACCACAAAATTAACGACTAAATATATTATTATTGTTAATATTGTTGGTTGTCACATAGAATAAACTAGCTTTTTTGCTCGTTCTGTATTACGATTTGGTGATTTTTTCAGCCTAAAAAAATGTTAAGATGTTAGAATATAAAAAAATTTATATATTATAACCAAAATATTTTTAAAATACTTAAATGATAATATGTTGAATGATATATTTTTTAAAAAAAATTAAAAAGACAGAATATTGTATCGACATAATCCAATAATTGTTAACTTATGAAACATGTGATTTAGGATGTGAGATCATAATAAAATCATGAACTTACATCAAAATAAATTAAAAAAACTCAATTATAATAAATTAAATAATAAAGGCTAAAAGTGAAAAAAAAATTAAATTTAAAAAAAATGACCAAATTAGTAAACATATATAAGTGGCTAGCACAACACTACGTATGGGCTAGGCCAAATTTTCTCAAACATAAAAAGAACAAAGTTAAGCTACGTTAGGGTTACGATTTCTAAGGAAGTAAAATAAATTCAAGATTCAGGTTAAATTGACTAGGTTTAATAAGTTCAACTAGTTTAACAATATAAAAAAAAAAGGCAACTCTAATTTAATAACATTAAAAATCAAGTAAATCCGAGTCAATCTTTTAAACCTGAGTTAATCTTTTAAAATTATAACTCGTGAAATCTCAAGCTCAGACTCAATCAAGAAGCCCAATTCTCAACAAAAATAAAGCCTAAAAAAACTCAACAAAAATAAAGCCTAAAAAAATATTGATAACCTGTGTTAACCTATTAAGTCTATGACCTGAGTCATTTGACAAGAATCACCAAATTTGAAAAATCTTGAAATCTGATTTTCAACTAATTAAATGTTGAAGGATAAAATTAAAAAAAAAATTATACAAAAGGATAAAAAAAACTATTGTAAGCAAAAAAAAATGACTCGAGTCCATCCAAGTTAACCCGTCAAACTCACAGGTCAGGTTATGAAATTAGGTAACCTGATAGAAAGGAAAGCGAAAGGAATCATGAAACCCAATTATTAAAAAACCACTAATAGCTTACAAAACCCGTGACTTGGGTTATTTAACCGGAAACACCAAATATAGAAAAACCACGAAACTCAATTCTCAACAAACCAAATATTGAAGAATTAATTTTTAAAAAACAAATTCAACCACACAAAAGGATCTAAAAGAAGAAAGAGTAATTAAAACAAAAAAAAAGTGTGACCCACCCGAGTTAACCTACAAAACCCACGGGTTAAGTTATGAGACTGAGATAACCCGATAGAAGGAAAAACAAAGAAAACCATGAAGCCTATTTTATAAAAAAAAAT
>Ga0307517_10013605_pt1 | contig 11027 bp, 6 predicted proteins | sample 23_EM_MG_FD_194515 | JGI IMG/M metagenome (GOLD analysis project Ga0307517, IMG submission 194515) | Populus trichocarpa ectomycorrhiza microbial communities from riparian zone in the Pacific Northwest, United States - 23_EM | ecosystem: Host-associated > Plants > Roots > Unclassified | place... | reverse complement strand
TAAATTAAACTAGAGAATTAGTTCTACACAACTTATGAAAAATTTAATAGGTGACAATTGTCTTCTAACAATGGACTTCCCTTTTATCATACTCATGTTATGCACTTGCAAATTAATATCATGCTACATTATTTAATATTTTTTTCTTTGATTTTAATAGTCAAAATATCTTCTAATCACTTTTCTTAAATCAAATCCTAACCAAGCCACCCGCAGATAACTTAATATATTCACAATAATTCTTAAATCAATGACGAAATTGACAAGAATTTCGATAGATAAATATTTTTATACTGCAAGATTGATTTATTTTTATATTGAATCAAGATATGCATTTTTCAACAAAAATTTTTTTTAATGAAGTGTTGGTCTAGCGGTTAAGGCACTGCTATATTCCTACAAGGGTAAGAACACAAGTTTGATCCTTAGAAAGCGTATTTATTGGGAGGGGCAACTATGAACCTCGAACGGGACTTGTCTCATCCTTTAAAAGAATGCGAGGATACCCGGATAAAAAAAAAACATTAAAATGATGGCATGAACCTAGAAAGCAGGCTTATATGAAACATATATAACAACCTTAATTTGGGTCCCAAATTTCCTACTTCGAGACCATAGAAAAGGTCTCCACATTTGGTGTTGTTAGCTTATACTCTTCAATTCTATTTTACATGTTCTCAGTAAAGAGTGGTGATATTTTTTTATTTTTTTTAATCATAAAGAGCAGTGATAATTGAATGAGGAAAACTTACCATTCCTTGAAAATATCATAATTGTAAAATATGACTCAATTTGATTGATTGGTCCGTAAATTTCAAGGCCGGTATTTTATTTGTGTTGGAGACTTGTAATGTATTTGAGACTGTAATGTATAATATTTTTTAAAAATATTTTTTACTTGAAAATATATTAAAATAAATATTTTATATATTTTTATATTAACACATTAAAATCATTGAAAAACACTAAAAAATTATTTATTTAATGTTTTTTCATACTAAACATGCTTTTAAAACATAATTTTAACTACAAAAACAAACTTTATCTTTGTAGTTGAACATGATAAAACATTGATTCTGACAAAACCCATTTAACCTAGTTGAGTTTTTTTTTTTTTTTTGATAAAAACATAATCAAGTCAACAACAACCAAGAAAAAAAATAAAATATTATTGTTTTAATTAAAATAGTTCACTCGATGATACCCTTTAATGAATTAGATATGAGAAAAAAAAAAATTCTCATTTGCGTGATGCTGCGTATGAGAAAAATTACTGATAGGGAGCTACGATGCCATAGTCCAATGTCCAGTATCGAAACATAGGCTCAAAACCCCATTCAAGTACTGGATAATTTGTCCAACATGTTTGGGCTTAGAGCCTCCGATTGCCTGTTGGGGATGAAGAAGATCTCTGAATTTTATTGGCCTCAGCTTGCAAATGAGAGAGGAGATTGGACTTCTTGCATGCTATATTTGTGTTTGTTATTTTTTGTAGTTATAATTTTAAAAAAATAAGTTTTAAATAAATTGTTGTTAGTTGTGATTAGTTGGATTTAAATACGTGTTTGGTAAAAATTATGATTGAAGTTTACCTGTAGTAAAAAATATGTATAAAATGTTTGATGAAAGTGTGGCTGCAATTGCTTTTTAAAGTGTATTTTTATTTGGAAATGTATCAAAATAATATTTTTTTTTTATTTTTTAAAAATTATTTTTGATAGCAGCACATCAAAATGATCTGAAAAAATAAAAAATATATCAATTTGAAGCAAAGAAAAAATAAAAAAAATTTCAAATCTTTTTAAAAACGCTTTTGAAACGCAAAAATAAATAGTGTTTTACGAAACTCAGTTAAAAAAGCATATAAAAACTGCTTCACAAAATCTGCATTTCAAACTCAGTTTTTTAGTGGCTCCTACAGAAAATACAATTTAGTTTGTTACCAAATACTTTGCTGTATTTGTTTTATCACAAACACAAAAATGAGTGAAAAACAAACACAACCTAACCATTAAATTCACGATAAAACATAATCTACCAATACCGAAGTGGATTCACGAAAAATTACTCATCTTTTGCTTTTTGGAAAGAAAATTACTCTAGTTTTTAGTTATAATCCAAAACTACTTCTTATTAAATTTTAACTTAAGCTTAAAATATATTTGGTAGAAATTTCATTTTCAAAAAATTACTAAACTCACCTTGTAGCATAGTTATTTAAATTGGGTTGATCCGATAATCTGCTTATTCGAGATCTAACTGCAATATGAGTTACTTGATTTTTTTTTTTAGTTTTTTTTTTAAATAATATTGTTTAATTTTTCTTTTAAATATTTTTTTTTATCCAAAACGATATTAATTTTGTTTTAGACAAAAAATAAATAAGAATTAACAGAGCCAGGTTAACCCATGGATCTGCAGATTAACCCGGCAATTAATGTATGACCCAAGCCTTTATACCTTGTCATTGCCCATGTAAATTATCAATTTGCAGACTTGTAAAAATAATCCATTCAATAGGGGTTTAAGGCATGTCTCTACAAAACCCTCATCTCACCTGAGACAAGACAGAAACTTCAACACAGTAACCTACCACCTGCTATCATCAACCTGATACTTAAACATGTTCACTCGCTCCCCAACAACCAAAAAGTTATTCTTTTTCTTTCGTTCACACAAATCCCACTTCTCCACTAACATTGTTGGTGAAAAACCAGTCCTTGTAAGTCCTTTTTTCCCTTTCATTTTGTCAGTTTTATTGTTTTGTTCTTTGATGAGTTTATTCTAGTGATTGTATTTTTGTTTCTATTTGGATAGGTGAGAGATTTTATACATTCTGCACTATATGATCCAAAACATGGGTACTTCTCTCAAAGATCAAGGTCCGTTGGAGTTCTTGAGAGAAGCATTAGGTTCAATCAACTTGAAGGTATTGTTGATGATTTGCGATTGAAATCTTATTTTTTGTGATTTCTGATATGGGATTCATGAAAAATTTTAAATCTTTTTTTCCGATGATAACAATTTTGCAATGAAGGTTTTTTTTTTAATTAAAAAAACTGGGTCTGGCTCCTTATGTGTGGCAATGCATAAATTCTGCTGAAACAATAAATTAATGAACAAACTAAAATCTCGGTTATGTTTCTTAGACAATGCATGTGCAGGAGGTCGTGTCGTGTCGTGATAAATGCTTGGGAGAAGTAGCTTGCTGGGTGTAGATTAGCTGCACTGCAAAGCAAAAAATGAATCTATTGGCAGGAAATTTTGGCTCATACAGAAGATGATAGGAGTAAAATTTCTATAAATTGGATTTGTTAGGAGAGCCAAAGATCATTTTTCATAAATGAATTGGTGAAAAGATGTATCACCCAATGAAAAATTAGAATTTAAAAGCATGACGCATAAAGCTTATTGAGTTATTGGCCTTATTACTTTCGGAGCTGTAATGGTATGCTGGGTATATGCTTCATGATGCACCAGTCATGTGTTTTCGTGACTTTGACACAAGCCAAATTTTTTTGTTTGAGTAAGTTAGTGCTTTTGATTTTCAGACTTTAGCATTGATTATTCATAGTCTGAATTTGTTTTGAGTACCCTGGACTATCATACTTTTACAGACTGAAATTTATACTTGGCTTTAATACGGCAGTGAGTAGAAATTTCAGACTGTCACTAGTTCTTTTGGAGTAATTTTGCTAAAATTTGTTTTTGAGCATCTTTGTTTGCATGTTACAGGAAGAAAAGCTTATATGAACCACTTGGATAAAATTTACAAGCGGAGTGACATCTCATGGTTTACTCCAGTAGAGCTTTTTAAGGTAATCTCCCTCCACGCCCCTCACTGCAAAATGAGAAATTCTGAATTTTTTCAATTAAGAAAATCAGGGTTCAAGCGGTTTTTTCATCGTCATTTCATTCACATAACTGACAAGAATCTGCTATTACTTTCTCATTTGGAATTAGCTAGAGTTTATGAAGGATTAAATAATGTCTCTTTGTATCTATTTTCTTGCTTTTCTTTTCTTTCATCATCCACCCTTTAATTCGAGATCTTGATTATCTGTTTTCACAAGCCTTTTAATTTGAAGATTCATCATAATGGTTATAGTAAATCTTACTTGAAAAAAATGGAAAGAAATTTTTTTTGTCTAATGACTTTCTTGTTTTCTCATGTTCTGAACCTCTCCTTCCTTCTAGCCTTGGTATGCCCATGGAATTGCTGAAGCCATAATGCGTACATCACAACTTTCTGTTCCACTACAAGTAAGCTCCATATCCCTCTCAAATTGCAGACAGTTCATTTATTTATTTATTCTGAGTTTTAATAATTGTCTTCTGTGATTTGATTTTTAAAAGCATTCTGATTTATATCATTGTCCAGTATTTGAAGAGAAAGATTAAAGGCATGGGTTGCTCGGTCTAACTGATTTTCTATCATGAATTGATCACTGCATCTGAAGTAATCTGTATGTAGATGGAACATCTAGGCCCATATTTTTCTTCTATAAACTTAATGGTCTTGAGAGAAAGATCTCAGGTTGCAATTATACAACACACAGTTATGCTGAAAGCACACCTAACCATTCCCTTCCCTCTGTCCAAACATAGTGTTAGGTTCAATAGATTTACTTGAACTTTCTTTATTCTTTAGCTTCTGGTTACAGAAAACTGATATGTTGGACATTGCCTATGCTGGGACTTTTTTCTATTCATATGAATTATTGCTCTCATGTCAGATTTTGGATTTATGAATTTGATCTGGCAATGATAGCAGAGATCCAATTGTTATCTAATTTCTGGTTTCCATTGATGCCTTGAGTTCTGCATGACAAACATATTCTCTGAAATTTGATCCTGCTGTTTTATAACGTGTACTCAGATATATGAAATTGGTGGTGGATCAGGAATTTGTGCAAAGGGCATTCTAGACTACATAATGTTGAATGCACCTGCCAGAATATACAACAACATGACTTACACGTATGTGGGTTTACCATCCCTTTGTCTATCATGGAACGAGTAAAATTCTCATATTTTAACTTCAAGTTTATGCATGCCCGTGATATCTATCTTATTTACTAGCTTTCACAGGATTGTGGATATCTTGTTCTAAGTTACATTTCATTTGGTGCAGCTCAGTGGAAATCAGTCCCTCTCTGGCTGAAATACAAAAAGAAACTGTAGGAGAAGTTCGTAGTCACTTGTCAAAGTTTAGAGTAGAATGTCGTGATGCTGCTGACAGGAGTGGATGGGGTATGATTCCTTGAATTTTTTAACTTATTTATTATTTCTTCATTATTCCCACTGTGGGATTGGAATATGGACTGAAGATCTATACTTTAAATCCACTGGATGGGTCCAGCCCTTCTCCAGTAACCCTCTTCCCTTGGTAATCTTTAGTGAGACTTGGACACGCACCACACTGTCCATAATTTTTGAGGGGTTGAGGTGAACACTATGATTCACTCAAGATTGAATGATTTTATCAAGAAAATGTATGGAACATGGTAACTCTGAGGACCATATAAAAATGTTCCTTTTCCCATTCTCAAAAAATAAAATTATTCTCCTCTTTTCTGCTCGGCTGTTCATTCCTGAGTCAATCAAACATCCTACTGTCAACACTGATCTCTGACTCCTTTCAACTATAAATCATTTTGCCATTTGTTTTTCCTGCATATCGCTGTCTCTGGCTGAGACACTGATTTTAGTTTGTCTTTCTAACAGGGGATATCAAGCAACAACCATGTTGGGTGATCATGCTGGAGGTATTTTTATCTTAAGTTGTTCTTAGGGTGACAAGTTGTTGCTATTAAGCCAGTGGTGCAAGTTATTCCCCAAAATCAAGTATTTAGAGATGCATGACATTCTGCTAGTGTTTTCTAGTTCCTACCTACATATTCTGATGGTTAAGATCGCATGTTTTGACCAAATTGATGCATGGGACTGTGATAAAGAATTGAAGCAATGTCACGAGGAGCATATTGACATGCCTGTTCTTTTAAGCATGAGGTCGCATATCAAACCATTTAAATACAAGAGCAGGTAGCTGCTCATAGCATTTTTCTGATTACTAGGAAAATAAAAAATCTAATGAAGCATGTAAGATGTATACAAAGATTAGTTTGTTATTATGCTCTTAAACTATACCTTTGGTCTTCCTTACAACTTCTTCTTAACCAATATGATATAGGTAGCAAAAGATTGTTCTCTTTCCTTTTCTTCAGCTTCTTACCAAAATCTTGATGCTGATTGCAAATTATGCTAACGAAGATGAAAAGTTGTTGGTCGATGAGTCTCTGCACCTTTTGATAAATACCCTTATCCATGGGTTTCTTATTGTCATCTTTTGTCCCCAAAAAAATAATAAAATCTATACATTATTTCTTGCAGGTTCTCGATAATCTTCCACATGATCTTGTCTATTCAGAAAATCAGGTTTTCCCATGGAAAGAAGTATGGGTTGAGAAGCAACATGATAAGTAAGCAGCAGTGTGTGATTGGTATCCCAAAATTCCTCCCTTCACATTGCATTCACTGTTTCTAGTATCGTGCAAATCTCTTTAGTAGTTAACTTTGATCCTCTATTGATATACTTGGGATGGTATAAATGACTTGTAATTTAAAAGGAGAGGAAAGGGTTAATTAGCTATGTAGTTGGTTCATGCACCTTACTTGTGGCAAATTGCTGGGGCTTGATGAGAATCTTGCATTAAAATCCACTAGGTTGGTTAATTCTAAGAAATATAATTGTGGGAGGCTTAGAATGTTAAAAGCTTCATAACAACTACAGAAGAACTTCTTTTATATTTGTCAGCTGTGGGACAAATTGCATCTGATCCTTGCTTGCTCGTGTTTTCTGCATAAGCAGGGAATCACTCTTTGAGCTGTACAAGCCACTAGAAGACCCATTAATTAAGCGTTGTGTTGAGATCGTGGAACTGGGCAAAAATCAGTCCGTGTCAATAGCAAAAAGTGTTTGGTCTAAGGTCTTCCCAAAACCTCGAAGATGTTGGCTCCCAACTGGTTGCTTGGTAAGGAATCAATAACTCTACCTTCCATGTCCATGATTTAGATAAGAAAAAGAAGCTTTCTGCTATATGAAATTTACTTCCAACAATGATATTTGTTTGAACATGCAGAAACTGCTAGATGTGTTACATGAGGTATTACCAAGGATGTCCTTAATTGCTTCAGACTTTAGTTACCTACCTGATGTGAGTATACCTGGTGAAAGGGCTCCTTTAGTTTCAACCAAGGTATGTTCTTTCTCATATAACACAGTAACTTCTTTGTATAATGTAATTTTATGGTATAACGTCAATACATGGAATGTGAAAGGATCTGATGTTGGTTTTGGAATTGGAGGGGCCATTTATGCATGGTCATAGAGATGATTTACCTTGTTCATATCTTGATTTGCAGAAAGATGGCCGCAGCTTAGATTACAACAGTTATCTGGACACAAAGGTGCTCTTCCCCCCACATTTTGTCTTGTTTCATGTTTATAGGAAATGCCTTGCATGATCTCATGTATAGTGCTGGAATTTTCATAGTCACTTCACAACCAATGAATAGTCAATCATAAACTTGCTAGTCCTGGTCCATGGGACACAGCCAATGAAGGTAAGTTAACAAATAATTTTGCTATGGCTTTGTGGATCTCTTGTGCTCTAAGATACAGTTGACAACACAGTTCTAAATATAGATCACCACAAACCAAAGGTTACCTTACTACAGGACTTGGAAATCCAATTAACTCAATGGATTCCTAGAAAAAGGCTAATTTTCATACTACTTGCGGATGCTATGTTTGCCTTGCTAGATTCCTTAAAATGTAGGAAGGTTGGCTAGAAATTTCTTGTAAAAGCACTAGCCCCTCTCAGCTCATAGATACATATAGATTGCTGTGAAAAGCTGTATTCAATGGAAGTCATATGTATGGCTTGGAGGGACGTCCTTTCTATTTGATGAGTTACAAAGTCAAATCCAAGTCATGTCGCATACCACTACTTTGATTGAGTTGTCTCAGGGAAAAAGTGAAATTCATTCTTCCTTGGTTAATTCCCTATCCACAATCATCATAATTCTTGCCTCATCATCTTTTAAATTTTGAAACCAATTTTTGAGGGTCCTGTCCCCCTTTTTGTTCCAACTTTCATTGCAATGCAACCAAAGGTGTCAAGCTTATCCTATACAGTTGAAACCTCTGAAGGGAGAGCCTCAGCATAAAATTTGAAACTGTTTTATTTATTTATTCCTTTCTGAGCCTCAGCATAAAATTTGCAACTGCTTTATTTATTTATTTATTTTTGTGGCCTCGTTAGTCTTTGGCCTATGGGCTTCAGCCCAAGTGAGGGTATACTGGGTTTAGTGACTAGGATTTAGCTTTAATTGTCACCAGAAAACAATTTCATTAAGTAAACAAATAGAAAGAGGAGAAACCTTTGATAAATTGCAATTGAAAGTGCTACAAATCAGTGAGTTTTGTAGGTGTCCAGGTGGCAATAACTCTTGGGGTGTAATACTTAACTAATCTGATGTACTGAGCTCTTGCATTTTTTATGAACACCGAGCACATTCACAGTTACTGTTCAACAGAAAGGCATTGAATCAATGGTCATATTTGCTCTTTCCGAGGTTATTCTTGTTTTCCAAATTCCAATGGTGCTTTAGTTGAACTCTGAGAAATTCAAGGTGTTGTAGGGTGATGCTGATATTTTTTTTCCCACGGACTTTTGGCTTTTGGAACGAATGGACCATTACTGCTCTGGGTGGATGAAACCGCATGGGGATAACTCAACCAAGCAAGGGAAGAAGAGGCGAACACTAGTGGTAAGTCTATTCTTTTAGGAGTAGTGCTGTCTATTTGCAGAGACATAATATTCTTGTTTAAAAGAGGGGTCATTAAAGTGATCAACTATAAACTATATACCTACTACCTTGCAAAACTAACTATCAATATTAAGGAAGTGCCTTACTGCATTACGTTTTAAGATTAAAATTAAACAAATACAACAGTTACCTCTATGTTGGTATGTCCATGTGCCTAATTGGATTCAATGATATGTTAATAGCCCATTACTTTACAAGATGTATAGGAAGAGGTAAAAATGGATGACAATGAGATTTTTTCTGACCTGAATGATGATAAAACTGTTTAAAGCGATGTGGTATGCTAACTGCACTAGAGAACAGAATAGATGTCATATACCGTTTCTTTTCATGTCTAGCTGAAGTTTATTATATCTTGTGTAGCTCGATACATCAGCATTCATGGAAGAGTTTGGTTTGCCCTCCAAGACGAGAACCAAGGATGGATACAACCCACTTCTGGATGATTTCAAGAATACCAAATTTTATCTTAGTGTCCCAACTCATAACATAAAATAGGCAGTCTGCAAATCGAATTTCCAAAAGATGATTTATAAGGACACATCAGGTTGACGAGGACCTTGTACAGTCTTGATTGCATCATCTGAAGAGAAATGAGGTCTATAAACCAAGAGATTTGGAGGCCATTTAAATGGTGATGATCTATGTGAAGCACTTTTTGCCTTGTTATGCAGTCACGTGTTTGAATTTTGCAGAGCCATTTAAAACTCAATACATTCAAACAATTGTTCTGGGATGTCTATTTGCAACTGGGGACTGCAAGCACTTTTTGCCTTGTTATGCAGTCATATGTAGTGGAATTGTGTAGAGCCATTTAAAACTAAATACAGTCAAACAATTGTTCTGGGATGTCTATTCTCCAAGGAGGAAACTCCACGGTGCAACTGGACTACATGTGCTGAAGCTGAGAAAGGGAGGTTTGCTGATTGGAACCAAAACACCAGAAGCTCCGATGCAAGTAATTTGAATTTAAATTTTTTCTCCTGTTATCCCAAATTTCATACCTTTTTCCCCCCAATAAATGGCCCTAAATTATATTTGTTATTTCCATTACAATAACTACATTAGAGTTTCTGGCATGATTTCTCTTTGCTTTGTGAATCAATCTGCATGTTAGAATTTGTGGTGGCTTGTATGCTCAGACCAGAATGTCCAGTCGCAGCGTGCAGCAAGCAAAGACCAAGGCTTGCTTTCCTTGTGTCAAGATATATCCTCAACCTGATTGACAGAATCATGCTTTATATTCTTGCTTAGAACCTTACCTTGCTGCTACCACTGCCTTTGCCCACCAACCTTTTTCTTTGTTCAGAGCACAAACACTTTCCATTCCAATCACACAAACTTAATTGTTCATTGCTCTGTTGGAAGAAACAAATAATCTGCATTCTAGAAATACAAGAAAGAATAGAAGCAAATAGAGAGAGACCCTATCAATTGTATAGGGTCCCCTGCTACTTTCTGTTATGCCAGTATTCATGGCACATGTTTATCAATAAAATTTTTATAAAAATATTATAATCAATTCCAATAAATTTTTTTTGAATAAAATCATGCATATGTAACGTGCATACATAATATACAAATGTGAATACAAATATATTCAAAGCTCCATTAAAGTTTATCATGATTATAGTTTTTTAAAATATTTTTTTTTAAGATTTGTTTTTGGATATACGTGAGGCAAATATTATAAATATAGACATGAATAAAATTTTATTTTTTTCTAAACAGTTAAAGATAACATAAGAAAATAATTAAGCGTCCCTTACACGATAGAGTGATGCATGGATTAAAAACACCTTTGGTTTGGCGTCGGTGACCATTATTTTCTCTTTTTTTTTTCTCTCTACTCCTCAAATTCAGTGCCAGTCCTTTTAAAATTTCAGATCAATCCCTTTAATTTTTTTTTCTTCACATTTGATCCTTGTCCTTTTCATTACTATTTTATTTTTATTTTGAATAAGTTATAAATTTAATAATACTTTTTAATTTCATCCATTTTTATTTTTTAATCTTTCAAATCGACCCTCATTCTTTTGATTACTTTTTTTTTTAATTTCATTCCATTTTATTTTTTAATCTTTCAAATTTAGTCTCCATTATCTTGATTGCTATTTATTTTATCTGAGATA
>Ga0307517_10013604_pt1 | contig 11028 bp, 5 predicted proteins | sample 23_EM_MG_FD_194515 | JGI IMG/M metagenome (GOLD analysis project Ga0307517, IMG submission 194515) | Populus trichocarpa ectomycorrhiza microbial communities from riparian zone in the Pacific Northwest, United States - 23_EM | ecosystem: Host-associated > Plants > Roots > Unclassified | place... | reverse complement strand
TGAATTGATAATAAGTTAAATTATTTAATTAATTTAATCTTATTTTATTTAGGACTGTGATTTATATTTAGGCCGATACATTAGAAACCTAATAGATCATGCATATTGAGAATCATTGATAAAAAAATAAATTGGAATGATTAATTAAGTAAGACCTGATTTTAAATAGATTTTAAAAATTAAAGACTAGAATGTAATTTATATAGTGGCTTACAATTCTAGACCTAGAAAAACTAAATAGGGATTTGATTGTATAAATTTTAAAATTATCTTGAAATAATATATGTGATATTTTTCAGGGGACAAAGTGATATTTTTTCATTAAAATGGTTATTAAGTTTTTTTTTTAAAAAAATAGAATGTTATGTCTCTTATGTCTTATATTCAACGTACATATTGTACATGTTATAACCCATTTTACCCCTAATTTATTTTTCAAAAATAGCCAAAAAATACTTTTAAAAACATAAAAAAATCCAAAAAAATATTTTTTAATTAACTTAACAAAAGTTTCCAAGCTTTAATTGGACACAATAATTTTTCCAATGATGTGATTAATTTGAAATTGATTATAATTGAGAGAATTAAAGGATCAAAGACCAAAATTATCAATTTGGCATAATTTAGGAGGTTATATTAATTCAATCGAGGGCTTAATTGAAAATTTATTTTATTATATAACTGATTTTAACTTTAATTAAAAGGATTTTGAAGTTCAAGGGCCTTTGAGAGAAATAGACAAATTAAGGAAGTATCCTTAAATTCGATCAACAACTCAATTGAATTCTTTTAATTGATCATTTTGACTTTTACGCATGATAAAATAAAAATTAAAAACTCTAAGGAGGATTAACTATAAAAACTCGCTGACATTTGAGGACTGCTTTGGAAATTTGCAACACTAAATGATGTCATTTCAAAGGCATGAATATAACCATCTCCTCATTTCTTTGTTTTCTTTTCAAGAAATCTCACAATCCTAGCAGCTAAAATTAAAAGAATCCTAATTGTGTTGTCTTTTAATATCTCCCAAACCCAGCCTATCCCCATAGTCATTTTGCTTATTTTAGGCATTGTCCTATCAGGATATTGGCATCGTTTGTGCTTTACTTTACAAGAGAGTCTCTGGATTGTGATTATCAATTTCGGTCCCAAACTTTGCCACAACTTTATCACTGAGTTTAGGTTGTTTGCATAAAGCATTTTGATCTCATACTTCCCTAGCTAGCCTTACACATCTTTCTTTATTATATCCTGTGAATGATCAGATTTGGTTGTTGTAATCTTACGGTTGGTTTTGTCTTAAACCCTAGGTAAAGTCAGTCCCCATTCCCTACTATTAATAGGAGTTCTTTTAGGGTATAAGAGGAATAATGAGAGAATTAGATAGAAAGGTCTTATATAGAGAAATATGTTTTATGAGAGGCACTTTTGAAAGATTCTTTCAAAATTTCAAAATAAAGACAAGTTTTAAGGTCTTTTGAGGCATTTGGTTTAATTAATCTATGGGTCTTATTAGAGTTTTTAGACCTAAATCCGATTATTTTTTTGAAACCTAAGTATTCATTTCCTTGTCCATTCAACTATCAACCTTTGGTCTAGGTATATCTCTTTGTCTTTATTGATTTCATTTCGTTTGATGTTTGTACTTTTGGTTCTTTGACATGTATGTGGTCATATATGTGTTTTTAATGCATGTTTGGGTTATTGTGAGTTTTTGTTATATGGTCTTTTAAATGCATATATTGCTCCTACCAATTATTAGCTTGTCTTAAGCCTAATAAATTAGTCTGTAAATCTAAGAGCTCATTTTTTGTGGATTATGTGGGGAAAATTATGGCCTGATGTTTGATGTGTTTGGTTTGTTCACCATTTATGAACTGGATGAAGTTGAGAAATTTATATCTTGTGTATATTAATGAATGTGGGGGTATTGATGTTTATTATCATATGAGTCTAAGTACATCTTTTATTTTTTTTCCTTGTTATGGCTATGTATTTCCTAGTTGGTCAAACTATATGGACTCATTTAGGGTGATATACCTTTTTAGTAGTTATGAATGATGCTTGGCTTGTATGGATATCTATATTTTTGCATTTCTTATTTTTTAGAGTTAACCCAAACCAACTAAACTACGTCTTTTATAATATCTATATATTTTCTAGAAAATATTATGAATTATAAATTATTTTTTTCCCTTTGTTTTCAAAAAACTGCATTTAATCAAGACTTTTAAATTAGTTGGCATCTTGTATTTTTTGTGTGTCCTTGATCATCCATATATTACAACACTAATCTTTTATCCAAAAATTGAATCTATCTAAAATGAGTAAAGAGTTCCAAATTATTTACTTTTAGTTTTCAATCCAAAAGGCATCAAAATCACTTATGCATTTTGGGCCTTGAAACAAGTTTACAGCCTATTAAGTTTCGACCCACAAAAAAAAGGCCTATTGGACTGACATTCAACACTTTAAAAAAAGAATATGTAACCAATCTTTATTTTTAAGAATTGTATCCAAATTATTTTTGTTATTCACTCTACATATCTTAGATAAATGAAATCCATGTGGGCCATTACCTTAAGTATTAAAGGAGAGTAGCTCTTCCGTGGATTTTCTCAAAAATATTTTGTTGTTCAATTTTAGTGTTCAAGGTACATAGACTCTACACGTGCCATGGCTTTGGACCCTAAAATGAGCAACACTTTTTAATTTTTTTAAGGTAATAAAATGAATCTTAAGGTCTCTACACTTAATATTCACCAAAACAAATAGGAGTATTGGTTTTTAAATAAATTTCACAAATACATGTTTAATAAATACAATGGGAATGAGGTTTTCCACTTACTATGTACTAACATTGATGATAGGCAACCAAAAACAAAAATGGAACTCAAAAGTTGAATGTTAAACAACACACCGAATGGCATATGAACCCCAAAAAAGTCATTGTGAAGATTCTAGTCCAAAAATGGACCATCATGTCACTAGATCCTAACCAAAATAGATGAACTCATAGTAGTCACTGTTTAGATAGGATTGGAGCATAAAACCTTCATTTAGTCATATAACGAGTGAATTTAGGTATTATAGGATAGATTGACCCTAATAAAATATCATTCATCGACCCTTTCTAGAATTTGAGTTAGGTTCATTGAACCCAATATATGCCCATTGGTTATTCACTAGCATGACTTGATAGACCATTAGTCGCAGGTTATGAACATGAGTAACTAATTTAAACACGTTAATTGACCAAGTGTTATCAAAAGATAACAACGGGGAGTTGCAAAAATGAACTAGACTTTAAAATGGTTAGGCTTACACTAAGCATCCATCAGGGTTTACTTGCAATAGCTATCATCTATATAGATGAACTACTAGTGGAATTTGCACAATAGACTCTTAGAAATAAAATACAAGGTCAACAATGCAACTTACCTCAAGTATGATGCTTTTGGATGATAATATATTCTTTTTAACATAACTAGTCTCTTGCCTTAGAACTCTACAAACTAGTTAGAGTTTTCTAGTGACTATAATATTAGGCGATGACTCCTTTCATATATTCTTAGACTTTATCCCTCATCTCAATATAAGAGACCATTCTTTTCCTTTTTTAGGAAAGACGACGAGTCGTTGGAATGTCGGGTGTGACAGAATGGTGACTCCACTGGAGAATTTAGGACTAAACTTTGTCTTTTGTCTTTAATTTTTATCCTTGTATATTATGCTTGTTTACCTTTTCATTTTACTTTAGCATGCATTTTATTCCATAACTGTCATACATATGTATATTGGATATGGATTTGTGCCTTCACACACAATACATTACACTTTTGAGAGAACACGCTATTTTAGGTTAGGTGAGGAAGTAATGGTACCTTAAAACCACCACACCATCGCTATTTTTTACTATCACACTTTAGTGTATTTTCTTAATAAACCAAAACCAAAACCAACCTAACAACTAATATTATAAGAAACACTAAATTAGTAAAATGCTAGAAGCCACTAAGAACAATCCTGAATTAAAGATTCTAGATTTTTTTCAGAGATCATGTTGTTAGGTACAAGAAGTGTCTTGGAGCGAGTGTGTAGAGTGTAGGAGTGAGTTTTGAGGGTTCTAGATATGACCATGTATTCTTGTAATTTTGGTGTTTGATTCTTCATCATTTATGATTATATATTTGTTTTTTTTCCTTTAACGGCCTATAAAGTAGAGAGAGGAGAATTAGGAAGGGAAGCATTACAAAAGCAAAATGTACCAAAAGATGTCACAATAATTTTGGTTACAACTGAAGACATTAATCCTACAAGAAAAAAGTAGTGAAAAACAAGCAAGACCAAAATTTGACAATAACTGAAAGTGATTGGTTTTGTAATAAGAAATGGATCATTGGGACTTGATGTTATGGTGCTTGGCCAATATTGACATATCAGAGATGAGCTATCTCTATTTTCCTATAAAATCAATCATACTTTTATGGAAGTGCTACCATGCCTGTGTTATGTGCATTATTGAAGAAAAAACATGCACGAAAAGAGGGGTTGGGGTTGATTGATAAAAATATATAAAAAAACAATCATTACAATTTCAATCAGAAAGATAAAGGAAAACATAGTGTTTCACTAACCCGCCTCAACACAATGTTTTGTCTTTGTTTTAAGTTTCATTTAGCTCATCTTCAATACAGTGTTTTATTATTGTTTTCTAGTTATAATTTTTGCCACATGCTGACCTAGATTAAAGGAATAGTATTGTTAGACAATAGTACCTTATATGTAAAAAATATTTTTTTGTTGTAGAGACTAGTGGAAAAAATTATGATGAATTAGTTTTTTTCTCTCCCTTCTCTCTCATCTATTTCTTCCTCTTTCTTTTTCTCTCTTCTAGCTCATTGTTGCCATTAGATAGCATATTGTACCTTAACATTCTTCTTCACTAAACTCTTCAGATACTTTGCAAGCAGAAGATGTGGAAATCCAACTCACTACAAGTGGTATCAGAGTTCCTTGTTTTCGGATTGATGAAATGTCTTCTAAAACTTGATCCCAATATCTGAAATGAATGGAGGATTTTCTATACTCTATTACCAAGGATCAGGCTAAAAAATATGAACACATGATAAAGATAAACACTCAACATATTCATGGGCCTATGTTTCTAGTGTGGTGACAGGTTTACACTTAGGCTTAAATGTAAAAACAAGAAACTATATTCATTGTGCATAATAGAAAATAAAAAAGACAATGAAGACGCTAAGAATGAAGTGGAGAAAAATAATTCAGAAACCATTACTCCATTTATTTCCCTCAATGTATTGGAAAAAACAGTGGGATTCCATACCTTAAGGGTCAATGGCAGAAGAGATAAACACTTAGTGTTCATCCTGATTGACTCAGGTAGTACTCATGATTTCTTAAGTACTGAATCAACAAAGACAATATGACATGATATCAATTAAACCCTTAACAGATGAGGTAAAAAATGGTGGAACTATGTGTTGTACTATAATATATAAGAACTTCAAATGGAAAATACAGGGAGAAAACTTTGTGCCAAATGTTTTCATTGTTGATCTAAACAATTATGACATGGTTCTTGGTTTTCAATGACTAGTTGTGTTAGGTAATATAATATCAATTACAAAGAGCTATGAATGTCTTTTACTTGGCAAGGTAAAGAAGTGGTGCTTAAAGAAGATAGAGTTGCTCAACTGGTTTGAGCAGTTGAGTGGCTTATTGGATAGTCCATTAGAATTTATAGAGATTATTAGGTTTGAGCAGTTGAGTGGCTTATTGGATAGTCCATTAGAATTTATAGAGGTAAGCTTGTGTAGCTTGAGGATCCTAGAGGATGTTGATAACATGGTGTGTTCCATGTTATCCACACCATCTCCTGTTGGGGAGAGGATTGTTGTCTTAGAAGATCTATTAAAAAACTACAAAGAGATATTCAATGAACTAATGAGGTTACCTCCTACTAGAGGTCATGATCACACTATACCACTTAAAGAGAGAGCTCAACCTATTAACTTAAGGCCATACAAGTATTATGAAATACAAAAGGATACAATGGAGAAAATGGTTGCTGAAATATTGGAATCAAGGATTATTTAGCCTAGCAACAACCCTTTTTGCTTCTTTAATGATCTTGGTTAAGAAAAATAATTGTTCATAAAAGCTTTGTGTTGACTATCGAGCCCCTAATAAACTAACCATTAAGGACAAGCTCCTTATACCCTTAGTAGATGAGCTATTAGAAAAGTTGGTTAATGCAATAGTGTTTTTCAAGGTGGATATGAAATCTGGTTATTATCAGGTTAGAATGGTAAGACAAGATGTTATTAAAACAACATTCAAGACTCACAATGGACACTATAAGTTTCTTGTAATGCACTTTGGCCAAATTAATGCCCCTGCTACATTCCAAAGTTTGATGAATCAAGTAATCAAAAAGTACTTAAGAAAATTTATGTTAGTGTTTTTTGTTGACATATTCATTTACAGTCAATATATGGAAACACATGTAGAAAATTTGAAGACAATATTTGAATTGATGAAAATGCATCAACTAGTTGCTAAGTAAAGTAAGTGCATATTTGGCAGTAAACATGTAAAGTATTTGGGATTTATAATAACTGAAGATTGATTTTTTATTGTCCCTAAAAAGATCAAGATAATAGTTGACTAGCCTCAACCTTGAAATATCAAACAATTGCATAGTTTTCTTGGCCTTACTGGTTATTACATGAAATTTATCAAGGGTTATAGGTTAATTTATAAACCATTGACACAATTGATAAGAAATGATGCATTTATGTAAAACATAAAAGCTTTTAAGAAGCTAAAGGAGATAATGACTCAGCCTCCAGTCTTGGCCTTACCTTACTTAAACAAGGTGTTTGTTAAAGAAACAGATGCTTCGGGAAGAGGAATTAGGGTAGTGTTAATGCAAGAAAGACATTATTCGGCTACATTAGCAAATCCCTGGGTTTAAGACAACAAATTCTGTATACCTAAAAAAAGGAAATGATGGCTATACTTCATACAATCTTTAAATAGAGACACTACCTATGAGGTAGGTATTTCAAGGTTCGAACAAATCATGTCAATTTGAAGTATCTAATGGAACAAAAGATCACATTCTTTTCTCAACACTTATGGATTTCCAAACTATTGGGCTTGGATTTTGAAATTGAATACAATAAGAGCAAAGATAACACCGATTTTGATACCTTGTATAGGAATCTTAAGGGATAATTGTTTACTATGACAGTATTATCAGTTTCTACCACCCTAATCGATCAGATTAAGGCATCATGGGAAAAGGATAACAATACACAAGAGATCATTCAGGATATATATATAAGGATCCCAACTCTCATCCTTACTATAAATGGGAGAATGGTCACCTAAACAGGAAAATGTAAAATAGTAGTTAGTTATAACCTTAGGCTACACAAGAAACTTATTGATATGTATCATGATTCATCTATAAGGGGTCACTCTAGGGTTAATGCTACTATTAAAAGAGTTGGGAGTTTATTTTATTAGAAAAAGCAACATAAACACATTAGGCAGTATATGAAGGAATATAGGGTATACCAAAGGAACAAAACAGAGAATATCCTCGGCCTAATATTAATTACTGCAACCCTTTCCCGTTCCACAAGCTCATTTTAATGACATAAGCATGGATTTTATTGAAGGCCTCTTTAAGTCTAATGGTAAGAATGTTATTTATGCGATGATAGATATATTCGGTAAGTATGTTCATTTCATAGTCATAGCACACCCCCATTTTGTTGTTATTGTAACTACTGTTTTCATGAAAAATATGTATAAATTACATGGGTTTTCATCTATGATTGTCAGTGACTATTGCGATATCATGGTCACACAAATTAATTACCATAGCTTAAATAAACTAGATATTATAGAGCAAGCAAAGGGTCGATCCCATGAGGAAGATCTAATTCAGGTTTTTATGCTAGATGATATGAAATTATGGGGGTTTTAAGGTTATCTAATCTATGATATGGTAAACTAAATAAAATAATCAAGCTAAATTAAATAAATCTGAAACTTATCAAGAGAGAAAATCTTGGTCTTAAGTAAACGTTCACCTACAGAAATCAAAATTGATCATTGAAACGATATGTCAATTTATATTCTGAATATTTATATTTTCTTAACATTAGTTAGTTAACCAATCCGCAATGTAACTAATCTTAACCATTAAATAACCACAGTGTCCGTACTAATAATTTAATTCAATGGCAGCCTTAAGAACTAGATAGGTTGATAAATCTAGACAACATAACTGTTTACAGTCTATGTTTGATTTGATCGAATGTTTTTTCTAAGATTAATTACATAGATTTGCTATAATTATTAAACTTAGTTGCTTCACAAGTTTAGATATCACAACTCCGGTTTTGATAGCAAACCTAGCAATAGATTGGTTAGAATAATAACTTAGACTCCGCTCTAACAATCAAACTAAGTAATCATAGGAAATAGGCATAGGAAAACAAACATACTCATCATATAAACTGAAAAGAAAAGATAAAATAGTTCTCATAGTTCTTGAAATTCAAAGGTTTCTGTGTCCTTCCAGCCAAGAAAAATAATTTAGCCTTGCATGTCTATGAAAAAATAATCAAGAGAAAAGATGAATACATGATTTTGGGTATAAGAGAAAAGGGTGAAGTTTTTCTTCTCTTTCTGGTCGCCCTTCCCTTCCTTTCTCTCTTTCTTTTTATTTGATAGGAAACCCTAGTCCCTACTTTCCTACAAAATAATCCTTTGCTAAGTAGACAATTTACATTTAAGTAGTGCAATAACTATTTTTCTAAAAAAAGAAGAAATAGTCTTGCATAAAATCTTCAAGCTTTGACTTTTGACTTGGAAAAGTTAAATTGCCAAAATAAAGACTTTGATGTTAGCTTGGATGTTTGGAAAGTAAATTGGACTTGTTTCTTCTCAAAACCTGTCTGTTGGCAGAATTTGTGAGTCATCTTAGAAAAATCATATCTCTCTCATATGAGCTTTTTTTTCTTCTGAAACTTGGTAGGTTGATAGGTTTTCGAGTCAGGAATCCAAAACAATTGAGTTTGCATCAAATGGACTTTTCTAACTCAAGATATTCAAGTCGAAATGGCTGAAAGTCAATACTAACAAAACATGAGATTTGTCTTTGAAGGCTACGATTTCCATGCTCTTTCTTTTTTTATTTTTCTTGCCATATATGTATGGAAAAGTATGGATATTATCTTTCTAATGCTACTAGAATCACTTTATTTTTACCTCTAAAGCTCAAGCTCTACACAAAATATTGATCGAAGGTCAAATTTGTCAATGTTTGACATGGGCTGGAACATGGTCTGAATTGTCTTCAATTTACTTTTTTTTGAATCTTACATCCAAAAGTGCCTTTAAAACATAAAACAAAGAATATCAATGCATTTTATATATAAAACTTAGGCAAAATACTAGGCAAATATGAGTACAACTATCGAATAATATGGTTGCATTAGTGACAGGAACCCGGTGTTTCTAAGTCAGTTTTGGAAGCATCTATTTGCCATTTTGCCTAATAAGAGGTTGAATTGCATTTATTTACTACCTAGCATCCCCAGACTAATAGGCAAACAGAAGCAATCAATAAATGCCTAAAAACTACTTGAGGTGCATGTTAGGTGCTAATCCTAGTCAATGGTCCAAATAGTTATCCTTCTATTCATGCTTTTATTAAATCTACACTATATGAAATACTTTACGGTCATATGCTTTCTATTCATATTCTTTACTTGCTAAAGGATTCTAATATTGAAGTTGTGGATGCATTTCTCATATAAATGGAAAACATGTTGAAATCTATCAAAACTAATCTCAAGGTGGCACAACATAGGATGATCCAACAGGCTAACAAGAAAATAAATAAAAGGGTGTTTGTTATGGGAAATTGGGTTTATATTAAACTACAATTGTACAGACAGAGGTCAGTGGTTACAAAAGAATCACACAAACTATCACATAAATTCTATAGTCCATATCAGGTAATTGAACATATTAGGACAATGGCTTACAAGCTATGCCTACCCCTATTGCCGCAATCCACCTAGTTTTTCATGTATCACAATTAAAGAAGCATGTGAGGTGTAAAAGAGTATATGAAGATATACATAAACTGCATGTTATCCTAACACCTTAACCTCAAGCAATATTGAATAGAAGAATGGTGAAGCATCACAATCGTGCAACCACTCAGGTCCTAATCTTATAAAAGAATTCACCTCCAGTTGAAGCCACATAGGAGTTCCTTAAAGAGTTCTCTCTAAGGTTTCCAATATAAAAAAAGGTATTTTTATGGAGGCAGAATTGTTATGTGCATTACTCAAGAAAGAAGATGTAAAAAAAAAAAAAAGGAGTTAGGGTTGATTGATTCAAAAAGATAATCATTACAATTTTAATTAGAAAGACAAGGGAAAACACAACATTTCACTTAGCCACTTCAACAGAATGTTTTGTTCTTATTTTAAGTTTCATTATCTCATCTTCAACGTAGTGTTTTATTTTTATTTATTAGTTATAATAGTTGCCACGAGTTGGCCTAGATTAAAGGAATAGTACTGTTAGACAACAGTACCTTATATATAACAACATTTTTTATTGGAAAAAATTATGATGAAATTAGTTTCTTTCTCTCCCTCCTCTCTCGTCTCTTTCTTCCTCTTTCTTCTTCTCTCTTCTAACTCATTACTGCCAATGGATAGCATACTATACGATATTGTTCTTCCTCTAAATGCTCTTCAAGTAAGTGTTGTGGAAATCTAATTCACTACAGCTTGTTGATGCTCATGTTAGGGCTACATATGTCGGAAAAAAGGAATAATATGACACCTTGAACCAATGAGAAAATGTTACGTGGGTGTGTGTATTATCATGCACACTACTGGATGCATTTATAAATTTAATTATTCAAAGGCAAGCTACAGTTTCGATTAACCATAAAAA
>Ga0307517_10013603_pt1 | contig 11028 bp, 9 predicted proteins | sample 23_EM_MG_FD_194515 | JGI IMG/M metagenome (GOLD analysis project Ga0307517, IMG submission 194515) | Populus trichocarpa ectomycorrhiza microbial communities from riparian zone in the Pacific Northwest, United States - 23_EM | ecosystem: Host-associated > Plants > Roots > Unclassified | place... | reverse complement strand
GCGACGAGCGAGGATCCCGGGTAGGGACATGCAAGGTGCCAGAGTCGCGAGCGCCGAGGAGAGATCCCCGGTAGTGGCACCGACCCCCAGGCCAACCCAGCCCGTCCGGCGCTTGAGGACGGAACCGGCAACCACGACAGACGGCACCGCCGCGTCGCAACGCCGCCCCGAACAAAGTTCGTTGGGACCATTGACGAACCCCGCCCACGGTCCTAACTTCGTCCCGTCGTACTTCGTACGTCATATATGAGACGCCATACGCCAGATACGCGCGACCTGAGAGCAGCTGCAATGGACCTGCTGGCAAGCACCGGCACCGCGCCGACGCCGATTCCCTCCCGCACCCAGTACGTGCTGGAGACGATCAAGCACGGCATACTCACCGGCCAGTTGAAGCCGGGCCAGGCCCTGGTGGAGACGGAACTGGCGGCGCAGTTCGGGGTGTCGAAGACGCCGGTGCGGGAGGCGCTGAAGACCTTGGCCGGGACCGGGCTGGTGGTGATGAGCCAGTACAAGGGCGTGACGGTTCGCACGGTGGACGCGGAGATGGCGCGGCAGGTGTACGACGTGAGGCTGCTGCTGGAGCCGGAGGCGCTGCGGCGGACGGTGAGCCGGCGGGCGTCGCTGGAGGCGGCGCGGGAGGCGCTGACGAGGGCGGACGCGGCGGGGGACCGGGCGGACAGGTCGCTGGCGAACAGGGACTTCCACAGGGCGCTGTATGTGCCGTGCGGGAACCCGCTGCTGGCGCGGATGCTCGATGACGTACGGGACCAGGCGGCGCTGGTGTCGGCCGTGGTGTGGCAGGCGACGCCGTCCTGGGAGCAGGAGGCGAGCGAGCACCGGGAGATCCTGGCGCGGGCGCTGGACGGGGACGCGGAGGGGGCGGCGGGGTTGCTGCACGAACACATCGCGAGCTTCGTGGCCCGGGCGTTTCCAGAAGAGGGTGCTGACACCCCATGAGCTGCGGGCGCGTGCAGTGAGGGGACGGTCCTGCGCGCGCCCGCACCCCACCTCTGTTGCGGCAACCACAGGAAGGCAGACCGCATGTCATTCGCAGAGCAGTCGTCGGCGCTCGCCGACGTCGTGGCGATCCCGGTGACTCCGTTCGACGCCGGGGGCGCCCTGGAGCGGACCGCCTATCGCGCGCTGCTGCGCAGGCTGCTCGACAGCGGGGTGCGGACTGTCACGCCGAACGGGAACACGGGGGAGTTCTACGCGCTGGACCCGGCCGAGCGGCGCCTCGTCGTCGAGCTGACGATGGCGGAGATCGCGCGGACGCCGGAGACGGACACGCAGGTGATCGTCGGCGTCGGGCATGACGTGCCGACGGCGATCGCGGCGGCGCGGCACGCGGGGGAGGCGGGGGCGCAGATGGTGATGGTGCATCAGCCCATCCACCCCTATGTGTCGCCGGACGGGTGGGTGGACTACCACCGGGCCATCGCGGAGGCGGTGCCGGAACTGGGGGTGGTGCCGTACATCCGTAACGCGCTGCTGGGCGGCGAGGTGATCGGGCGGCTGGGGGAGCTGTGCCCGAATGTCATCGGCGTGAAGTACGCGGTGCCGGACGCGGCCCGCTTCGCGGCGGTCGCGCGGGACGCCGGGCTGGACCGGTTCACGTGGGTGGCGGGGCTGGCGGAGCTGTACGCGCCGTCGTACTGGGCGATGGGGGCCACGGGGTTCACGTCGGGGCTGGTGAACGTGGCGCCGAGGGTGTCGCTGGAGATGCTGCGGGCGCTGCGGGACGGGGACTACGCGGCCGCGATGAAGGTGTGGGAGCAGATCCGGGAGTTCGAGGACCTGCGGGCGGAGCGGCAGTCGGCGAACAACGTGTCGGTGGTCAAGGAGGCGCTGGCGGTGCAGGGGCTGTGCCGCCGCGACGTACGGCCGCCGAGCCGGCTGCTGGACGAGGCCCAGCGTGAGCGGGTGGCCGCCCTGCTCACGGGGTGGGATCTGTCCTGAGCCACGCACGACGCACGACGCGAGCCGCCGATCACGGGACGATACGGAAGGCCAGTCAATCGCCATGAAGCAACCGCAAGAGCTCCGCAGCCACCAGTGGTACGGGACCGACGGCCTGCGGTCGTTCAGTCACCGGGCCCGGACCCGGCAACTGGGGTATCTGCCCGAGGAGCACCTCGGCAAGCCGGTGATCGCGATCCTGAACACCTGGAGCGACATCAATCCATGTCATGTGCACCTCAGAGAGCGGGCGCAGGCGGTGAAGCGCGGGGTGTGGCAGGCGGGCGGATTCCCGCTGGAATTCCCGGTGTCGACGCTCTCGGAGACGTACCAGAAGCCGACGCCCATGCTCTACCGCAACCTCCTGGCCATGGAGACCGAGGAGCTGCTGCGCTCCTACCCCGTGGACGGCGCCGTGCTGATGGGCGGCTGCGACAAGTCGACGCCCGCGCTGCTCATGGGCGCCGCGAGCGTCGACCTGCCCACGGTCTTCGTGCCGGCCGGGCCGATGCTGCCGGGGCACTGGCGCAACGAGACCCTGGGCTCGGGCACCGACATGTGGAAGTACTGGGACGACAAGCGCGCCGGGCTCATCGGGGACTGCGAGCTGGCCGAGCTGGAGAGCGGGCTGGCCAGGTCCCCCGGACACTGCATGACCATGGGTACGGCGTCGACGCTGACCGCCGCCGCCGAGGTGCTGGGCGTCACCGTGCCCGGGGCCTCGTCGATTCCGGCCGTGGACTCCGGGCATGACCGGATGGCGGCGGCGTCCGGGCTGCGGATCGTCGAACTCGTGTGGCGGGACCTGCGGTTGTCGCGGATCCTGACCAGTGAGGCCTACGAGGACGCGGTGGCGACCGTCCTCGCGCTGGGCGGTTCGACGAATGCCGTGATCCATCTGATCGCGATGGCCGGGCGCTCCGGGGTGAAGCTCACCCTGGACGACTTCGACCGCATCGCCCGCACGGTGCCGGTGCTGGCGAACCTCCGGCCCGGCGGCCGGTACCTGATGGAGGACTTCCACTTCGCGGGCGGACTCCCCGGATTCCTCTCGCGCCTGACGGACCGGCTGCACCTGGACCGGCCCACCGTCGCCCACGACACCCTGCGCGAGCAGATCGCGGGCGCGCTCGTGCACAACGACGACGTGATCCGCACCCCGGACAACCCGCTCGCGCAGGAGGGCGGCGTGGCCGTCCTGCGCGGCAACCTGTGCCCGGACGGGGCCGTCATCAAGCACATCGCGGCCGAGCCGCATCTGCTCAAGCACACCGGCCCGGCTGTCGTCTTCGACGACTACCGCACGATGCAGCGCACCATCAACGACCCGGAGCTCGGCATCACCGAGGACAGCGTGCTGGTGCTGCGCAACGCAGGCCCGCTCGGCGGCCCCGGCATGCCGGAGTACGGGATGCTGCCGATCCCGGACCACCTGCTCAAGCGGGGCGTGCGGGACATGGTGCGGATCTCCGACGCCCGGATGAGCGGCACGAGTTACGGCGCCTGCGTGCTGCACATCGCCCCCGAGTCGTACGTGGGCGGCCCGCTCGCCCTCGTACGCGACGGGGACCTGATCACCCTCGACGTCGAGGCGCGCACCCTGCGCCTGGAGGTCGACGACGCCGAGATCGAGCGCCGCCGGGCCGGCTGGCAGGCCCCGCCGCCCCGTTACGGGCGCGGATACGGCGCGCTGTACCAGGAGCAGATCACGCAGGCCGACACCGGCTGCGACTTCCGTTTCCTGGCCAGGCAGGGCGAAGTGCCCGAGCCCTACGCGGGCTGAGCTTTTTCCTGTTCATCGAGCAAGCGCTTTCTCAGCCGGTACCACCGGCACCACTGGCACCCGTACAAAGGAGTACTGGTCATGGTCATGGCCATAGCCGTGGCAAAACGACGCAAGGCGGCGGCCCGGCGCACCCCGTACCTCCTGATCGCCCCCGCCGCGCTGCTGATGCTGGGCTTCATCGCCTACCCGATGCTCAGCGTCCTCTACTACAGCCTGCAGAACTACAACGTCACCAAGCCCTGGCGGAACGGCTTCGCAGGCCTCGACAACTTCACCACCATCTTCACCGACGACTCGCTCTTCTGGTCCAGCCTGCTCTTCAGCCTCAAATGGGTCGTCGCGGAGGTCGGCCTGCAGTTCGCCCTCGGCCTGGTGCTGGCCCTGCTGGTCAACCAGACCTTCGTCGGCCGGGGCCTCGCCCGCGCCATGGTCTTCTCGCCCTGGGCCGTCTCGGGCGTGCTGACCACCACCATCTGGATGCTGCTCTACAACCCCGCCACCGGCATCAGCCGCTACCTCGCGGACGCCGGGATCGGCGAGTACGGCACCTCCGTACTCTCCAGCCCCGACACCGTCTTCCCGGCTGCGGTGCTGGCCGAACTGTGGCGCGGAGTGCCCTTCTTCGCGATCCTCATCCTCGCCGACCTGCAGTCCATCCCCGGCGAGCTGTACGAAGCGGCCTCGGTGGACGGCGCGAACCGCTGGCGGCGGTTCTTCCACATCACGCTGCCGCACCTCAAGGACGCCATCGTGCTGTCCACGCTGCTGCGCGCCGTCTGGGAGTTCAACAACGTCGACCTCCTCTACACCCTCACCGGCGGCGGACCGGCCGGGCAGACCACCACGCTGCCGCTGTACGTCGCCGACACCGGCATCAAGGGCCACGACTTCGGCTACGCCTCCGCGCTGACCACCGTCGCCTTCGTGATCCTCCTCTTCTGCTCGATCGTCTACCTGCGTCTCAGCAAGTTCGGGGGCGACCGCACATGACCGCCACGCACGCCACGACCGCCACAGCGACAGAACGACCCAGCCGGCACCGCCTGGAGGACGCCGCCCCGCCCGGTGGCCGCAAGCGCCGCCGCTCCCTGGACGCGGGCAACCCGCGCTGGCAGATCTACCTCCCGCTCGGCCTGTACCTGCTCTTCACGCTCATCCCCTTCTACTGGATGCTGCTCTTCGCCCTGCGCCCGACCGGCTCGACCTCGCTCGTGCCCTGGCCGGCCACCACCAAGCACTTCTCCAAGGTCTGGAACGACCTCGGCTTCGCGATCTTCTTCAAGAACAGCCTGCTCATCGGCGTCGCGACGCTCTTCATGACGACCGTCATCGCGCTGCTCGGCGGCTACGCGCTCGCGCGCTTCAACTTCCGCGCCAAGCAGCTCTTCATGCTCGCCCTGCTGTGCTCCCAGTTCATCCCGGGCGCGCTGATGCTCGTCCCGCTCTTCCAGATCTTCGCCAACCTGCGGCTGATCGACTCCCTCTGGAGCGTGATCATCGCCGAGACCGTCTTCCAGCTCCCGCTGTCCATCATCCTGATCAGCGGCTTCATCAAGAACGTCCCCGTCTCGCTGGAGGAGTCCGCCTGGGTCGACGGCTGCGGCCGCTTCCGCGCCTTCTGCGCGGTGGTGCTGCCACTGCTGCGGCCCGGGCTGATCGCGGTCGGCTCCTTCGCCTTCGTACACAGCTGGAACCACTTCCTCTTCTCCCTGATGTTCCTGAGCACGCAGGAGAAGTACACGATCCCCGTCGGCCTCAGCTACACCATCGGCTCCGGCGAGAGCGTCGACCTGGGCACCCTGGCGGCGGGCGGCGTCGTCGCGGCCGTGCCCGTCGTCATCGTCTTCGCGTTCATTCAGAAATGGCTGGTCACCGGCTTCAGCGCCGGCGCCGTCAAGGGCTGAGGAGGTCCTTACGATGATGCATGAGGCACCGATCCCCGTCGTGCTGGCCGGAGCACGCGGCCACGGCTGGTGGCACCTGCAGAACCTGCGCCGCCTCAGCGCGGCCGGGCTCGTCCGGCTCGTCGGTGTGTGCGATGTCGCCCCGCTGGACCCCGACGAGCTGTCCGGGCTCGGCGCGCCCGAACAGGGCCCGGACCTCGGCGAGTTGACGGCCCGTACCGGCGCCGAGATCGCGATCGTCTGCACCCCGATCCACACCCACACCGACCTCGCCCTCACCGCGGCCCGGCACGGCGCCCATGTCCTCCTGGAGAAGCCGCCCACCCCTTCCCACGCCGAGTACGAGCGCCTCGTCACCGGCATCGAGGCGACCGGCCGCGCCTGCCAGATCGGCTTCCAGTCGCTCGGCTCCCACGCCATCACCGCCATCCGCGAGCTCATCGCCGACGGCTCGATCGGCGCCGTACGCGGCATCGGCGCCGCCGGCAACTGGGTACGCGACGAGCAGTACTTCACCCGCGCCGCCTGGTCCGGCCGGCGCACGCTGGCCGGGCAGGCCGTCGTCGACGGCGTCCTCACCAACCCGCTCGCCCACGCGGTCGCCACCGCGCTGCGGATCGACGGCAGCGACCACGCCGAGGACATCGGCTCCATCGAACCGGAGCTGTTCCGGGCCAACGCCATCGAGTCCGACGACACCTCCGCCGTACGGCTGCGCACCGGGCGCGGCACGGTGGTGACGGTCGCGGCGACCCTGTGCGCCGAGCGGGCCGCCGACCCGTACGTCATCGTCCACGGCGACAAGGGCCGCATCACCTTCTCGTACAAGCAGGACCTCGTGCTGTTGCAGCGCGCGGGCCGGGGGCCCCAGGAGCGTACGTACGGGCGGACCGACCTGCTGGAGAACCTCGTCGGGCATCTGCGCCACGGTGACGCCCTGCTCGTCCCGCCCCGCGCCACGGGGGCGTTCATGCGGGTCGTCGAGGCGATCCGGACGGCGCCCGATCCGGTGCCGCTGCCGGGCGAGGCCTGGTCCGAGCGCGACGGACGGCGGGTGGTGGCGGGGGTCGACGCGATGGTGACCGCCAGTGCGGAGCGGCTGGCGCTGTTCTCCGAACTCGGTGCGCCATGGGCCGCGCCCCTGGTCTCGGGCAGGGGCTGAGCCGGTCATGGCGATCACCCGGACCAGCACCGCCCGCGCCGCAGGCGCCGTCGCTCTGCGCTGCCAAAGCCGCACCGTGGGCCGCTACACGTACCGCCCCGCCACCGTCCCGGAGGGCCTGTCCCCGCGGCCGTACCTGCACCCGCTCACGACCCTCAAGGGGACACCGGTCACCGAGTCGATGCCGCAGGACCACGCCCATCACCTCGGGGTGAGCGTCGTCGTGCCGGACGTCGTGCAGGCGCATCAGGGCTGGCTGTTACGCGATCCCGACGGCTTCGTGGAGGAGCTGTCGTGGCGGGCGGCGGGCAGGGAACTGCTGCGGGAGCGGCGGACGGTCGCGGTGCGGCCGTTCGGCGAGGACTGCTGGGCACTGGACTTCACGTTCGCGCTCACCAACCCGTCGGGCCGGGAGCTGTCGTTAGCGGGCTATGGCGGCTTCTTCTGGCGGGCGCCGGCCGAACCGGCGCGAGCGCGCGTGTTCACGGCGGACGCGGAGGGCGAGGACGAGGCGCACGGCCGCACCGCCGACTGGCTGGCCCTCGGCGGCAGGGACTGGACGCTCGTCTTCGCAGGGGTCACCGAGGCCACCCGGGCGGACCCGTGGTCCGTGCGGACCGCCGAGTACCCCGGCGTCGGGTCGTCGCCGGCCTGGGCGGACCGGCTGCGGATCGGGCCGGGGGAGACCCGGACGCGCCGGATCGCGACGGCGGTCGTGGACGGCCGGCTGGACCGCGTACAGGCCGCCGCTCTGGTGCACCGCCTCACGGAAGGGGGCGTGTGATGCCGACCTGCACAGCGTTACGTACCACCGCAATCAACGGAACCACCGGACGAAACAGGAGAATCACGATGACCGCACCACTGGGCCGCAGACTCCGCACCGGCGTCACCGCCGTCGCGGCACTGTCCGCGCTGGCCCTGACCGCCACCGCCTGCGGAACGGACGGCACGAGCGGCAAGGGGAGCGAGGGCAGCGGCAAGGGCACCATCACCTTCTGGGACAACAACGGCGGTGTGCGCACCGACATCTGGAAGGAGATCATCGCCAAGTTCGAGAAGAAGTACCCGGACATCAAGGTGAAGTACGTCGGGGTGGCGGCCGCCGACGTGCAGTCGAAGTACGACACCGCGATCGCGGGCGGCAAGGGACTGCCGGACGTCGGCGGGGTCGGCGCGGCGATGCTGGCGAGCCTGGTGGCGCAGAACGCGCTCGCCCCCGTCACGGACCGCATCGACAGCAGCGGCCTCAAGGGCAAGCTCGACGCCAGCATGGTCAAGAACGTCGAGGCGGCGGGCGGCAGCGGGGACGAGCTCTACTCCGTCCCGACCTCGGCCAACATGGGCATCCTCTGGTACCGCACGGACCTGTTCAAGGCGGCGGGCCTGGACGCCCCGACGACGTACGACAAGTTCTACGCAGCGGCCACCAAGCTGACGGACAAGAAGAAGAACGAGTTCGGCTTCACCTTCCGCGGCGGCGCCGGCTCGATCGCCCAGGCGCTGGACATGATGTACGGCCAGTCGGGCATCGACAGCTTCTGGAACGGCGACACGACGACGGTCAACGACCCGAGGAACGTCTCCGCCCTGGAGAAGTACGTCGCGCTGTACAACAAGGTCACGCCCGAGGCGGACCTGAACAACGACTTCGTCAAGATGGTCGCGGAGTTCGACAACGGCAAGATCGGCATGGTCCAGCACAACCTGGGCTCGTACCAGAACCACCTGGACGCGCTGGGCAAGGACAAGTTCGCGGGTGTGGCCATGCCGACCGACGCGAGCGGGGTGCGCACGACCGTCTCCAACCCGGTGGACGGGCTGGGCCTGTTCAAGAACAGCACGAACAAGGAAGCCGCCTGGAAGTTCATCGAGTTCGCCGTCTCGGCCGCGCAGAACAGCGCCTGGAACGAGTCGGCGGGCGCGATCCCGTCCAACACCGAGGCGCAGGACGACGCGTGGATAGCGAGCGCCGGTGCGACCAAGACCGGGCTGGACGCGCTCACCGACAGCAACACCAAGATCGTGCAGCTGCCGTACTACCTGCCGGACTGGGGCACGCTGAGCAAGTCCGAGGTGGAGCCGGACTTCCAGAAGGTCGTCCTCGGCAAGGAGACGGCGAAGGAGTTCCTGGACATGTTCGCGGGCAAGCTCAACGCCGCCCAGGCGGACTGGAAGAAGCACAGCTCCTGACAAATCCCTGAGCAGTTCCCGAGCAATCGCTGAGTAATTCCAGAGCAGTTCCAGAGCAGTTCAAGAGCACGGGAGGGGCGGTCTGCCCCCGCCCCTCCCGCTTCACACTCGCACCGCCCTCTCCCAACCAAGGAGCCGCAATGCGCAGTTCATTCTGTCATGCCCTGATCGCCGCATCCCTGGCCACCTGCGCCTCTCTGGCCCTGGCCGCCCCCGCCCAAGCCGTGTCCCCCGGCCGCGCCGTACTCCCCGCCAACGACGGCTGGGCCTCCGCCGGCACCGGCACCACCGGTGGCGCGGCCGCCGACGCCGCCCATGTCTTCACGGTACGCAACCGGGCCCAGCTCGTCGCCGCCCTGAACGGCGGCGACGCCACCCCGAAGATCATCCAGGTCAAGGGCACCATCGACTTCAACACCGCCGCCGACGGCACCGCCCTGACCTGCGAGGACTACGACACCGACGGCTACAGCCTCGACGCCTACCTCACCGCCTACGACCCCGCCACCTGGGGCCGCACCGCCGAGCCCTCCGGCCCCCAGGAGGACGCCCGCGCCGCCTCCCAGAAGGTCCAGGCCGAACGCCTCCAGGTTCTGGTCGGCTCCAACACCACCATCGTCGGCCTCGGCAGGGGCGCCACCATCCTCGGCGGCAACCTCATGGTCAAAGGCGCGGACAACGTCATCATCCGCAACCTCGCCTTCGAGAACGCCTCCGACTGCTTCCCCGCCTGGGACCCGACCGACGGCGACACCGGCAACTGGAACTCCGAGTACGACAACCTCACCCTCGTCACCTCCACCCACGTCTGGGTGGACCACAACACCTTCAGCGACGGCGACGAGCCCGACTCCACGCTCCCCTCCTACTACGGCCGCATCTACCAGAAGCACGACGGCCTCTTCGACATCATCAAAGGCTCCGATCTCGTCACCGGCTCCTGGAACGTCTTCAAGGAGCACGACAAGACCTCCCTCATCGGCAACAGCGACAGCGCGTCCGCGACCGACGCCGGCAAGCTGCGGGTGACGCTGCATCACAACCTCTACCGCAACGTCACCGAGCGCGGCCCGCGCGTGCGGTTCGGCCAGGTCGACGTCTACAACAACAGCTACGTCACCACCGAGGACTCCGACTACGAGTTCGGCTACAGCCTCGGCGTCGGCAACCTGTCGCAGCTCGTGGCGGAGGACAACGCGTTCTCCCTGCCGTCGAGCGTCGACGTCGGCACCGTCATCAAGAAGTGGAAGGGCGGCACGGCCCTCACCGCCGACGGCAACTACGTCAACGGCGTCGAGACGGATCTCCTGGCCGTCCACAACACGAACGTGCCCAGCGAACTCCTCGGCGGCGACGCCGGCTGGACGCCGGCCCTGCGGACAGCGGTCGACGACCCGGCCGACGTCCCCGGCATCGTCGCCTGCCACGCGGGCGCGGGACGGCTGTAGCCATGCCCCTCACCCGCAGAGCCGTCCTCCTGGGCGGCACCGCCGCAGCCCTCGCGCTCGCCCCGGCCGCCCGCGCGGCCGCCGCCACCGGTACGCGCAACACGCTGTACGTGCACCCCGGCGACTCCGTACAGGCCGCCGTCAACGCGACGCCCGACAGCCCCGACGAGCCGTGGATGATCGTCCTGGCCCCCGGCACATACCGTGAGGTGGTCGCGATACCGGCCGCCAAGACCGGCCTCACCCTCCGTGGGGCGACCGGGGACCCACGCGACGCCGTCATCGTCTACGACCACGCCAACGGCGCCCCGAAGCCCGACGGCTCCGGCACGTACGGAACAACCGGCAGCGCCACCACCACCGTCCAGGCCGACGGGTTCACCGCAGAGGCCGTCACCTTCGCCAACGACTGGCTGCGCGCCGACCACCCGGAGATCACGAGCGGCACGCAGGCGGTCGCCATCAAGGTGCAGGGCGACAGATCCGCCTTCCACCACTGCCGTTTCGTCGCCCATCAGGACACGCTGTACGCCGACTCGATGGCCCTGGCGGTGACGGCCCGGCAGTACTACG
>Ga0307517_10013602_pt1 | contig 11028 bp, 16 predicted proteins | sample 23_EM_MG_FD_194515 | JGI IMG/M metagenome (GOLD analysis project Ga0307517, IMG submission 194515) | Populus trichocarpa ectomycorrhiza microbial communities from riparian zone in the Pacific Northwest, United States - 23_EM | ecosystem: Host-associated > Plants > Roots > Unclassified | place... | reverse complement strand
GACGGTTACTGCTGCATGGAGTGGTTCAACCCTCCCACCCATCGCAGCGTTTGTTCGGACACCCTGGTTAGGACAGGATGCGAGAGCAGGTGTCGGGAAAGTGCTTTGCACTTTCGCCCACCTCGCTCCTCTCTGCTATGCTTCAAATCCTACCACAGGATTTACCTTCCACTTAACGCGGAAGCTGAGAGCGCCGTCAAAGTTGGTCCTTTATTTGATCCAAGGATATATGTCCCGATACACTGAGAATACAAATGCACGATGACTCTCGTCAAAGAGGTTCGAACGAGACTACACAGACTAACAACTGTATGTGTCTTCTTCCGTCACCTTGGTGCCTATCTAAAATGGTGAATATCAATACGCTCAAATTTTCCTGCAGGACCCGTCTAAAGAAGCAGGGTAAAATGAGAGAAGTGGCCTGACAATAACAAATGGAACTCACGAAGATCTCAATAACCCGTTCCTCGTTCAAAAGAACGCCATCATATATATGCTTATCCTGCGACGCAGAGACAACATATGGTAACTCTTCGACAAGAGGTTCGGAGAAGGTATCAGCCAGTTCGACTCGTTCTGGTTGAATAACGGCTTGGATATGGTTTTATGTTAGAAAATAGAGGAATTCATCCGAATTGATCATTTCCCCGTCCGATTTGTCGAATACCATTGGAGATCCAGTGGAGTCAACCTCTGAACCGAGATCGGCGAGCAACTCGGACGATATGATATCAGCATTGATTTCGGGTGATCGCCGACGGTGTTAGGGGGGGCAGACTGTTAAAATTTTGGCAAAGTCATGCGTCCCCACTGTCTGGAATGACAAAATGTGACTTGGCAAAATTCAAACAACCTGCTGTAACATTTTGCCTCCTCGTCAAAATAGTCCGGCCCCGGCAGTGTATTGCGTTTCGCAAACCGGATTTTCACCAAAGATAGGCATATAACGCGAGAAATTCTCTCTCCCAAGAAGGGTGATGGCATCAGGGCCTTTCAAGTTTCAACCACTCCGAGCCGCAGTCGGTTCATACTGGAGCGCTCAGGGTACCTTGCACACACCAAGCACAGATTCAAACAATAATACCCATACAATGTTAGGAGAAGTTCTCTCCTTTTTTCTCCCTTTCTCCCTTTCCTTTTTGGGATTTTATTTTTGAATTTTAATTTATTTATAATTTCCAGCCACCTGCACCAATATTGAGCCCATTTTGATACTTGATTTATCCCGCTATCCCCCACTAGATTCCATCACACTATGTCAGAGCGCGAAGAAAATTAATGTCTCTTTTCAAATTGCGTTACCGCGGATTGTTGCCCCTCTCAGGAAAAAAATTGACTGTATGCAGATGACGAATCCTTCGATTTGTCTTCGCCTTCTCATGATATATGTTCTTCCCCAATTGATTGTTTACGTCCTATCTGTTTTTACGTTGAGGCCAAACACTGCTGGGGATCATCTCTGTATTCCAAGAAAACAGAGGTAGAAAACATGTAAAGTTCGTGTGTGCCTGGAAAACAGTTAGACTGTTTTCCACGCAAACAAATAGAAAACATAATTTCACACAAAAATGGAAAACTGTTTGATTCTTTGTATTCTGCGAAAACAGACAAAAAATTCTCTGTATTCAGGGGAAACAAAGAATCAAACAGGCTTTCTTTTTCGGATGCAAACAGATGGATTCTGATGGAATAATTATAATGTGTTTTCCCTTTGTTTGCGTGGGAAACAGTTTACATGTTTTCCAGGCAAACATAAACGTTACATGTATTCTAACCCTGTTTTCTTGGAATACAGAGACCATCCCCAGCAGTGAAAGTCGTTGTCCAATAATTCATGATGCATGAAGGACCATCAAATTGTTGCTTCGCTACTGTTTCAGACGAGTAGCACCTCTATCCGACGAAGCCACGCGTGCAGATCTTCGGCCATGAATCCGCAAAAAAAAAGGCTCCAAATGGTCAGGTGAGTTCTTATCTATGATACAAAGTCCGACCATTCTTTAATTATCCAACAAAACTCTGGGTAAGGATGGGCATAGGCTGTGATTATCATTAACAAAAATTCCGGATGACCCTCAAAAGGTACCATGTTGCGGTAAAGCACAGTAAGAGGAATGAAAGTGGTAAGCGATGGGAGCCGAGAAATCACAAGCTCATACCAAAACTTTAGGTGGGATATAGAAAGTAAGCCAAGAAATTTGGCCTCAAATCGCGCGTTGCGGTAAAGTAGTAGCAAGAGGAACGATTAAGCCTGAGAAGTGGTAAGATAGGTGATGATCAGACATCGGGGAATGAGTAAAAAGCATTGGCTCCGTGCAGTACGAGAGGACGAAGGTACTACTAGGGGGTATGCATACATCCATTTTTCCCCTCGGACGACGTGAAAACAGGAACGCATGCAATCCAAGTTGTTAACTCGTTCGTCCTCTGGAAGTGGTAGGATATGGTTTGGCTGCGTTGAGTAAAAAACACAAGAAAAATATCAGGTTGACAGTGCAATGTAAGTGGGAGATGAGGGAAGACGGAACGCTTTGTGGTGATCATCTTCCAAATGCCCGCCCATTCCTCAGAATTTGCATGTCCAACTTTACAAGTAATAAAGACATGGTGGTCCTGGTTTTATAAGCGAACGTGATAGACAGGACGAAAGGATGAAACTCGCACCGAATCCTACTTGTACTAGTAGGAAGATAATGGTTGCCTCGGAGGGAATGTGAAATCGCGCTCGAACAAAAAAATGGAGTCCAGTCCATATCAAGTGGAGCGAGATGAATGGAAGAAATATAAAGCCGGTGGGCTCATAAAATGGTATGCGACACAACCAGCATGTGGGACAAACTACAACAGCAATCGATCTAACTATACGACTACCCATAAAATCTCTATAAAATAGAGCAGATTAAGATGGTAGTCAATTCCAGTATAACGATGTCATGAATAGTCCGTCCGACAGGGATGCGCAGAGAAGGTACGGTGCAGGACTTGGAAGTTGAGGAGGTGAGCAGGACAGAGGCGTACCGTGTGTGGAAATAACGATGATCGAGGATGCTGCATACGACCTAGTACTTCTAAATTAGAATCACTCTCTTCTTCTGGTTCTACCATTCAGAAACGAAATGAATGGGAAGGCGGTGAAGCGGTGGTATGTATGCTGCGAAACATGCGCTACGAGGAATGATGCCGATAGGTAAATACCAAATAGTCAAGCGACAATCATAGGGCCGGCTGTCGATAGTACTCCTTGGGTGCCTTGAAAACCCATCGTAGAAATGAGCAAGGCCTAATTGACCTTTTATCAGATTGAAGAGGGGGGAAAGCGATTGAGACTTCACCGGTGACCTCCGATGATTTCCCCAAGCGAAGGGCTGTACGGGACACAGGAATCTAGCTTCGCAATCGGGGCGGCGATACTCGTGGTCGTAGTCGTAGTCGTAGTCGCAGTCACAGTGGGAGGAAGAACCATCTCCACATCACCTTTACAACTCTCCACCTCCATCGTACCCTGCTCATCCTCACCGCCTCCCAACGCCGAATTCACACTCATCGGCGACGCCTGCGCACTGCCACTGCCACCTCCATTCACATTCATATTCCCAACCTCCAACGCTCTTTCCCCCCTTGTCTGCGCCTGCGCATGTCCAGCCCGCCGCTGCTGCTGCTTCTCTGCCTGCCCCTTCATCTTCCACGCCTGTAACGAGAACTTCACTTTCTGACGCGCAGCTGCAGGACTCTCCGCCTCTGCTTCAGGATGGGGTTTGGGTTCAGGTTCAGGTTCGACAGTGATCGATGGAACGGGCGTAGCTGCACGTTCTGGGATTACGTGTTCGACGATGGGCGAAGGTGGCGGGGAAGGTGATGATGGCGGATGTGGCACTGGTAGAAGAGAAGATACGAGCGCCGTTTGGGGTTCAACGGGCGGTGAAAGGGGGGAAGGAGGAGCGGATTCTCGTATAGAATGGAGAGGCGATGACGGCGAGGTCTCCTTGACCACTTCATCCTCACTCGACATTTGCACATCTTCATCCGGGGGCAACTCATCGTCGAACAAAGCTGAAGCTGGAGGAAATTCCAGTATCACGCCTTCGACTGCTGATGGTGGCGGTACTATCACTGCTGCCAGTGGTGATGGCGGCGGCGGCGTGCTTGAAATCGAAGCAGGACTCGGCGGTCGTTCTGTCGGAACATCCAAATTCGAGGACGAATCCGAAACAATTGAAGTAGACGGTGCATCAACACATCTTCCGAATCAGTCGTTGTTGGGGGTGGTGCCTCGTCAAGAGTATCGACATCCACAGGAGAAGCCGGCGTCGTCTGATCGTCCATCTGTCCTCGCGGGTTCAGGGTCAGAAGACGGTGTAGGCGATACATCTTTGACTGGCACCGTCCTCCTCAAAGGACTCCATCTTTCCGCAGCAGAAGGCGACACTGAGGAAGGTTTGTTGTTCGCTTGGACCTGGACCGTCACCCTCTCTGGCGTCGGTGAAGAAGTTTCGCGGGGGCGGGTGCTGTTGTAATGCAGGAGAATTGGACACGAGCGAGTTGATCGCGGGGGAACGAAGCGAAAGATCCGCGAATCTCGAAAGGGGGGATATGGAAGGAACCGCAAAGGCTTTTGAGGCTATCGATGACGTGGGCAGAGAAGGCGGAGGTGGCATGAGATGTTGTTCATCTACAACAACAATTTCGCGTAAATCCCACAGCGAAATTCGTAAAGAAAAAAATATATATACCCAGGTTCGAAGTCTTCTCCAAACGAATCCCAAGTCACACCATCCCAGGATGCTCCTCCAACTCCGGCGCAACTTCTCGATCGCCCGCCACCGGTTCCTTCATCGCCTCAATCTCACGATGCATCCACCGCTTTCGCATCTTGGGCGGCATCCTGTCCTCGCCTAGCTTTGGCGGTGAGTCATCTTTGTCGTTCTCTGATATTGTAGGGTCTGGAGGCCGTAGCTTCGAAGATAGTTCCGTTCTTAAGGTTGGGAGAGATCGCGTTAAATGTGGGGGAGAAGCGGGCGACGGGGGTATATAAGTACTGTTAACAGGTGATTTCGAAGCGTTTGGTGTTCCTAAATATAAAAACAAGGAATAAATGAGCGCCCATCGTGAACGAGAGAAGAAGGAAACAACACGAACTCTTCATTTCTGTCGATCTCCCTTCGTCTCCTCATCATCCACCAATATATCCACATCACCCTCCACCGCCCTCTCCTTGCCCTTCGTACTGCGCTTCTGGGGACTCGGGCTTTGAACGGTCACATGCACCCCCTCGTACTCCCTACCAACGGTCCAAGATCGAGATCTCTGCCTTTACGCATTCGCCCACTCGTAGTATAGGCGTGATTCGGCTCTTCGGTTTGCTGCGAAAGCTGGGCAAAATGTTCTTGCCCGTCGACGAACGCCGCCATTTGTGTGAGGGCACAATCTCGTGCGCGAGCACGACATGCGCAGGATGTGAATGTGGAAGGAAGAGCATGTAAAATATTGGCCATTTGATTTCGTAGGTGTGTTACCTCGCGTGGCGGAGATGAATGTGCCCTACACAGTCGTTAAATTCACGAAATAATAATAAGAAGAAAAAACTCACGGAAACATATGCCGAGTCTTCAAAAGCGCAGGTAAGGTATGCACCGCATCCCCATCGTCCCATTCCCACCCAAGCACAATCTCCTCACCCACATTCAGATCCCTCAGCGCGAACACACCAAATCCCAAGGTCTCCTCCCCTTTCTGCTTACATAACATGGGTCTCAGCACTGCGTTAGGACGACATCCGCTCCTCACAAATCGTCCTTCGTTCCCAACCTGCAGAGCATCTAGCGCAACTCCCAACGGCGGCCCCACGAGATGGACAAAAGGTTTAGGCATCCCGAGATGCGCGTACGCGTTTAGCGGGTCGGCTAGGTACGATGTTGAGGGCGTTATGCGTGATAAATAGGGAGTAATGAGATGGTCGGAAGAGATGGGCTGGGTGGCGTGTAAACCGTAAGTTGGTGGCAAAACGTCGGATTCAATGAGGGGAGTGGGTCGTGTATACTCGCGGAAGGGAGTTCTGTGACAGCGATGGGCGCTGGAGTCGGTGTAACAGCCGTAACACCTCGCCATTGCTGGGCATGTCGTAGTTTGGTCCTCGTCTCGTCGCTGGGGACAATATCTTGAGCAATATGGACATACGACTGAGTCCACGGCTCGTCGTGTCAACGTGCTCCTCATCCGTCGTCCCACCATTCGGCGCGGGCACTACCGGCGTAGGCACCTGAGCCGCCGACAATCTCCGTTTCCCGCCCTCGCCGGGAACAGCTGCACTCGTCCGCCTCATCTGCTCCGTCCCTGGACTTCCCTTTCTCCTTTTCCCGACACAACCTCCTCCGCTCCATCCACCCCAGCCACCGCCACAAGCCCCTCCATCGCCGCCGAATTTTCTCCCATCGCCCTTCTCGCAAACTCGATCTCCGCAGTCGACCACGCTTCACACTTCCGACACCAAAAGTTGATCTCTCTGGTTTCGTCGCTGTTTGTAAGACCAAAGCACCGCGAACATTTGTCGCATACTACACTGAACCCATTGTTGATCTTGTATCTGCACATGCAGTCGATAGCCTCCAGGCTCCGAGGGTGCGGGTACCGGGGTGCAAGAGCAAAATGTGGCGGGTCGTAGGGCCTCGGATGCCCATTCTCGAAAGGATACTGAGTAGGGGGATGAAATGCCTTCCGCCCGGGCCCTTGTTCCTCAAAAAACCCCTCTGCTTCTGTTTCGCCGGTATCATCAAAGTGGAGGCAGCTGGGAACACCGAGTCGAATCGTGGGCTCGAAGAGGAAGGAATGTGCGGAGATGTGGCAGCGGTAAGAATCGAATTGAGGGTCGCGGGTGAGGTAACCGCTGGCGTGATCCTCGAGCTTGACGGCAATGTTGTTGGGGAGTTGGTATTATGTGGGTGGTGGTGGTGGTGACGATGGTGGTGATGCCGATTCTGGTACTCATCCTGGTGGAAATGAACGTGGTTGCCAAGACCACCTCCTGAGGATATCCTGGAGGAGCGAAATCTTCTTTCCGGAGAGCAAGATGAGAGGCTTTTCGAATTCAACCCGTTGGGCTTTGGCGTTGGCGATAAAATGAAGAGAAATAAATTCATGGTCGAAACGCATGCCTTCAGTAATCTCGATTTCATCCCCAATAGTACAGTCCTCCTTTACGGTGATAATACCCTCCTTTCTGACCTTCTCTATGGCTCGGGTGATGAGGTTGGTGACGTAGACATCACCGTTGGCTGAGATGGTGGCGACTTGGGCAATTTCAGCAGTGGTGGTGATAGTTTTGTGTGGGAAGAGAGAAATTTGAGGAAGCGGTCGACAGTGGCTTGGGAACCTCGGCAGAGATCCATGGGGTTGAAGCCAGAAGCAAGGTTCTTCACACCCTCGGAGTAGGTTGCACAGGCGAGAACAGTGGCTGATGTTGTCCTGTCACCGTAGCTTTGTTTGTCTTTTGGGCGACATCGTAAACACGGCTTTAAACAATGTGAGAAAGACACGCGTCCACAAAAAGATGACAACACATACCGAGCACCAAGGTTCTCGAACTTGTTTTTTAGTGTAATGGACGACGTCGTGGCCTTAAAAACACAAGAAACCCTATAGGCGATCAATCCACCGCAGCGGCATAATGACCATTCTCTGTGACACTTCGCGGATGTAGTGTCACCGTTCCAAGATCCACCTGTATGTTGATTCTTGAACAGAGGATGAGGCTCAGGGCATACTCAAATAGCTAACTCGTTGGGTCGAAGCGCACGTCGTCGGCCCACCCATTGAGACTTCTTCCTCGTCATCAGGATCATCATGATCGTGCACCTTCTGGCTAACGAAGTCGGCCCTGGTCTGGGAGTAGGACAACATCTGTCAATAAGAACAAGTATGCTGAACATAAACTTACTGTGAGTGGTGTGATTTCGTGGTTTGCCAACGGTGGGGAAGATCGTCTGGCAGGCCTACGCGGCATCTTGATCACCAACGTCCTACATGGGCTGCGGGGGCTAGTCGCAACTTTCAGACGTCGGGGCTCTCTCCAATTCTCCGAATCGAGGCGATGATGAACAAACCTGCGTGACCTACATTTTTATACTTAACGCGATCACGTGCGGATTGCGTCGCGTGTCAAAAGATCTTATCTTATCATCATTCCTACTAGTACTGGATTCCAAGTCCATAAATTTACTGCACAGTTTGTTCTCATGTCTTTTATTTCGGGTATTCTGTAATTTAATGGATCATTTGGATCTTCCTGCGATCATTTGGCTTTAATCACATCTAACGGAAGGGGCAGAGCATGGTCTTGTTGTGGTGTTGCACAACCGCATTTTCTTAGATACGGTCACACACGAGACCGCGACAGGAAGTTGACCTATCATTCTGGAAGTTACAACGACTGAAAGAATAACACGGAGGGGCAGAGAACTTAGCGCAAGATGCCCCAAGATGACATGCAGCACAATTTAAAACAAGCAAAGTCCACTGAGTATGACAAATGTCTCGGGCAAATCGCATCTCAGAAAAAGGTATTGCATGTCATACCCACATGTTCACAACAATTCTCACCCATTATCTAGAAACTCGATAGGTTAGGAATGGAGCACCTTTAAGACGGAAAATGTTATAAAATGTTATAAATGAAGTTATCATGGGTATTGCCAAGAGATTGTTGTCGATCAAGGAATAAAAACCACTCCGATCAAACTTCGCCCTCCCGAACCATTCAATTTCCTTGGAAGCTCCTTCCTCCAACTTTCTGAGGTCTCTTTCCAGTATGACCCCAGGCCCAGCCCACCTATGGTCATCAATAAAGTCTCCTTGGATGTCAGCCCTTACGCACACATCAGATTCCTAGGCTCCAACCTCTGGTAATCCACGCTCATGAATCGCCTCGCTGACGAACTCAAGCATACTTTGGCATACTCTGGGAGAGGTGAAGAAACACCACTGGCTTCGAATATGGTGCTTCTCCCAACACACCATAGAACATCTCGATCCCTAGGCGTGGTCAAGGTGAGCTTTCGATCTTTCCCTCGTCTTCAATTATCTCTATTTCCCTCATAATCCTGGCCATAGAAGGCAAAGCTAGGGTTGAATGGAGCCTAATTGCACTTAGTCTTATTCGAAGGGCAGAAAAAACACGAAACGTAGCTAAGCCTAGGACAAAGAACTCGAATTCACTACGTAGTTTTGAATACAGAGGTTTCCAGGAACACGATGCATCTATTAGCCGTAGTGACATTATCCCAAATTAAAACTCGAAATAAATTATGTATGATTCATGTCTAATACTATGAGTCGAACGATAGGGGTAAACCAGAACCTCTCCAAACCACCCTCCTCCATCCCAAATTCTTCATAAATTGCCTCAGAAACAGCCATTTCCTTCATATCAGGGGTCCCCAGTCCAGGGCTCATATGTAGAAGCCCTAACCCTAAGATTCCTAACCCACATTAAAGCTGATAAGCGTCAAGTTGTTGGTGCATTTCATAGGCAAACTTCCGGGGCCTAGATGTCTACTTACTTGTAAGCAAGGAAGTATGCAGATAGAGTAGGAAGGTCTGTTGAGCCAGCATCTGAGTAGCCTTGCCGCCGAGAACCATTGAATTTGAGTACGATGATGGGGCCACACCAAGGTTTTTCGGCAGCTCCAGAAGTTATGTGAAAAATGGCTCGATTGATGGGAGAACCTCCTTGGAGTAGTTGCGGCGCATACCAGAGGTGAAGAGGAAATCGAAGTAGTTTGCCATTCAGTCCTTCTGTGAGGACTAAGTGTTGCGTTGGATTGCCGTTAAAGTGGGAGTCAAGAATTGGTATCGGGCACAATTCTTGGGAAGCTTTCGGCGAAGGTCGACATGTAATGTTGATGATTTTTGGATATTCTGTGGATTTGTTTTGAGTCGAAGGCAAATGAAACAGAGACGAGACACCTCTAAATGTGACTCACCATCCTCGGGAGGGAATACAATTGCAGAGATGGTAACGAATTGTGGTTCTGCTGGAGGTGGGGTTGCAATCATGTTGACATTATACGAACTCGGAGAACTTTGGATAGGGATACACTCGCGCCAGTGTCGGGGCCAATCCTAAGAGATTATTCCAGTTCAGAGATGAAATGTTGATGCAGAGAGCTACACTGACGCTGTGGATGTGTTCTGGGGAGCAATACCAAGCGCCCTGGCAGCGGCTGCACCACATCGACGTGGGTTGGCTGCACAGAGTACATGGATTCAAGATAAGTGGTACAGGGTGCATGTCGGGAAGAAAATGAGATGTAGCAGTGGCCTTTTCAAATGCGACACATTGATCCATTGGGTGACTTTCCATAAGGCTAACTTGATTCTTTCAAGTCCAAACGTCATATTTCGGAGTTTAAAAGTGTACCTGGCAACGAATATTTAGCTTTTTTCTAAACCATAAAGACCTGATCTCGAAACAAACAATTATATAGCTTGAATCCTGATTGGGTTATCATCGGATGAGGAGCGCTTCCAGCTCTCTTCCATCACAATGAATGAAGAAATGGCCACTTTCTTGTTCATGCAGGAGTCTGTGGGGTGCGAGACCGAGGCTGGTGAGGGCTGGTGATGAAGAGTTCGACTCACACCTGGCTGCAACACTTTTTATGACCGGAGCATGTTGACTGACTTCTGCGCAATGAATGGCGAAATCTAACGAGAAATTACCTCTGCCGTCCCCAGCTCCTCCCAAACCCTCGATCAGACACTGCATGGCAAGCCGTAAGTGTCGTTGAACAGAGGGTTGCCTTCCTCAACGTGGGAAAGTACTAGCCCTCGAGCCAAAAGCGGCAACGGGATGACACCCGACGAGCCTTATTTGGGCATCGGGGGGCTTTTAGAATTTGGAGGAGGGGCACCACTCACTGGCAGTATGATATATCACATGTATGTAATTAGATTAAAACTGTGATGCAATAATCAATCTAAGCAGAGACCATTTCTGATATATCACGCTACATACCCACTGGCCTCTTCTATCCC
>Ga0307517_10013601_pt1 | contig 11029 bp, 4 predicted proteins | sample 23_EM_MG_FD_194515 | JGI IMG/M metagenome (GOLD analysis project Ga0307517, IMG submission 194515) | Populus trichocarpa ectomycorrhiza microbial communities from riparian zone in the Pacific Northwest, United States - 23_EM | ecosystem: Host-associated > Plants > Roots > Unclassified | place... | reverse complement strand
ATTTATGGTGTGTGAAAACCTGTTGATGGTAAGAAGACACTGATGAAGAAAATTATTGGATTAACAGAAGATTGTCGGAAAAGTACCGTGGACAAGACACATTTTAATGCGCCTTGAAATAGTAAAATCATATTATTTTAAACTAACTCAAAATTTAATCTTAAAATTAAAAATTAAATTTAATTAAAAAAACAAAATTAATAACTAATAAACACGTATACTGAGATTAATTTTATAAAAAATAAAATAAAAAAAATTATAAATCTCAATTTCTAATCGATTCAATATTAAAAAATAAAAATATAAAATCATAAAATTAAAATCAAATTTAACATTTAAAAATAAAATAACATTTTTTTTTAGAGTTAGACATAAAAACAAGCGCCAATGAAATGTAAGACTTTTTTCCTGAACTTGAAAGAATAAAATTGAATAGCAAACAACTTGAGTGGAAATAAAAAAAACTGGTTATTATAATTCATAATTCATAATGAATTTTTAATTTTTAAATTGAATATTAACTGAGTTTATTTTTTTTTTTAATACTGCGAGAACCCAATACAAAGCTAATTAAAGTAGAACTTGGGACCAAAAGATTTACTTTCTCTGTGGTCTCAGGTTCGAGCAGTGTGGTTGCTCATATGATAGCCACTGGAGGCTTATATGGTTGTTAACTTTAGGACCCGTGGGATTAGTCGAGGTGCGCGCAAACTGGCCCGGATACCCACATTAAACTATATAAAAAAAAATAGAGAATCAAGCCTGGTCTCAAATAAACTGAACTTGAAAAGATAAAATTGAAGAGCAAAGAAACCTTAAGTGGCAAGGAAAAAAAAAAAAAAAACTAGCACTACTCAATTGTTCTCAATCAATGAAAACAGTTTTTTAATTTCCAAATCCAGCATCAACGGAGTGACAATTTTTACTCGACAGCCAAATCTCTGGAAGAAAAAACAAAAGACAGGTAAGAACCCTAAAATAACCTTACAAAACACCCAAGCCTTCCAACATCATCAAGGGCAAACACTAGTCTGCAGAAACAAATTTCATGCCAAATCTCCTAACTCTGATACAAAAGAAAGTGTCTCAGCTTCAAGTGATGGTTCGACATCATCAACAACTACTTTCTTGTCTTTCCTTTGCCCTCTTCTCAAGCTTTTCTCTGTAAGTGTCTTTAACAACTCCTAGCTAAAGAAACATTTTTCATTTCTCTGTAAATGTTGAAACTTTCATGTTATATACTAAACTGGATTAGAACATGAAAATTTTGATCTTGGCTATAAAGGTTGGAACTTTTTCTTGGTTTCTCTTGTTGGTCCATCTGGGTCTTTATATAATCCTTGTCATCATCAAGAAATTTATAGGTTTGGTTGTTCTTTCTTGCAGGGAGGTGATCCCTCTCGAGAACGGAATTATACTTTAAAGGTAATCTTTTCGGACAGTTCCCTTGTTTTAAGCATTTATTGTTTGTTCTTTAATTTTTTTTAGACGGTTCATTAGCAATACTTTTCTCTTTCAGTTAGTTTTGGTTGATATTCCTCCTCAATTTGTATTAAAAGTTTTTGAAATGACATTGGCCATTGTCTTAATTCTGCAAATCTTTTTTTGTGTCGATGTTGAATGCATAAATTAGAAAATGCTTCAATTCCTGAACACTTTTATCTATATGTTTTTGTTGTTTAAGGCAGAAATTGTAAACGAACTATTTCAACCCAATAACTTAAGCTGTTAAATAAAATATTGAGATATGATTTATATTATTCTCTAATACATCTTCTCAAGTGAAAGTTCTTTAAGCTTGAAACTTGCTCAAGTCTATACTATCTTGTGCTTGATTTTAATCAAATAAATAGATATGGTAAGATTTGAACTCGTGACCGCTTGATTATTAAAATTCTAATACGGTTTTCAATCGAATAACTTAAGTTATTAGATAAGATTTCAAAATATAATTTATATTTTTTGAATAGCAACTTATTCCTTTTCTACATTTACAATACTTTAGTGGGGTTAAGATCGCTACTGAAGAATTTGGACAACCAAGAGCCCAACCACATCAGATCCTCCCAAACCTTTGCAACTGTGTGAGCTTGCTATATTTTGTTCCGATAGCGTGATCAGAATTCCGATATCACAGTTGCTCGCACTGCATGCTATGTAGAGAATGAACATTTTCTTCCTCTGTTTAAGTGCATCAACAGTATTTAACCATATGTTCTTTGTTGTTTTAGTGTGTAGTCAATAGATTAAACATTTGGTGTTAGCTTATGATATAGGTAGATTGACTATGACTAACCAGCGAATTATTCATACATTATGGGCTCCATTATGCGTTCAGACTTGCTTGCTTTCAAGTTAGTTTTTATGCAATATGGTACTACGATTGGGACTTTCAAGTCAAAACCAAACGCTCTTTTTAAACAAAAGCATGCCCCTTTTGCAGGAGGGTCTGAGAGGCGATGCATGATTGAGCTAGATCTTTCTGTAGAGGTGAGGAATAACCTTACATTGATTTCATTGTGCTTGGTTATGTCATGTCGATGTAGGTTGTAGCCTTGTAGGTGAGGTAAATTGATGTCTTATTATCCCAAGAAAGTCTCACCGTTCACATTTTAACTTTCTGTTGTAAGCAAAGCTCACATTCCCTTCAAATTTCATGGGATTTATGTGTTGGCACGAAGAAGATTGTGGCATTTTTCTACCCTCATTCTGCTAACATATGATCAGCCAAATTAAGAGTAGGAAGTGGATCTTTTCATAGGATTTGAACTCAATTATCATCATATTAATTTTAGGCCCCAAAAGAAAATAAAGATAAAATAAATATGTTTCTAAAAAAGTCCATAGATTTTTGTGCTACACGAGAGCAATCAGCATAGAAGTCTTAAAGATATCCAATTTGAGTTGTAACCACATCAACTAATCAAACATGCATTTGCATTGTATCGTACATCATATGCCAATTATATAGTAGTCCTTGTTTGTGGTATGATTCTTTAAACTCCAAGATTTTTGGTATATCACAGTAATGAAGTTATGATATTGAATATATTAAATCAATTGGATTTCAATTTAGTTTGTTTATGAAGAAGGTCATATATTCAGGTTGGATTCAATTGCACCTCAGATTTAGTCGATTTTCAGCCTTGAATGTTGTTGAAGTAAAGAAAGTGAAAAGGCTAGAAAATTACAATCCAATGATAAAGACCTAGGGCTTGCTGTCACAAAGCCCAAGTCTGACCAAGTAATCATCTTTAAAAATTAACATGGACATGGAGTTGAATTTATATGTTCTGTCTCAAGTCCCTCCCTTTTTGGTAACTTCACTTTGAATTCTTTGATAAATGGTTTTCATACAATTTTTCTCATCTATTGCTTTGACATGTATGCACCGGTGTATCCTTGTCTAGAAGGCTCTGTGAGGCGTAGGGAAATAGTCAAAAAAATTGGTGGCAAAGAGCCGTATGTGATTACTTCAGTAAGATTCTATATTATGTATATGTGAATTTGTGATAAGCTGTTGTTGTTGTTGTTGTTGCTGCACTGAGTCACAATGAGCTCTAGGCTTTTTTTCGATCCTTTGTCGAGCATCAACGAAGAATTTCAAGTACGTATGTCTGTTGTTTTGGTCCAACATTCACCGAAAAAGAAAACCGAACCACTAGGAGAAGGAAATACATAAGAGTAATCGATGTTGGCGGCAGCGGCTGAAGTGAGAAGAGGTTCAGAAGCCTTTTTTACTGGGTCCGAAATTCATCGATGCCTAATGAAAATAATGGGTATGTTTCTTTTATCTCCAACTACTTCATCACTGTTGTCTAGCAACCACTCCAAATCCATTTCTTCTTCTAGCACTAGCAGTAGGAAGCCCAAAAATCATGATGCTTCTTCTTCTTTTAGAAACATTGATGATGCCCTTGCTTCTTTCAATCACATGCTTCATAGGAAACCCCGGCCTTGTATTGATCAATTTAACAAACTGTTGTCTGCATGAGAATGTGCTTTCTCTGTTCAGACAAATGGAATTGGGAGGAATCAATCAAGTTTTTACTATTAATTGCTTTGCTTGAAACGTGTGGATCTTGGGTTCTCTGTCTTGTCCAAAATCATTGAACTTGGTTTTCAACCCGATATTGTCACATTTTCTACCTCAATCAATCTGCTCTGAAAAGTGGGTACAATAGCCCGAGCCGTGGAATTCTTTGATGACATGGTGGCAAGAGGGTGTCAACCTGATGTCCACACCTATAATACAATTATCAATGGCTTATGTAAGATTTTGGGGAAACTGCTGCGGCTGCTGGATTGTTTAAGAAAATGGAAGAGGCAGGCTGCCAGCCGAATGTGGTGATATACAGTATACTCGTTGACAGTCTTTGCAAAGATAGGCTGGTGAATGAGGCTTTCGATATCTTCTCCAAGATGAAGGCTAAAGGCATCCCCCCAACGGTTGTCAGTTACACCTCTTTAATACAGGGCTTATGCAATTTCAGCCGATGGAAGGAGGCTTCGGCAATGCTAAATGAAACAAGGAGTTTGAATATCATTCCGAATATTGTCATCTTCTGCCTGTTGATTGATTGATACAATTTGTAAAGAAGGCAAGGTTTCAGAGGCTGAAGGAGTGTTCAAAACAATGACTGAAATGGGTGTGGAGCCTAACAACGTTAGTTAATATTCCTTGCGAACAGAAGTTCTTGAAGCTAGAAATCTATTTGATGTCATGATAACCATGGGCTCTAAACTTGATGTTCTTAGTTATAAAATCTTAATTAATGGATATTGTAAGGCCATGAGACCTAGCAACTTTTGAATGAAATGATTCATCAAGGCTTAACTCGAAACAATGTCAGTCACAACACTCTTATTGATGGCTTTTGCCAATTAGGGAGAGTTAGGGAAGCACAAGAGCTTTTCAAGAACATGCACACTAGTGGCAAACTCCTAGAATATTTCTTGATGGCATTTGCAAACAAGGGTAATATGATAAGGCACTCAGACTGTTTCGAGCAATGAAAAGTACTTGCTTGAAGCCTGTTCTAGTGATGTATAACTTCCTGGTTGATGCCATGTGCAAATTCAGGAATCTTAGAGATGCAAGGGAACTGTTTTCAGAACTCTTTGTCAAAGGGTTGCAGTGTGGTGTTCAGATATACTCTACAATAATAAATGGACTTCGTAAAAAAGGATTGTTAGATGAAGCATTGGAAGCTTTCTGAAATATGGAAGAGGATGGCTGCTCTCCAGATAAATTTTCCTATAATGTTATTATCCAAGGATTTCTCCAGCACAAGGATGAATGGCAATGCAACTTATTGGTGAAATGAGAGACAGAGGTTTCATTGCGGATGTGGGACCACAACCTCGTAGAAGATCTGTTATCTAATGAAGACAATCTTGTTTTGAAGAAGTATCTAGGCTTACGTGAAGTTTGTCAAGGTGAAAAGGTGATGCAAACTTTTATTTCTCGATGCTGCAAATTCATGTGGCAAATATCAAGTAATTTTTCCTCAACATGGAAGTTATTTTTAGTTCAATCTTGTCAACATCTGAACAATGGCGCCAGTTACATGCCACCAAATCATTGGAATTGCTAAACTAATAGTTCATCTTGATGAATGGTTCTGGTCTTACATTGAATCAGATTTCTACATTATGTTTTCAGTGGCCAGAAAAATGATAGTTCATCTTGATGAATGGTTCTGGTCTCATATTGAAGATGGCCACTATGAGCTAAATAAACTTGTCTTCACTGAATTTGGTTGTTTAACCTGAACAAGGACTTCCAGCCATCCCAGCAGGGCCGATTTTACAAAACCATTTTAGACATCATATATAAATCTGCAAAGAGAAAGCAGGCAGGAGCCGGTGCTTTGATCTGGCGGTTGTTTGTTGAAGGAATGGACGAGTTTTGATTTTGGGGTTGTTCCATGGGAAAGGGAGTCAACATACAGAATTCTAACTGATCAATCGTGCAGATTTGCCAGAATCCAGGGATTTACCCTACAAAATCCATGTTTGAAGGAATTGTGTTTGTAGCGGCAGTGAAATTAAAAAGTTCTGTCCAATGTTTTAATTTCTGTGGGGGGAATGTGTTCTCATTTGTGGTGTGGGATTGCTCCAGCAAGGGAATCATGTCACAGGTCTTGTGCCTTATTCTACTCAATCACATACAAGTTATGAAATCAGGTAGATGAATTAGATAACTATATAGCAGTATAGAGATTGCAGAGACTGATGTAAAATCTTATGCTCTTCACATCAGAGGCTTTTTATTTGATACCTCAAAAAGAGGTTAGATTCAGGAAATTTATGTTTCCCTGCAATCAAAAGTGTGAAAGTTTCAAGGTTGTACAATTTGAAGCTCAAAAGGGCAAATGAAATCGTCACTTATCTCATGGTTTGCTTTTAGCTTTTCCACAAAAAATTGTCATATGCCATTATACATTGTCGTCAGCATGTACTTCATATCCTTAAGCGAACAGTAACTCAATTTCCTTAAGCACGGCTACAATTTTTAGTGTTTTGTTCAAAATTGGAATTCAGGGGACACGCCATTTCTAAATATTGTTGTCTGAACAATTTCCTAGTATTTGTGTTGGCAACCGCTGGCGCAATCCGTTCTATAGCTTGGCAAATCTCTGCTTCAGATGCCCCGTAACAACAAAATGAAGGTATGAAATATGTACTCTGCCCACTTCTGTGTACAATTTGAAGCTGAGCTGGAAGAGCATTGCAATTTGCAGGTGATTCCATTTAAAGCTGCATTCTGGATTTACCAAAATGCATTCTGGATTTTTTCAAACTCCTCAAAATCTTATCAATGAAGGAAATAATACAATAAACATAAATATGCCAAGAATAATAAAGAATGTGCCCAACGTCATATAATATCTTGATTGATGCCATATGCAAATCAGGGAGGGAATTGCTTTCAAAACTTAACGTTGAAAGGTTGCAGCCTAATATTCGGATATACACTACAATAACAATGCACTTTGCAAAGAAGGGCTGTTAGATGAAGCATTGAAAGCTTTCTGAAATATGAAAAAGGATGGTTGCCCTCCAGTGAAGGTTCTTATAATGTTATTGTCCGAGGATTTCTCCAGCACAAGAATGATATAGAGGCAGTGCAACTTATTCGTGAAATGAGCGACAAAGGTTTCGTTGCAGATGGGGAAACAGGAAACTTGATACTAGATCTGTTCGTCAAGGTGATGTAAATTTTCCATGGTTCTAATTCATGTGGCCAATATCAAGTAGCTTTTTTTCTCTGTAAATTTTCATCATCTTGTGTAAAATTGTGATGCTTTTGCTATAGTTTCGTCAGAATCCAGAAATCTAGATTTTCAGTAACTGTGTTGTTATTTTTATTATGTGTAGCCTGTAAATTCATGGTCAAATCTAGAGATTGCAAACATCCTTTATAATACTTCATATATACTAATAAACATTAATTTCTGCTATAGGTTGGGCAGGCAAAATGTCCTTCATCCAGAGAAAAAGGAGAAAAAAGAGAAGGATATGAGAAAATTCACATGTATGTGAGCGATCGATTTACAGGTTCTCTCCCATGGTTTTGATTTTTTTTTATATATATATATATAATCATTGTGAAACTAACAAGACTCGGAGGACAACATATCACCATAGTTTTGAAACCCGACCGGCCTAGCGGATCGACTCAGAACCCAGGGTTGGAATCGGGTCGGGTTTAAGAAAAAATAGAAAAAGTTAAAACCTGGAACGACCCGGCAAGACCTGATCAAAAACTCGATTGCAACTTGCTGATTTTTATTTTGTTTTTTTTTTACTAAAATAACATCGTTTTGATTTTTAAAAAAAATCAGAATTAACCTGGGTGACCCGATCAAAACCCTGGAATCCAGGCTTTGGACCAGGCTAGCTACCATGCTAAGTTTAAAAACTCTTATTATTACTCCTAAGTTTCTCTCCTATTTAGTCATCAATTAATGATATAAAACTAATGTGATGTTTTCTGCTGGATTTACAGCATGAAATATTTTTATAAATTGTATGCATATATCTTTAGAATATAATATGTTTTCTTTTAAATTAAATTATGACAAGCTTTTCAAGTAAGTTGGCAATTGAATTCCTCAGAACTTCAAGCCAATGTCGGGACAGTATGGTGTCGGTACTTTTCATTTTCCACTAAAACCTAGAATAATAGTCTTAAAGCAAACTTGATTCTCAAGACTTCGTTGGAGTTTTCTTGGGTGCTTCATTCCAATGTTGTCGTTGCTGAAGAGAAATCAAATCGTTAGTTTTTGAAAAGAAAAAAAATAAAAAATAAAAAATAAAATTTGTAGTTGCATATCTAATTATAATTACTCTACGCTCCACGGTAGATCAATAATTTTTTTTTAAATATCAAAAAAATATAAAAAATATAAAAAATATTTTAATTAATAATATATTTATATTATTTTGTATTATTAATTTTATATTATTATTTGATCATGAAAGTGTTGATATAATATTAAAGAATTATATTAATTCAAAAACTTAAATTATTAATTAACATCACAAGATATAATTTATATTATTTTTATTATTATAACGTTATTTGGTTAACAAATATTAAAAACAATAAGGAAAATCTGGATTGGGTTTTCAAAACAGAAAGAGAAAAGGGCACACACCGTAAAAGACAATTAAAAGTTTATTTGTGTCAATCAACCCTAAAAAACTAAAAGAAAAGCAAAGCAGAGATCAAAAACCTTTGTTCTTTGGCTGACAACCAATGTTCTTGGATAAAAGAGAGACCCCCCCACCAAGAACTTTGATGGAATTTCGTGGAAAAGATAGGAAAGTTGTACGCAGGTGTCTATCTCTCACCCTAACTTGAGACCAAAGCACATAAAAGTGAAAGAATTGTGATAGCAAAGAAGCCATATCGTCAAGAAGTCAAAGAAATAAAGAGAAGAAAGCTTGGGCTAGACACTGCACACGCAAAGTATACGAAGAAATTAAACAAAACTTCTCGCGAAATTAACAAAAATTTTCACGAAAAACACTGCTTAAATCCACAGGAAATTAAAACACTCTTAATCTACAGAGATTAATTTCTGATATCTTTCAGTTTTTTTTTTTTGTTAATTTAATTATACATTGAAATTGTTCATCTACATTTATTTGAATGCCTTGAATGATTTGATGAATATGATCAAATAGTTATTGATTTAATATTTAGCTGTTTTCTTAAGTGACTCAAACGCCTTGAATGATTTGATGAATATGATCAAATAGTTACAAATACTGTCATGGGCGAATCCAATTCCAAAAAAGTTGAATTTTGTCCTCATGTCTTGTCAAAAATTTTGATTTCTGGAGTCTAGATCACTCTAATAATTTAAAACTGCCGTTGGACTGTTTTTCTTTTTAAATTACCTTTTTTATATTTTTTAATTATTTTAAAATACTAATATTAAAAATAAATTTTAGTATGTTTTTAAATAAAAAATATTTTAAAAAATAATCTCTTCTGCACTCTTAAACAAGCATTAAAAGAGATGATGAAAAGAAATATCTCATATGTAAATTATATAATTATTTTGTTAAATTGGATAGAAAAGTAAAAATTAAAATTAAAAAAATTCATTTATTAACACGATTAAAAATATATTAAAAATTAGAAACTCGTAAAGTTATCGTTTATTTTTCTTTTCTTTTCTTTTTCAAATTTTCTTTGCAATTGCTTGACCCTCACAAAGAAAGAAGATGGTGGGGCTTACGAAACTTGTAAAAAAGTTTTGGGAAGGCGGTGTGCTTTTTCTGTTATATTCCTTTTTCCAAAATAGTAGATTTTGAGTTGAGACAAGGTTTGAGCACAAGTGCAGCGCAGTTTCATGTAGCCAAAGATTCATGCTTTTCAGTAAAGGATAAAATATAAAAATTCATACAAGAAATGGAAAGGAAATAGATGAACGGAAAAAAAAACATTAGATCGGGAGCTTCATGCTTAAAAAACTAAACTTGTTTTAATTTTTATTTAATTTATGCAAGTTTGGACTTTATCAAATATAATTTGTAATTAAATTTGACATGTAATTTCTTATTAAAGAATCATCTCAACCTATCATCTCTCTATGGTAGAAACATCATCAACAAATTCTATTAAAATTGGTACTAAAATGTTCTCAACCTAATTTATATTATTATCTAACACACAGTTTCAAGTGAAAACTCTTTGGGTTTGAAACTTGTACAGATCCACATTATCTTGTGCTTGATTTTTATCAAATAAATAGGAATGGTGAGATTCGAACTTGTGACCGTTTGGTTATCAAGGTTCTGATACCATATCAAAGAACTATCCCAACTCAATAGCTTAAACTGTTAGATAAGATCTCAAGATATGATTTATATTATTCTCTGACATTTCTAATCCAAACTCCGTAACTTTTGATCAATTTTAATTTAAGTCCAATAAAAAAAAAATAAGTTGAATTATTTGCATATGTGTTTGTCAATACTTTGGATTTCTCCTTGCTTCTAAAGAAGGCGGTGACAAATTTAAACAAATTAGTATATATTATTTACTATCAATGTTTTCTTTACAAAAAAAAAATCTCAAGCCAAAATTGTTAATGTATATTACAAATAATTGCATTATCAATATAGTATTATTTATTTCAAAATAATAATATGATTAAACTTGATTAACCTAATAAATTATCTTATTGATTGACTTGACTCGTATAAAATCTGTTTTGATATAGTTTCAAGAAAATTAAAATAAAATATTTTTAAATTAATGTAGATTAACTTGTCTGCTTAGAAGTCGAGTCCAGTCATTGACTGTACGGATTTTAATAATAATGACTATATGACCCTTAAGTGTGAACGGAAAATCGAGATATTGAAAATGAGTAGAAAATTTTGATGACAGTTCACTCCCTATTTTCTTCTTTCCGTGGAAGAAGTGAGGAAAGAGAGAACAGAAAGATAAGTATTGTGCAGGTTACATGAATTTGCCCTTTTTTTTTATGCTTGCCATTTGGAT
>Ga0307517_10013600_pt1 | contig 11029 bp, 7 predicted proteins | sample 23_EM_MG_FD_194515 | JGI IMG/M metagenome (GOLD analysis project Ga0307517, IMG submission 194515) | Populus trichocarpa ectomycorrhiza microbial communities from riparian zone in the Pacific Northwest, United States - 23_EM | ecosystem: Host-associated > Plants > Roots > Unclassified | place... | reverse complement strand
GCTTGATGTGAACTGGGTTTTGGTGGTTATTACTACTATGGTTGTGATGGCGAGGCGGGTCCCAAGGAGAAGCGAGGGAGATTTGCTGTTGATGAGTAGGGTTAGGGGCGGAGAAGAGGGAAATGGGGTGTGCTTGAAGTGCGTTTTGAAGGAGGAGAGCTTGGGCATTTGGATCTGTGGAGATTAGCTGGTGAGCTGAGAGTCTTGCACTTTCTTCAGCTAATGCATCACAGAATGCCCTGTGGGTTACGAAGCTATCCTTCCTGCAGTTTCAACAATGCAGGCACATAAAGAGATTATCAGTGAACACTATCATTACAAACCAAAATAACAAATTCAGTTTAATTTGTGATTAATACTTAATGATTAACAAAAGGAGGATAATTGATGAGGGAACTTAGTTAAACACATTTGATTATTGTTAGAAAATACTACTCTAAAAACTATTTTTGACATTGTAATTTACTATTTAAGTTCTTAGTTATCTAGGGTACATTTCTTTGATTTAGTTATATATGAAGTGATTAGGAGTTCAGACCTTAATTAACACCACGTTCTTTTATTTAATTAAACTAAACTTTCCGCAGAGGGCATGTAAAGCATGATTTTCTAGATACGAGAGTAGATTATGTTTTTCTTTTTACTTGAAAATATAAAAAATCACGATGCTGAGGAGGAGGGTAACCAAAACAGCAAAAAAAGGGGTCTAGGAGAAAAGGTCCAGATAGAAAGAAAGAACAGATATACTTGGTAATATATAATTAATTTAATGTTTATCAACTCCATTTATAAAAAGTGTTTAACCAGGGAAAAACTTTTAAATTCATTTGGGAAATGGGATCAAGAAAAAAAGGTGAATGAGGAAGATCATAAGGATACATTGATGTGAATTTGATTATTCTCATTAAAGGTAATTAATTTGATTTACTTCATCTTAATTTGTAGCACTCCTTCAAAGGGTGACAGACCACAAGACCGTGCGTGCCATGATTGCCATAAAGCTATAGCAAAAACACTAAAGTAAAACCATCTTTTTTGGTCAAAACTAAAGTGCAGAGAGAGAGAGAGAGAGTTGATTGGTGTTTATGCATGCAGAAATAGTAGTCATGGATGGTAAAAAGGCTCAAAATTTCAAGAAATTGGTAAACGACGATGACATGAATGACTTTTGAAACTTGAGCTCATGCATGTAACAAAGATATGCAGTTCAAAGTTGAAACCCCCAAAAGGGCCCAAATCTGTAATGCTGATGAAAGAAAATGAAAGCAAATGAGCACATCAGATATCTTTGCAGATTTATCAGTTTTTGTCATGATGAAAGGTCAGAGTTTCAGTATTTTCTACAAGTAAATCATAGCATTCTTCAAGGGAAAGAAACCATCACGGTTCTTACTCATCCATATGAAAACCCCCCAAAGCAAATTAAGAGCTTTGTTTTCACCTTTTTCTTGGACAAGAGCAGATGTTCATCATTGTTTTTGAGACTGCAGTCATCACTCAATTTATAAAGTACCAAAAGAAGTAATCACGGTGAAAAAAGCACGTCAAACCCTTCGAGGTAAATGCAATATGGCATTGATCCAACTTTTTTTTAACAACCTAGATGACGACGATGTACACAGAACCCCCAGGCAAGAATATACTTAGCTGACTCGTCTTGAATTAAAAGACAAAACAACACATAAAACAAAAGATTTAAGTGGATTGTTCTCTTTATTGTCTTGTTTGTTGTTTTCAAATTTTGAAATTGGCAGGTTCAGATTTCAGAAGCTTTGCTTTCAGTTACTCTTATGGTTTTAGCAGTAACAGACACTTGTATTAATGTTGTCCACGTCTATGATATACCTGCCAATGCATTTAAGCTCCAGATATATTATTCCATGCAGAGCTTACATTACCACTCTTGTAAAAAAAACAAACCACAAAAACAGAACAGACTGAAACAAAATACAAAGACCATCGCGAAGACATGAGACTTCCCACTTTAAACAGAAGATCAAAATTTTCTTTGAATCCCAAGAGAATCCAAAATATAAAGTGCGTGCAACATCAAAAACAAGTAAAGAAGGGAACATAGGACTTTGAGACCAACGTAAGTGTGTAGAAAGGAAAAAAAATATTCAATTTGAAATCCCAAAATAAAAAGACTAGGAAGGAACAAAAAAAAGAGAAATTACCTGGAGAAAAGGGTTCCACAGTCACATCTATACTCTCTTGTTCCACAGGTTTTAGAGTGAGCCTTCCAATCTGATTGAACGGCATAGATCTTTGAGCATTTCTCACACTTCCATTTCTTCTCTCCATGTTTCCTGCAATAGTGTTTCTTGATACCTGTAAGGTCACCCAGAGCCCTTGAAGGATGGTGGTGAACACACGTAGGCTCAGGGCAAACATAAGCTTTCTTTTTAATTTCTTTGCTGTTTCTTTGCTTCAGCTTCCAGGGAAGGTTATGGCCCCTCCTATGAAGCTGAAGATTCTGATCTCTCTGAAACCCTTTGTTGCAGATCTCACACACAAATCTATTGGTAGCCAATAAGGTCTTTGGAGATAATGCTATCACTTCAGCATCTGGGTCTGCAAGATCATATATAAAGAAACCATTTTCTATATTATGGTATTAGAATTTCCAAAATAGTCTAAAACAAGATTGGAGGGTCTAAATGAAAAACCTACCTGGGTTTCCTGGTAAGCTTCTCTTCTTCTTGATGATCTTTTGTTGCTGTTGCTGATGCTGCAGAGGAGAGAAGTTTGAAGCCAATGGATTTAAGCTACCAAATTCTTGAACTCTGGTGCCAGAAGAGACACTAGCTTCTTCAGACAAAGAAGTTGAGTTGGACATGGCTGCAGGGAACATATCCGTGAAGAAGAAAACTCCAAAAAAAGAAAAACCAAGAAGTGATACCACTTTGTTTTGTTTTGTTTGATATATTTCGTGCTAGCTAACACTTTTCTTTGGAGTAACCTTTGTTCAAGTGTTCACTTTTGCACTCTTGAAGAAACAACAACAAGATGTAAGACCAAGGCCAGAAATAGAGAATCCTCAGCTTTGGACACAACTAAACTAAACAAAGTTTTGTTGATGAACAGGTGGCAGTGAATTATAGAAACAGAAAGGCATCATTCATTGGGTAGCAAAACCAAAATCTCGTGAGGAGATGGTGATCATGATGGGTTATTCTCCAAGTCGCTATCTAACCATGGATTGCTTCTCTGAGCAAATCTGCAACACAATTCAGATATATCTCTTTCCTCTCTCTCTCTAACCTCTCTCCCTCTCTCTCAAAGATCATCAACTAATAAGCTAGCTAAGAGAGGGTTCACCATGCAATAAAACATAGAAAGACCAGACAGCAAGTTTGTTTTTCCTTAAAAACCCTTTACTACCCAATAACTCGCCTTTCTGTCTATTTATGCCTATATAAAGGAAAGAGGAGAAAAAATAATCAAAAGAGAAGTAATCTGTATCTCTCTTCTAGATAACATGTACAGGAGGTTATGATTACAGTGGCAGACCGAGGATGGGGGTGGCAAATTACAGAAAATACAAAAAATAAAAATAATAATGGTATGAAAAATACAAATTCTTTTTAAAAAGGAGCGATTGTACTAAGGAGAGAGAGGTAAGCGAAGGCTAAGAAGAAGAATCCCTACCCCACCCAAACGTTTTTTTCTTTCTTTTTACTCTCTCTTTACTTACAAGTATTTCTTTAATAATTTTTCTTTTGAAGGGATGACGCTGGCACTTTCTGTCTTTTCCTTTGTTCCTGTTATAAAACACCCAAACCCTAGAAAGGACCTTAATTTGAATGGAATCATGATATTAAAAGGACGGCTGGCTTATAGAAGGCCTGGAAGATTGAGAAGCTTAAAAAGCTTTGAGGATGGTAAAGGCATGCAAAGAGCTAGAGATGGATACATAGGTCTTCTCTTCTCAACCTTTTCTTCTGCCCCACATCAAGCATGATTGGCTTCTTGACGGGCTCTTCCAGCTTATAATACACTTTGTTTAAACCATGCATTAAGTAAATTTAAAGTTTGATTTATGTAATTTATTCCCTATGGAACTTTTTATGAAATATATATTACTGAATTAATTATTTTAGTTTCGAATTCTCTCTTTTATACAATATATATTTTTCATGCCGTGGTAATTTAAGAGCAATTTATAGTTTTTTGAAGAGAATTTTATAGCTAATCAACTTTCAAAGCATTGTGAACAGAAGAACATTATTCTTTCTTCTTCTTCTTCTTCTTTTTCACGTTACAATTGAGTTTAATTTGTGGAATCTTGATCGATTTCTCGTTTTACATTATTTTGCTGAGGATTTTTCTCCCTTTCTGTCAATCTATCTTTTGTAATTATTATTCTCTTACATCCTAGCTAGCTAGTACACAGTGAAATTTCTCAGGGCAAACCCCACCAAGGAGGAGGAATTTAATTTGGAAGTTCTCTTCTTTATTTCTTCCCTTTTAACTTTTTCTTATTCCAAACCCAAATCTAAAGTAATGAAGAAATATAGCAGAAATTGACCTTTTTATCCCCTCCGTAACACAACAATGCTCCTGTTTTTTCCGAACTTCCGCAAATAAAAGTACTGGCCGTAAACGTCTTTGTGCGATTTAAGGAATATTCTTTTCCTTTAGGCCCGGTCTGGAACTGCTGTTCAAATTGGTTAAAATTAAATTTTTTTAATTTTAATTTAATTTTTAAATTATTTTAATGTATTGATGTTAAAATTAAATTTTAAAAAATAAAAATATATTATTTTAATATATTTTTAAAATAAAAACTTTAAAAAATAATTATTATCATAATTTTAAATACGCCGAAACAACATAGCAGCTCAAGTGCTAACCATGCAAACTATATCCGTACATAACCCTTTAGTCGTGTAAGATACTTAGGACCCATCTACAATTAGGCCTTTCCTAAAAAAAAATACGGCCATCTATAATATTATATTTGTGTAGTGTTGCTCTTAAACAAATCCTTTGGAATCCTATGTGTTTTCTTTTGATCTACAAATCTTTTTTTGAATCAATTTGTCTTTCGGGTGAGATTCATTTTGCTTTTATCTTTTGGGATAAGATGAGATTTATGCTTCATTGATTCACCTTTAAGCCAAAAAAGCTAGGGTGATGCAATCTTGACACAATTCATGGCTCAGATTGACACAAAGTCTTTCGGTAAAAAAAAAAAAAAGTTTCAATCCATGATATACAGAATCTTGATATGACTGATCTTATGTGCATCGATGAATAAAATGCAGAATTGTATATTATTCAGGATAAATCTCAAAGAAAGCGAGTAAAAAGATGGCTAAAACTCAACAAGATCAATTTTATGCTTCATTGATTCACTTTGGGTTACTTTTATTTAGTATTTTTTTTTTTAAAAAATATATATATATATATATATATATATATAAACAAAAACATTATAAATATAGTTATATTTATGAGATAATTTAATGAGTTTTTATTATTTTAAAACATGAAGGATCAGAGTACATATATATCTCTTTTATTTTGATAATATTTGTTCTACCGAGATAATAACTAAATCCTATCTAAATCATCCCTAACAGATATATTATATGACAAATTGTTACTAATAATATAGTCAGTCATCGTGGACAAATAAACGTGGAAGGTCTAGTCTTTTTACTTACCAAACTCCAGATCATTTAAAGAATACCCTTTGTAGAGAATTGGAGGCACCACGGCACTCTCGTTTGTCTTTGTCTGTAGAAAATTCTTGCCGTTTTAAATTGTAGAAAATTAAACGCAATATATATAATCCCATTTGTGTTGGAATTCTCTTGCTCCATGTATTTTTATGACAGCTGATGTATCAAGATTTAGTGAAACCGTGTCTTCGATAGGATTAAGGTTGGCACCATCTATCGGTGTGACATTTCCCCTACCATTTCTCAAGATTTAATCCCATTTTTTTCGGTACCTTGCCTGCAAAAATTTCAACATGTCGTGGTAGAATGACTACACTAGATTAGCTGTCATATATCTAGGCTGTGGAAGCAAATTAATTACTTTTATTAAAATCTGAATTAGATGCCTAGATTGTGATAAGTTGAACCCAAGTTTTCCACGATCAGTGGAGATATCAAGTATGAAATGATGACCTTTTGAAGAATACAATTATTCATATCAAGCTATGATGCTCATCTAGTTGTAGTCTTTCATATTTCTTGTTGTAATACACACACACAGTTGCTTATCCTTTGTGCATGCAGGGAGGCATATTGATCAGTGGGAAGCAGAATAGCCCCTTTGTGGGCCATTTTATTCTTCACGGGTTCTTCTATTGCCAGATTCTCTCATGCAATTAATTAGGTTTGGCTTTCCTATTATCCCAAGGACACAGTGAATGACATAATTGCATTAGTGCATCCATCGTTGGATGGATGTTCTGGTAAGCTCCTCCCTCAAGATCTTATTATCATTTTCCTAATTGTCCCCTTTTGTATAGACTAGACCATTCTCCCGTGATTTGTATGGAAACAAAAGGCAATGCTCAGCGCCAGAACGCCAGCCTTATTGTGTATACATGTACCCTAAATTTGACTCGTCTTTACATCACAACATTGACAGGGATTTAAGCACCAACAGTCTCAGCCAAGCTAAGTAAAAACACCACCGCATCATGTCTATTAGGCTTGTTGTTTCTGTTTTTCAAATTTTGTTTTGTGAAAAAATACCAATACCAATGTTTTTAAGTGTTTTCTTTTATGATTTTAATATACTAATATTAAAAATAAAAACAAAAAACTGGTTTTGTTTTCATAAAGAAATTGACAGTCAATTATTTGTTTGCTATGTTCTTAAGAACCAAAATAAATAAATAAAGTTTTTTCTTTCCGTTTCCAAATTTGGTAGCCCCAAAATCTCATCGCCGAGAAGGTTTTGTTCTAGTTTAAGCGTGATGGAGACGATACTAAAAACAACAACAACAACAAAAAACAGCTTTGGTGTAAATACCAATTGAAGGTCTGTGCCGCGGTCAATTAAGGCACAATTTTAGTCACCGTAGGGTCAAATAGCTCAGGCACTGCCGAGATCAGATGTCATCAAAGTCCGAGGAGACTTGAAAGCAAGCAGTGGAGGATATGCCGATCTAAGATCTCTCAACAACTACCCTACTGTAATTGAACCTCTTCTTACTTAACCCCTGCAAAGTGCAAAACCATCATGTATTTTTAGATGCCCTATTATGTCACCCAACAACCTCGTATCTTTTACTTTCACGACGAAAGAAAGATTTCTGTTTTCAAACCTTAATCATGAACAAGGACACAAATCTCAATATACCATTTTTAATTCAAGATTAAATGTAACAAGAAATGTACATGCAGATTTAGGAGACTCCAAGTTATAATAATAATAATAATAATAATAATAGCTTTTTTATTCTTTTTTTTTTGTATTTATTGAAAGAATGACTAAAAGTTTTTACATGAATTAATAATTTTATCCAAAACGATATTGTTTTATTTAAAAAAAAAAATTAAAGATGATCCGACTAGATTTCATTCAAGTTTTATAAAGTTATTTGAAATAAATCTAAGTTTAAATTAGACACGGGATTATTAAATCACTAAGTAAATATATTAAATCAGGTTTAATAATTATAAATTTTGAAGAACAAATTAAACAAACACTAATCATTTAACGTAGGGAAGACTAAAAGAAGTCTTTCAATTTGAAAATAAGAGGTGTTTTTTAATTAGCCATCTCGAAATATTTGCCAATAAACATGGATTCAATGGTAATTGACTAGTTATTGCAGATTCAATGATAATTAATTGTAATTTATTAATTGAATTTGTTATCAAATTCCTTGGAAAAAAAAAAACTTGGCAAGCTGATTCCGTCGTATGTAGGTACGGACGATTCAGTTTCATGGGGGCATGACGAGAATCTCAGGCCCAAAATCCACAGACGGCCCAAGATGACAGCAACAAGGGAGGGACCATGAATGAGCAGCGGGCCCTACTCTAGGGACACATGATGACCTCACGAGAAAGGTATTAAGTCACGAGAACTTAGTTTGGATCCAACCTCAGCCTCGATACACGTGTCAGACTCACATGCTTACAAGACTATCATGTTCTCAGCTGGTTATTGGTACAACCATATTTTTAGAAAATTTTAATTTTTTTATTTTGAAATTAATTTTTTTTGTATTTTAAAATTATTTGAATGTGATAATATTAAAAATAATTTAAAAAAAATAAAATAAATATTAATTTAAAATATTTTTAAATAAAATCACTTCAAAAAATAACTTCTACCATAAATACCATTTTAAACTTGCAAAGTAACCAAACTGAGTGCCGATAGCAATTGACTTTCAGCTAATGATATTAAATTCTTTATATTGGTCGCATGGAAATTTCCAAAATTGCATCAAACACAACAATATACCATCTACACGGTGGATTCTTATTTTTTTAAGAGATCATTGGATTCGATGCTTATTGATATTCAAAATCTATGCAATTAAATTTTTTATATATAGTTTAGGATTGTAATTTAAGATTTGAAAAAACACAATTTATTCCTTAAAATTTGAGATTTCGATTTAAAGGTTTGAAGTTCAAATCCAGAAAAAACTGGGGTTTTTATGTAATTTAGTGTTGTCCATCGAACCTTAGCGACTTCAAAATTCTCTATTTGACTTGTAAAAAAGGTTTACGTCGTGCATGATATTTAAGTATTAACATAGAAAAATCAAAGTCATCCTAAGAATTGGAAATTCACCTCACGAGACAAGAGGGTCATGATGCCATGTCGTGTTGTGTATCCACGAAAGAAGATTTGAGAGGACGAACAGAAAAAATCATATGGATTTTTTCGATTTCTGGATACGCTCGTAAAGGCAATAATTATTTGATTCCCCATCTTCTACACCTTCATCATCATCATCATCATCCAATAGGAGGAGCCTTTTCAAAGTCTCTGAGCTGAGAATACACTTCCAGGATTTTTAGCTGGGACAGTAGAGTGGGTCCGTGATTATGAGAGATCTCCTTCCTCTCAATTTTGGGTCAATGCACCAGTAGAAGGAAGACAAAGACCGAGTTTGGATTATCTAGTTTGAATGTTATATTTAAATCTTGCAGGTCACGGATGAGAAAAATGAAGAGCTAAAGAGTAGGACCACGGAACCATAGAATGGTATCCTGATAATTTTGATGACGTGATTTCGAGTTTTTGGCTGTTTTCGGCCACTTTCCTTCTTAATTACTCGATGGGCGTTATTTGCTATTTAGTCGGCTAAAAACTACTGGATCAGCAGTCAGCACTCAGTGCCCAGATTCATGAACTAGAATTGCAGGCAGCAGCTTCTCTTTAAGATTTTCCAGTCCTCAGGAATTTCAAGGAAATTGCAGTGGTCTACTAGACAGTAGAAATCAGAATTCTTTGTTGCCGTGTTTTTTAATTTTCAGCTCAGCAGGGGTCCAAGAAAGTGAGACCCGGAATTTCAGCACTCTGGGTTTTTAATGCTGGAGCATGAAATATGCTTCGACAACATGTACACAAGCTGCTGCCCGACCACTTTTGACCTAACAATTCATTACCGCCAAACAAAAATAAAATAGAACTCAAACACTAATATTTTACCTAGTTCTGCAGGGCAATGGACTTTAAAAATTTGCCTCTTCAAGAAAAGTCGGTAACATTCTGAGAGACCAAACTCGAGATGATATTCGTAATTCTGTCTCTCAATTGGGGAACCATGTCTGATCAAATTAGAATGTAGGGGATTCACAAAGAGATGGACATTTGATGTTGTTTCTATGCCTTTATCGAAGCCTAAACTTCCGACTGCGAACAGACTTTTTGAATAACAAAAGGTTGGTTGGTTTCTGCCCCGGACCTTCCCTCCGAATATTTGCTGTATCCGAACCAAAAGGTTATTTAATTGTTACTAGATCATATAAAACGCCACTCTTTATCCTGCTGTTATGCATTTTCCACTGCAACCAGATGAAGACAAGCAACGATAAATCATAAAAAGACGTGGAACAAACTTGCTACAGGAAGAGAGGTGATGGCTGATGAGACCTCCAAAAACAAGTTAGATGATGATACAAGAGAGATCGCACTTTCTGATTAACTCCTCTTGACCTGTTCAGTCGTCTAAAACGCCTAAAATGCACACACAGACTATAGGGATCCCCCCCCCAAAAAAAAAAAAACGATGATATATGATTTTGATTGATTTTGGTAGCTCGGATAAAAGTATTGTGGCATACCCAGACCCTAGGAATCGAAGCACACTGTGCAACACATTAGGTGTCAGTAACCATCATGACCTGCAAGGCAAAGCAGCAGCTTTTCATACAACTCATCACCGAAGTTGGTGCGAGGGGGATGCTAAATCATCTTCCCTTCAGGTGTGTGCAATGAAAGGTCCATGCAGACTAGTAAAGTCCCCAAAATTCTTCAAGCACAACATACACAAGACAAACAAAATCAGCCAACTCTGGAGACTTGAGTAAACGATGAGACTTAAATTCGTTGACTAAAACCTTTAAGCTAAGTATTAGCCTGCTATTAAATTGAGTAGGAGGGACAGCACAATGTTATCACTCAATAACATCAAAATGCTCTAGCAAAGATAAAGGCATTTGCAATTTTAGATTCTCTGTCACCTCTTTGGATGCTTCTGCAATAAATCGGTGAGGACAAACTTGAAACTGTTTACCTTGTCACAAGACAACAGAGAAACCTCTATAAACATTGCTTCCTAAAAGGCCATCTAAAAGTTCAAAACATTTGTCTGTTTCAGTCAGTCACCCAATCCAATGAATGCTTTCCATGGAGCAAGAACTTTTATTTGCTATGCAATCTCCCCATGCACTCAACTCACCAAACAGAAACCAAATCAAGCTCCTATTTGGAAATGGACTATGCATGAAAAATTAGGTCATCAATCCGACACTGCCTCATTGGAAGGGGTCCAAAAGGGTAGAATTTGAAGGCAGTCCTGCTATTTAGCATT
>Ga0307517_10013599_pt1 | contig 11029 bp, 13 predicted proteins | sample 23_EM_MG_FD_194515 | JGI IMG/M metagenome (GOLD analysis project Ga0307517, IMG submission 194515) | Populus trichocarpa ectomycorrhiza microbial communities from riparian zone in the Pacific Northwest, United States - 23_EM | ecosystem: Host-associated > Plants > Roots > Unclassified | place... | reverse complement strand
CACCCATATTAGACCGGTTGAGGGTGACACACTTCAGATGGGGAGAGAGAAAAAGATGGAAGTAGGTTAAGGCAATTTGCGTTCCATCGAAGTCCCAGTGTAACCATTCCAACTTGGGGCACAATACGTCGCCGGGCGAATTGCGCGAAAGTCGGAGAAAGGTACCGCGGGGAATATTTCCGTCAGAACCGAGGTGTAAGCCACGCATCCAGGAAGCGTATCGTCGCAACCTGGTCCAGTCCTCTGCTGAAGGATCGCGCTCGATGGCCTGGAGGGAGTTATATCGGATGCGATGTGTAGAAAAGTGGCAAACACTTACGATACTTTCAGTCTCGTATTCATCTTGGACCCAGGTGTGATTCGGCAACACCTTCAGGAGGTCAGTTAACGAAAACTGCTCATTCCAAAGCGAGCTAAGCGTAGGTTCTTCGAGGGACCGACAAGTGAGAGCGAACGAAACGGCTGTTCGTGGACTGGTTTGGACCAACTCGCCGATGACCAACCTCACCAGCTCGTCGATCCCAAAGACTGGGTGCAGCATAGGGAGGAGGGAGGAAAGGTATAGCGGAGGCTAGTGCTGGGTATGGGATCGACCTGGTCGCGTTCTTCCAAGTGGAAGCGGCAATTGCCAGGTTGGCAGAAGACGGCAAATCCCACCCCGCATCCCGGTGATCCCATAGTGACACACCCTCGATAACATGCTTAGTCCCAGGTATTTTTGAACGTAATCCAATACTAATCAGCTTCACCCAGATCCTCAACTTCTGAATGCCATAAGCGTTTCAGAGCCTCCAGACGAGGCTCGCGTTCCGCGTTCAACTTGTGGGCAGAACCATCCGCAGAAGGTGATTAGGAAGCTCATAGAAAGAGAACAGTTGAAGAAAATCGCTACGCGTAAAATACATAAAGTATGTAGATACCGACGAGAAGTTGGATGGAACACAAGAAAAGGAGCCAATCTCGTATTTCATATACCACTTTTTCCAGCCTGTCTAATCACGGTCAACACCGAATTCCTTCAAGCACGGAAAAATGACCACAAATCACTTGGCAACCGTTCTAACGTCATCTTCACACAGCCTGAGTGGCAAATACCCAACCGATAAAATCTCGACTTCGTATATCGGCGTGTCACGTCCAGGGTCTCCTTCGAGCAGACATTGCATATCACTGGCGATAGTTAAGGTGTTGAAATGGATTTCCAGGGATGTGGGCCCTAGACGAGTTTCCAAGCGGGACAACGCGGTTCTCCACGCCATCGTCGGACATACACACTCCAACCAGATTCCGGAACTCTATGACGGAAGATGATAGGGTTGATTCGATGGTGCGTTCATGGCGGTCGAGGAATTTGAGCGTATCTCTGATGCTTGTGGGTGATGTCGCTGACGCGGATCCATTTCGAGGGATGCTCTTTCATGTGACGCGAGAAGATGGAGCCATGCTAGGGCTGGTCACTTTTCAAGACAGATCTCCTGGAGGGACGAGACAATGTCTGTTGGAACAGTCTGAATGGGTCCCTCGATGGTAATCCGGCGGCATAGGTCTGGAGGTTGGATGATGTGACCAGAAAAGATGTCGAGGGACAAGTATCCAAGTGAAGTGGGTAAAGGAGATAAACTCGGAGAGACGAATCCCAGACATATTGAGGTCGGTGTGGAGAGTGACACGTTCGAGTGGGGGGAGAGAAAAACCAGGAAGTACCAGAACATGAATACACTCTGGACCTCCCATTCCAACCGTTCCAAGTGTGGGCGTAACACTCCGCCAGATGACGGGAGAAGGTGCCCTCGATAATCTCCGTGTCCCGACCGAAAATCAACCTGCGCCTCCAGGAAGTATATCTTTGCAATCTCTCCCATCTGTTCACTGAAGGGTTACATCTAATCACCTGGGGGAATCAGTATAGGACATGACCCGGGGAAGAATCGCATCCACTCACGATACTTCCACTGTGGAGCCCTCCTCTCCTGACAAGGGCACGGTAGGGCAAAACCACAACGAGCGCGACCAACAAGCATCTGCAGGCTCAGAAGTTCGGAAGGGATGGGCGGCTCTATGGTCTCGTGGGGTATCATAATGGTGGCCCGGGTTGGCTGTCGGTACGGGGGATTGGTTATCGGGACGTGCCTGCCCGTCTGGAATGTCGGCTCATTCTTCCGCCAGCGGTTGCCAATGCAGCATGATAGACCGGGCTTGTTTTGCAGGCTCGTAAACTGTGAGGTTTACAACCGCCCGGAAGATGACATCGTGAGCGGGACGGTAGCAGTTTCACTTAACACCTGGAAACGTGACTATAAGGAAAGAAAGGTTCAGGTATGAAGAGTGCACGCACAATTGACCCTCAGATTCCTCAACACCTCGTCCCAATCACCCCCGATGCCGATCTCGGTATACTCGATTCTCGACGCAAACGACCCCCCGTAGCCCTCGCATTGGAAAGTATGAGGTTCGTTTGGTCCTCAGTCAGGGTTGCTTGTGTAACAGGATTCGGCCGTCGCTCGGGAAGAGGCGCGGTGGGGTGGTGAGATGGTTGTTCCAGAGGAAGTGCTATATGAAGGCGAAGCATGGTGGGACGAAGCGGATGGAAGGTATGAGGGAACCCGTTGAGATTGCGTGCGTCATCCAGCTCCTACGCGCAGTGAGTGGATGGCTTTATGCTACATTCAATGCCTGCTAGGTTTGTCGCGATCGATGAGCATGCAAAATTCTACTTGACAAGGGAACTCACGAGTAGACGAGGGTTGGTGTCGTCTGGGAGGTAAAGCACCGTACGTCCGTCGACAGCAGACACGTAATGAGATCCGCGAACGAGTCCTGCGCGTCCTTCAACGGTGTGGGAGCTAGAGCTCTGGGATCCCGGCGACGGGTCGGAGTAGGGGGGACCGCAAGAATATGGGTGGTAATCCGCGTAGCCAGCCTTTTGGTTTAAAGACGCGACGGTGGTGACACCAGAGAGAGAGGGGGAGGTTCATGACGATAAGACGTAGTGGTACATAGCCGAACTTGGGTGGGGCTCCATCACACGGCCTCCAGGATAGGCGCCATTCCGAGACTTGGCCCCTCCGCTATTTTGAACCATGGCCCGAGCCTATGAATTATGTGCGCCGGGCAGCATTCTAAAGATTCTAAGTATACCGCTACGCAGACGGTGACGGTGAAGTTAATCCAAAGTGCGATCTCGACGCTAGGGATAACAACACAAATCCGGGGCTCCTTGGGGCGTTTCCGCTGGTTGCAGATGTTCAATGTACTTACTCAACGGCGACGTGTGGGGCGTTTCATGGATATCGCTGTCCACTCGCTCCTCTGGATGCGGTCTCGAATGCAGCTCACTGGATTCTTTTATTTCCTGCAGCGTAAACACTGTTAGCCACGACATTCATACGTGTACGAGGCAAACGAGATTCTACAAAGTAGAAAGTAGGAAATCTGTTTGTAGAAGTTCCTTCGACGTCCTCATCAAAGAGCTGCACGGCTGCCTAGAACCAGATTCTGGTGGAATCGGGGGGATCAGATCTAATGGTCACCTGAATGGGGGCAAGGTTTACCTACAACAGCGGTTCCAGTTTGGGTCGGGAACGGTGATCCCGGTGGACCATCGGGTTTGGTCACTTCAGTGAGAGCTCAGATGGAGTCGAGCGGTTGGGGATGGTGGCCTCAGTTAGAACTTGACTGTACGGATCAGAGGGGACATGAGTTGAAGAGATTGAGCGGACGCGCGGGGCATAGTACAGACGCATGATGCACACACGCGCTGGCGACGAGGAGCCGGGCCAAACGGGCGGAGAGAACGGCGAGAAGCTCAGTGGGCGGTGTGCTGAAGCTGAGGGCAGAGGCCGAGTCGAGCGCATCCGAACCGCGACAACAATGAAATCTCACTGCGTGTCTTACGGCGGTGAAAGAGCCAAGTGGGTTGAATCCGTTCAGAATGTTACGGGGGGACCCCAAACAACTTCCAGGGTATCTGGCGCAGACACAGAAGCGGGAGGTTTTCAGGCCAAGCTGTTATAAGCGGAAACGCCAAGCGTGAATGTGGTTGTTGTGGGCAGCGCACACGTCGGCGGTGGGGACAACGAGCGACTCAAACTTGAATGTTGCCGTTGAGTGTCCATCCGTTCGGACGGGAGATGCAGAAGTAGGGAAACGAAACACAGTTTCGAGGGCCCCCACCCTTGACAGTGAAGAACTGAGAGGGGGATAAGCCCAAAATTGGGAGCGGTAGTTGTGTGCGATGCGGACAGGGTCCTTCTCGTACTGGCACATCGTTGTTATGGGCAGGTCAACGCCGGGTCCGTCGCTTGGATAACGACCCCCGTATACAATGGGATGTCAGAAACCTCACCCCCGGAGTTTCGAACCACGGTCGGCTGTGTATGAACCCAAAGATATTACCTTTGGAGTGAGCGATTCTCGAAAACGAGATAAGAGCCCGGGCGAACGTCTTTTTGCAGGAATTTGGATCATGGAGGGGGGAGGAATAGCAGTCAGCAGCAGTCCAGCTTACTGGAGACCCGAACGAGATGAAGCCACGTGTCAGACTATCATTCCCACCATATCGCCATCCACAGACATCCACACTGCCCCTGCGACAACATGAGTTTCCGAAATTCTTTCTCTAAAGTTCGCGAGAAGGTGAAACGCGAATTATCCAAAATCGGAGACAAGCTAGGGAGAGAGGGGCCCGACGTGGGCGACAAGGAATTTGACCGCTCGGCCTTATCTTTGCAATCAGGGCCTGTTAGCATCGTCGTGGAGGGCGAGGCCAGAGAAGAAGACAGCAAAACCGGTGGAGAAGACAATTCAGTTCCGCGATCGGTGGTTGAAAGGGGACATGACCTGGGAGAAACCAGTCAAGGTAATCCACATCCGCTTCCGCACGTGGAGGTCGAGAGTGTGTCTGGTCAAGAAGGAGGAGACCGGGCCAATTCCCCTCGAGCGGACGTTGGGAACAGGACACCCATTCCTTTTATCTCGTCACAAGATGGGGAATCCGAGGGTATGTGGGCAACGCCGTTTCAGCGGCTGCCTCTGACAGATGATATATATGTAGGAAACCTACCAGCTCCTGGCCATGGCCCTGGCGACTTCGCCACACCCAAAGACGAATCGAACCGAGAATCTACCGCGATATCCGCAGCCAAATTATTCCTCCGCACCGTGGAAAGAGCTTCGGACGCCTTCCCCCCGCTCAAATCTATTGCTGGAGGGCTCTGCGCTATCCTCGACAGTTGCGAGGTATGGTCCGCCTTCGCTTGCTCGATCCGTGATGCTTACTGTTCTCCCAGCAAACGAAGGTCAACAAGCGGACGATAGAGTCCTTGGGATCCCGAGTCGAAGCCCTCGTCGGATCGCTCTGTGCACCTACTTCTGAGAACGATTTCAAGGAGGAAGCGAGGAGAAAGAAGCTGGCACGGTAAGCTCAGCATCTCCAGGATTGGGAGCCGAGGCTGACGAACGGGGATCGCTAGGAAATTGGGGGATGTCCACAAGGCTCTGGACCCAATGGCAACTCAAAAAGATCTTGTCCAATTCTTAAGCAATGTCAAGAACGCGCAGAGGCTGAACGATCTGGTGGATGACATCTGTGAGGCCGTGATGGAATATCAGGTTCGCGCTTCCGGAGGACTCATTCTCATCGCGTCTAACATCCACCTCAGACCTCCTTACAACGGAGCATCTACAGCAACTCCCGTCGGCTAATCGTAAGCCTTTCACTTCAACTATCTACTTGTGTGTATTAATTGGCCAACAGGATCGAGCGGACCTAATCCTCCTTGATCGCATGTATCACGTCCCTGACGCCGGGTACCTGTGCGGAGACAGACAGGGATGCATGAAGGGGACCAGGAGAGAAGTTCTATTCCAGCTCGAACAGTGGTCAAAGGATGAGCAAGACAAACGAGTGTTCTGGCTCAACGGTCTTGCCGGGACGGGGAAATCGACGATCGCTCGGACGTTTGCGGAAATGTGTTTTGCGGATGGGAAACTGGGGGCCAGTTTCTTCTGTTCACGGAATTTCAACGACAGGAGCAATCTTCGATCCATCTTCCCTACCCTGGCCTTCCAGCTCGCTCACCGGTATCCACGCTTCCGACAAGAGTTGCTTCCGGTCTTGACGGAGAACCCTGATGTCGGGAGGGAGTCGCTCTGTTCACAGATGGAGAAACTCATTATCGGGCCTTTCCAGGAAACAAGAATCCCTACCCTCATTGTCATTGATGCCCTCGACGAGTGTCGAGACGAGGAGCCCGCATCCGCACTCCTGTCTGTCCTCTCCTGTTATGTGGACGACATCCCACATGTCAAGTTCTTCATCACCGGCAGGCCTGAACCTCGGATCCACTCTGGATTTCGTCTGGGGTTACTTCAACCTCACACAGATATACTCAGGCTCCATGAGGTTGAACCCTCTTCAGTGGACAATGATATCAAGCTATTCCTGAAAATTCGGTTCATTGAGATTGCCGAGAACCGACGTGACTGTGACCTCATGGCAGATTGGCCAGGCCCACACAACATTGATATTCTCTGCAAGAAAGCAGCCGGGTTTTTCATCTTTGCTTCAACTGTTGTCAAGTTTGTTGCATCCCGTCATCATCCACCTGATGAAAGACTTGCTCTCATCATTTCCCTTTCCCAAGACACTTCTTATGAAGGAAGGTCAGGTGTTGATCTACTCTATACCCAGGTTCTGGAGGAAGCTTTCCATGACATTGATTCCAATGACCATGAGCTCTGCTCCCGTTTCAAATCTGTGGTTGGGGCAGTGATCCTCATCTTCCATCCACTCTCCATCAAAGCCCTCTCCAATATCCTCAGAAACTGTGGCACCCCATCCAGAATCTCTAGTGCCCTGTGCACCCTCCACTCTCTCCTCCTGATCCCAGACAGTCCAGAAGATCCAGTCCGCATCTTCCATAAGTCATTTCCTGACTTCCTCACAGACCCAGGACGATGCACCAACACCTGGTTCTTTATAGAACCTTCAACCCATCACAATGAACTCCTGTTTTCATGCCTCAACATGATGGAAGAGAGGTTAAAAAGGAACATCTGCAACCTGGGTGACTGTGCTGTCCTCAGCAAGGTCAAGGACCTTAAAACACAAAGGGTCACCTATATTGGAGATTCCCTGGAATATGCATGCTGCTTCTGGACAAAGCATCTTGCAAAGGTTTCTGGCATTAGGCATTGTATTGAAGAAGTGCAGAGGGCAATTGATGGATTCTTTCCAACTTGTTTTCTGTTTTGGGTTGAGGTCCTAGTCCTCTTGGAAAAGCTTGATATTGGTGTTTATGCTCTCAATGACATCCAACAGTGGTGTGTTTTGGTGAGTCATGCATTTTTTGGGTTTCAGCCAAAACCTGTATTTACATCTGTTCAGACAGGAATTCCTGACAAGTGGACAAGTGATAGCAAGCATTTCATCCTGGAAAACTTTGACCTAATCTGCAACTCTCCTTCCCAAATATATGACTCTGCTCTCACACTTTGCCCTTCCTCATCCTGGCTCCATGAGTGCTACACTGCAAAGTTTCCTCAGAGGGTCAAGGCAGTAGTGAGACCAGCTGAATGGGGTGCATGCACCCGTACAATTTCCTGGGATAGAGAGTATACACCTTGCCTTGCATACAAGAACAACACCATTGCTACTGGTTGTCCAGGCACAAATATTACCACTTTTGATGCAGTGACAGGCAGCCAGACTGCTGTTCTCTGTGGGCACAAGGACTATGTTGAGGCTCTTACCTTCTCATCAGATGGTGCATTGCTTGTATCTGGGAGTGATGATGGAATCATCAAGCTCTGGGATGTCCAGACTGGTGTAGTTGTCAAATCTTTCCATGGCCACACCAAAGCAGTTCTTTCTGTTTCCATCTCAGTAGGCAACACCATGATTGCTTCAGGATCTGAGGATAAGACAATCTGCTTGTGGAACATCAGGACAGGAGAGCATTATGTTATAAAGGGACACAATGATGAAGTTATAACTGTCACCTTCTCCCCCACAAACTCTCAACTTTTCCTGTCTGCAACTAAGAATGGTACTGTGCAGAAGTGGGATACAGATGGTCATCAGATTGGTTCCCCAATTGCTGGCTCCCATGCTGCATTCTCCTCAGATGGCAGTCAATTTGTTTCATGCAATGGGACAGCTGTTACTGTTCAAAACACTGATTTTGGGGCAACCATAACAGTGTTTAACCTCACACATGCTGAACTCAACTATTGCTGTTTCTCCCCTGATGGGAGGCTCATTGCTTGTGCTGCCCATTACACTATCTACATTTGGGATATCACTGGCCCAACCCCTCACCTCATCAAAACCCTTGTTGGACACACAAAGGAGATCACCTCCATAGTCTTTGCCTCCTCCCTCACCCTTGTCTCAGCATCTGGAGACTGTTCAGTCAAGTTCTGGGAAATTTGTGCCTCATCAGCAAACCCAGTTACATCTCACACAGAGCCCATATTGCTCACTTTAGCCCCAATTAGGGCTGTCAGTCTCCAAGCAGAGGGGAGGTTAGCTTTTTCAGTTGATTCAGCAGGGGTAGTGAGGACCTGGAGTACCTTAACTGGCCTCTGTAAGGGATCTTTTGAAACTCAAGCCAGAGACATCCACATAGGAGATATACAGTTGATTGGTGGTAAATTGATCATTGTTGGATGCAAAAGGGGTCCTGTCAAGGGCTGGAAAATCCATGTCTGGGATGCTGAGAAAGGTGAACTTCAGACAATGATTGGAGCTGGACTCCAACCCAGGGGTCTTAGGATATCAGGAGATGGGTCCAGAGTCTTTTGTGTCAATGACATTAATATTCAAGCCTGGTCCATACAGACAGGGGTGCTTGTAGGTAGGGCATTACTAGGGCGAAAACGTCCATACCTCCTTGACCCCCTCTGGATAGATGGTTTAAAGGTCTTGGTTCGTTTGGAGGGGTCATCAACCCTGGGTTTGGACTTTGGAGTTTCAGGTTTGATTCCCACAGAGATATCTACAGCATCCTCAGATAGGCCTCAGTTAGATTTTATTGGTAGTACAGGTTGGTCAGACATGGGATTTGTTGGGATTGAGGATAGGGTCACTGGAAAGGTGGTTTTCCAGCTACACAGTACATTTGCAATGCCTTCTACCATACAGTGTGATGGTCACTATCTAATTGCTGGTTATGAGTCAGGAGAAGTCTTTATTCTGGATCTCAGCCACATGCTTTCTTAATGGAGATTTGTAGTTTGCATATCATTCTGTAACTGTATTCATTGATCCATAAAGTGCACCTTTGATGATGGTTGTCATACAAGTTACAATAACATAACTGAGGGAGTATTTCCAGAAGAACATAGTGAAGCTTGTGGTTCTTCAGCCAGTGTATTGGCTAAGCATGACCCTGCTGGCATGAAGAACCCTATAACAGAGGGTAAAGAAGCCATCTAGAATATTGACCCTTCACAAGGTCAACAGATGGGTCCTGAGGCTTAAATCAAAGGCAGACCCTACCAAATTCACAGAATCTCCATACCCACTTGAGTCCTATTTATGGTTAATCACAACCTCCAGTGACCTCCTGCTTCAGCTCAGGCATAAACTCCTTGTCACTGAAAGTTCCTGTAACTTTTATCTGCTTCTTGTGCCTCCAACCCCAAATGTACCCACTGATCATGAGTAGCAGTCCCACTATTATCTCTGCATGGTGTGCTTCATTGCACCATCTGGTGAGTAGATAAAGATACTTCCCCATTGCTTCCCATGTCACACCCTCAATGTGCTCAGTCCCCACCTTTAAACCCAGCATGATAGTGTTTTAACTTGACCAAAATCTTCAACCTTGAAATCCTAAGTGTCACACACTACCAAGTCCCCCCCCCAGAGACGAGATCCCTATCCTATTCCAATTGGTGGGCAGGAACCACTCACGGAATGACATTCGGTTGTTCACGAGAAGGTAATATATAAGGAAGAATCACTGCACATACAATATAGAAAGTAACTAGTAAACACCGACGAGGAGTTGGATGGAACAGAAGAAATGGGGCCAATCCCGTAGTTTGGATACCACTTTTCTCCAGCCTGTCTAATCACGGTCAACACCGAATTTCTTCAAGCACGGGAAAATGTCCACAAATCCCTTGGCAACCACTCTAACGCCATTTTCACGCAGCCTGAGTGACAAATACCCAACCAATAAAACCTCGGCTTTGTATATCAGTGCGTCACGTCCAGGGTCGTCATCGAGCGGGCGTTGGATATCACCGGCGATGGTTAGTACGCTGAAATGGATTTCTAGGGACGTGAGCCCCAGACGGGTTTCCAAGTGGGGTAACGCGGCGGTGAAGTTCTCCATGTCATCGTCGGCCACACATGTTGCAGCCAGATTTCGGAACTCCCAGGTGAGACCCGCAACCTTCTGTGCGCCAACGATCGTCGATCATACAGACTACAATCAGATTTCGGAACTCTACGACGGAAGATAATAGGATTGATTCGATTGTGGGTTTGTGGTAGTCGGGGAGTTTGAGATACTTGTGGGTGGTGTCGCTGACGCGGATCCGTTTCGAGGGATGCCCTTTCCGTGTGGCGCGAGAAGACGGAGCCATACAAGGGCCGGCCACTTTTCAAGGCAGATCTCCAGGAGGGACGAGAAAATGTCTGTTGGAACAGGCTGAATAGGTCCCTGGATGGTAATCCAGCGGTGTAGGTTTGGAGGCTGGATGACGTGACGATGGGCAGCCTCCGGCAAATGTTACCAAGTGTCGAAGGTTCTTGATGAAGACCCGTAGCGCAGAACCAGGGAGGATGTCGAGGGAGAAGTATTTGAGGTCGGCGTGGAGAGCGGCGCGTTTCGAATGGAGAGAGAGGAAAACCAGGAAGAAGTACCAGAACATAAATACACCCTGGAACTCCCATTCCAATCGTTCCAAGTGTGGGCACAACGCTCTGCCAGATGACGGGAGAAGGTGCCATCGATAATCTTCGTGTCCCGGCCGAGAATCGGTCCGCGCCTCCAGGAAGTGTGTCTTTGCGATC
>Ga0307517_10013597_pt1 | contig 11030 bp, 11 predicted proteins | sample 23_EM_MG_FD_194515 | JGI IMG/M metagenome (GOLD analysis project Ga0307517, IMG submission 194515) | Populus trichocarpa ectomycorrhiza microbial communities from riparian zone in the Pacific Northwest, United States - 23_EM | ecosystem: Host-associated > Plants > Roots > Unclassified | place... | reverse complement strand
CGAACCTCTAAGATTTTTTTCAGTGGCATCTAAACGCCCAGGCTCCAGTTTCTAAGAAATTTTGATGGCTGAACTCTTATCTAGAAGATAATATGCAACTGCAGCTTCTGCTACATGAACAACTTAATTTGCATTGATCTGGCGTCCAAATTATAGCTTGCAATCGTTGCACTTGATCAAGCCTCTCATTTTCCTTTTCTAGAGCATCATCAAAACACATTTTTGGACAGGAACAATTAAGACTTTTTCAAAGCTTCAAATTTGATTTTCCTTCATTTTCTCATCAACCAAGCAGAACTTAAGATTAACAGTTAGTACTCTTCCTTTCAAAAAAATCTAGGGTTAATGTTTCAAAATTAAGTTTATCGCAAAAAGAAACCTTAAAAGTATGTCCTGATCAATTTATGTCAATCTAAATCTTCTTTTTTCAAGTGATATTAAATGTTCTAGAATCAATACCAGCTCTTTCTCGGCAGATGCCATGGAACATATTGGATGCTATCAAGAGCAAGTTAACAATATGAAGCAAGAGCTCTTTGCTTGTATAAACCCTAGTTTGTTTTTGGATCAAGCTACCAAAAACAAATTTGCTACTACGAGACTTCCATAAATTTTTATAGCATGTGCTAAGAAAAATCCAAAACATGATAAGACTAAATACGGGATGAAGGCAAAAGTTATCAGATTGAGTGATGGACCGGAGCCATTGATTTCACAAACTGTTGGTTGTATAGTTAAAACTCCGTTTGAGTACTAGTTTATTAGCTAAATATTCCTTAAAATTTGTGTTTTTTTTTTATGCTGTAGCAGTGACAGAAGATATAAATTTGACTTCAATCTTAGTTGCTTCAGAACCTGTTTAGAATTCGCGGTCCAATTATGTTTTCAAAAAAAATTAAATTTTTTTATTTTAAATTAATTTTTTTGTTTTTTTAATCATTTGGATGTTTTAATGTAAAAATAAATTTTATATATATATATATATATATATATATTATTTAGTAAAAAACATTTAAAAATAATTTTTATCTTAATATCTGAAATAGGCACCAAGTCATGGAGTAAAAAACAGATAGCCACAATAGCTACTGCTGCCTATTATTATCCTCTATATATAGTTATTAAACTTTATCAATAGATTGACCTAATAAAACCCATGAATCAAGACTTGAGTTAAATTTTAATTTAAATTGGTTTTGATTAAATAAAACTCAGGTTAGCCAACGTGTTAATCCATAACATAATTGATTTGGATAAATTGAACCTAATCCAAACTAGATGAAAATCAAGAAACTTTTGTTTTTTTTTAAAAAGAAAGCATCATTTTCAACAAAAATGACATATCCCAACTCGTTAATTGACTTGAATTAACTCTACAATCTGTTACTGGATCTTAAATCTAACAACTACATTGCTATCCTCTCTGTGTCGATCCTTTATTAATCAATGGGAAAATCATTGTTGATGATACTAAGTATTACTAATGAGAGCGTGTATATCCATGAAGAATCTTCCGATCACATTCGTTAATGGAGTTGGTAAAAAAGAACCGACTAGATAGTCAAGGGGCACATGCACACAATGGTTGCCACTTGTAAGAAAATAATGGCTTCCACTTCTTTCCCAGCTGGCATCCTTCACATCACAAAAGTTCTCCCTAACCAATTTATCTCCTGGTCAGTACTATGGTGTTAAACAAGCATCCTCTTAAAATGTAATCGCAGATTTGAGAGAAATATAGGATAGCACCTTTAGACCTGTTGTTTGCACTACACACAGACCTGACCAAGCTGTGTAATGTATGAAATACAAGTGCTTAGAGAAGCTGTGATTTGTTCACTGTACTTGAAATTCAGTAAATTGACGATAGCCCATTTCTTTTTTCGTCGAGGAAATGATGGCTAGGTTGCTATGATTGAAAGGAAGCATGCTATACAGATGGACACCCTAGGCAGCAAAGTAGAAAACAGTAATGTGCCAGTTGTTAGTATAAGCGTAAATCTAAAGAAAGATGACAGAGACCACACTTGGCATTCCATGGAGAGATTGGGACCGGGAAATTTTGGTTGGGAAGTTAGTGGGTGTCTGTGGCCTAAGATTTTCAGGATATCCTGAAGAGTAGAATATGGGATTGAGAAGTTCATTGGGAGCTGGAATACGTGTAAGCTTAGAAGGAGTTAATCACACTTTGTACTTATGGCTTATTCTATTGGACAGGAAAACATATGAAAAATACTAAAAAATTTGATAGCATAGAATATATAGTGCTTTCATCAATGGAGGCACCAAAGTTGGAAACTACTGGCATTTGACAATGCCATGTTTTGCTCGAGGAAAAAAATAAAATAAAAAAAGGATGTGATGCGAGGCAGAGACATTAAAGTAAAGATTATGGCCAATTAAGCCACTGAAACTTAATAAAACATGGCATCAAAGGAGGTGATAATCTGAGGGTGCATGGTACTGAAATTCAACTTGTGCAAGAATAGAAGACTACTGTGTATATATCAACCATGTAGATGGCCTAACATTCCATTGTAGTAATGCAAGGATAGTTAGTGCTTTCATGCATCAAAACAGGCACCAAGTTTTAAATTATAAATCAGCATTCAGAAACTGTTTTTTAAGTACACATCTATTTATATTCAATGATGCCCAGTGTTCTTTTATATGGGAAAAGAAGATGAGTCCTATTCCAAGTCCACCAGCAATAAGAAATTGACTGGACAACCCAGTTTGTCGTGCAAATTTAGACCATTGTGAATATACTTGAAGAGGTTAAACAGACATCTTTGTGCTTAAATTACTAGTATTAGTGGATGCATTGATGCTTAAGGAGACAATTGTTAGCATAAATCACCACAAGACCGTTAGTGCATGGATATTTCATGTATTAAAATTTGAAAGTGGAGTTCAAATTTGAACAGAATGATAGAGTGGGAGATGCAAGCCATCGGTCCCATTTCCAAAGTTAAATATTATAAGACACTTCTTGTCAAAAAGTGGGGATAAATCTTTTATTCTATGCAAACAGTGCATGAAGACTGAAACAGATCCACAATACCACCACCGCCACACCCACCACCAGCACCCCCCACTAAACAACCACCTAAATCACACGTTCCTTTCAATCATCATCAAGACTAGCAAGTGATAGAAGGTACTAGCAATTTAATAAACTTTTCAAAAACAGTGTCTGGTAACCTTGGCAATGCCTATATATAGGGTTCCTACCTCAAGCATTTTCAGTCGACAAAGCATATTGGTATTTTATATAGTGAGTGACACACAAACATATAGATATATTGTGTTAGTTTCATTTGGAAATGGCTTTGAGGGTGGTAGGGGCTGCGTTTTTGGTCTTGCTTATTGTAGACCTCACCTTTGCTGCTAGGATACTAAAGGCAACTGGAGGTGGAGGTGGAGGTGGAGGGCAGGGAGGAGGTGGTGGTGGCGGTTCAGCATCAGGACTTGGGTCAGGTTATGGTTCCGGGTCTGGGGGTGGTGAGGGATATGGTGGTGGTAGTGGTGGTAGTGGTGGTAGTGGAGGAGGAGGAGGAGGAGGTAAAGGTGGTGGCGGTGGTGGCGGCAGCGGTGGAAAAGGGTATGGTTCTGGCTATGGGTCTGGTAGCGGCTCGGGCTATGGTTCCGGTGGTGGGGTAGGGGGTGGCGGAGGTGGAGGTGGTGGTGGTGGAGGTGGAGGCTCTGGGTCAGGAAGTGGTTCGGGCTATGGTAGTGGAAGTGGTTCTGGATATGGAAGTGGAAGTGGTGGAGGCAAAGGTGGGGGCGGTGGAGGAGGAGGTGGTGGTGGGGTGGGCGGAGGAGGAGGTGGATTTGGTCCTGGTTCAGGCTATGGTAGTGGATCAGGTTATGGGGAGGGCTATGGGTCTGGCTATGGCGAGGGGGGATATGGTTTGCCATGAACATGAGGTTACATTTTCGTTTAGATAGCACCATCCAATCAGTCATTTGTATGCTGAAATAAAATTGCAAGAGCTCACCCATGTATGTTGGCGAAGCGACTGCAAAAGTGCATGTATGTCTGTTGACCACCGTTACTAAAATCACTTTTCATATTCCATATATGAAAGAATACAGTTTTTTTATAGATAATCTCTCCCTCTCCCCTAATGAAATGTGAATATATCGTTTCATACAAAAGGGATTTAATCACAAAAATGGACTTCAAAAGAAAGTTAAAGAACAGAGCTTGAACTAGTGAAAATTGAAAACTTCCTCCCAAAACTCTACTGATAGTTGAGACTTTGCATGCAGTAGACAAAAAACCATGACAGTAGAGACTTATAATTGCAGTAGAAAAAAAAGTCACAAGGGAAAAATTCAGCCTCAATACAAGGCTGCTAAAAAGAAAACCTGCGTAAAAATCTGACCTGGTTAATGAAGTCCAGTCATCTTCGGTATTGGAAACTACTACCTCTCTCTACCAAAATGTCACGGTTTAGGATCCTTCACCAGAGGCGGCCAAAATGCCATTAGAAGCTGCAAAATGAACTTTACAACCAAAGGACCACCTCAGGTCCGTTCAACAAACATTCTAAAAAGCTAATTAGATTGTCCTAATAGTATTGCATACAATGGTGACTTCTTAGAATCAGTAAAGTCTAAAAAGCGATGCAGAATCAGAAAGGTCTTACAGGTGATAAATAATGACAACCATGTCTGGTATCAGCATTCAAGTACTTACGGTCTTCAAACAAGCTTAGATTTCTTGCACTACTAAATATATTGCCAAAAAAAATAAGTTTCAGTGCTCAAGCCCATCCATAACAAAGAGATGTAGCAGAAATTGAAATGTCCAAGGAAATGGTTCAGCAAATTTCCATTTTAACTATAGCGAAGTATCCTTTGAAAACATATCAGACGTAAAACATGTAATAATTTAAAAGTTACAACTGTATCAAGGAGATAAACATGGGTAAATCTAATAATCAGACAAGCTAAAATAGCCTAATCCAACAACTGTTTCCAGAAACAGAATTTGTACCCTGTGAAGGATTTCCTATAGAAACCTGAAGAATCATTCCTTCTTCCTCCTTCCATCACAGATTTTGAATTGCTTACTAAATTCAGGGAACACCAAATAAACAAAGAAATTGCAAGGTCCACAGAAAAATTTGCAACGAGAATAATTCAGAATGCTCGATGGCTAATCTGTCTCCCTCTCAGAAGCATAGGATACCTTCTGCATTATCATGTCCTCAGCAGCACGGATGGCCCTCTGTGATCCGGTGATTGTAATTTTCCTGCAGAATAATGCAGAAAAGAACAGAATTGAAACCCTTGTCACTTCAGAACACACTTTTGAGGAGTAAATTGATTAACTCAAAATCCATTCCCGTACCTATCAGTTGTTCCAGACATGAAATCACCTCTGTCAGATATTTTTAGCCTGGCTCCACTAGTCTGCCAAAACAGAGTACTATGCATTAGGGGGGGAAGCAACACAAAGAATATATGGATCGTTTGTTGTATAAAAACCTGGCTAATTTCCATTATATTTCTTCCTCCACGACCAACAACCAATCCAATATGCTCATCAGCAACACCAATGGTCACAGAATTGGTAATATCATCCTGTAAAACATCAGAAGGCTTCTATCAATCACAATCAATTTACTCTTTAACAATCCCTACAGCATATGAATGTTTTCAGAACAGCACCGAAACATATAGAGATATTAATGATAGAATTCCAATGTGAAGAGGTGGATCAGCTAGAAAAATAATCTATGATGGATATTACAATACCCGATTTAGGATTGGTATCAAACTACCAACTGTAAACCTTACACAACCTGAGAGAAACATATATAAAGGACATGAGCACCGGTATGTGTTGCCACACAGACAGACTTATATGTGTAGAGTAAGCCTTTAAAGGAAAAAAATTTAGAGTATTAACTAAATAGGCCAAAGATGCGTGACAGGATGTCTGTGTTTGATTACTGAAAAATATTTCTAATCGCTTAAACTTTATAAAAACTCAGCAAGGCAGCTCAAATGTTGTGGGGAAACCTAAGGACAAGGAAAGGAAAAGCCAACTTGAACTGAAAAGGCTTATTTCATTTCATGAACATGCAAGAAGATCAGCTAGCAAAGAATAATCATAAGCGAACCAGCATAACTGAAAAAATCTGTTCTAGCACTCCAAAATAGAAGTAGTAACTATCAAATTCTTACTATGGAGACTGCATTAACACCAGGATACCCGGTTAAAGCTTAGAGAATTATAGAATAGAATAGGATGAACCTTGTTATGCTGAAACTTTACTGCAGCCCCATTCGGCCCATGGTTCATTGAATTGTACGCTGCTGTAGCAACATAAGGAAGCACACATGCATATTGAATACCGTCAAAACCAGAGAAGAAAACACCTATTCAAGTTAAAAGAATCTTAAAAAGTACCAAATTTTAAAAGAAAAGGTTTGAATAGAACAAATTTTCAGAAACCTCAAGGAAACCATGCCACATAACCTTTTTTCAAACAACCAGAAGTTTTTCAAAGATAAAATAAATAGCAACCAATTAACTGTGTCAGATTGATAGAAAAACAAAGTCAACACTTCCTTAATGATGAATGCGGTAAGAAACACATGATCCTGATTTGATAAAAAAAAACCTCTAATACTAGACATCAGTGGTACCTTTAGAGTCTGGTAGGTGAGTTAAGACTAACAAGTTGCCTAAATCTCGCCAATTTCCTAAAAGATGCTTATGGAGAAAGAACCCTTTGCACTAGTGAAAGACCACAGCATAATCAGCAAAGCACAGCTACTTGAATACAATTGCGCTTTGAAGTCATAACAATAAAACTCAATGGACATTCAAATCTTTCTCATAAAATATGCATCTGAACAAAAAAACAAACTCAAACTCTAAATCAACCCTCCCCTGACACTAATTATCTTTTCCATGGGCACCCTGACACAGTTTAGAACATTCCAAAATCTTTCCCCAGGGTAAAGCAGGGAGGAGCTTTACATCATGATACTGCCATTAATCATTGGGATAACTAAGTTTATGAATTCATAAAGAACCAATAAAACGTGATAGGAAAAAAAAAATGTAGAGGTGAAGGTAGAAACTAGAAGCTTTTTCTTCCAATAAAAAGAGAACATTACTGAGTAAGAAGTTAATGGCAATAGTCACACCTGCATATGAAAATGGAGCATGCATAGTCTGCGAGTAATGAGGATCATCGGTTAGCTTAGACAAAATTAAATCAATGGCATGCATTTGCTCCTCTAGAGTTCCTGTTACTGTAACCAGCCTATCAGTCAATCCAAAAAATTTGGTATCCAGAGGAGAAATCTTGATGCCAGCATGGGACTCTTCAATAAATGACCTGCAGTAAAGGCAGATATCAGCATTATACACTTCCTCCCTCTGATTTGATTTGAAGGTAAACTTCTAGACAATCTTACAGGAAACAAAATAAGAAATTAAAATTCCCCATTTTATGTCTCACAAGAAAAATAGTTGACAGCCATAATACAAGAACAAGACCCAAACATAGCCTGACAGAGCATCACAATCAGCAAAGACAGGATGAAAAACAAAATAAAGGACCAAATTTCATGCATTTATAATACATATGTATGCACTTTATGCATCTAGCTAAATTGAATGATTAAAGTTCCATGTGAGTTACTATAAATTCAACATTCAAGTAAAAAACAACAGAAGTAGCTCAGATGGTGTGGCACATGAATCAGAACGCATAAACTGAGGTCTATGTCCAAATCAATGCAATGCATAATTCTTGGTAATGGACTGATGCATCCATAAGCTTGCCACAGCCCTCAAACAAAGGGGATTGCAGATTCCTTAGTACCAGGAAATATACATCGATATATAAAATTTGTATTTCATTCCAGGGATGGAACTCTGAACACCAAGGAGGGTTGCTACAGTTTCTCATAAAGTTAAATACACTTCCTCACAGACCAACATTAGTGCATTGCTTTGAGACAGTTAGCAACATCTAACTAACTACATCCAAATAAAATTTCCAGGTACAAAATAAATTATATAATTCCTTTTTTTTACTTTTCGAGCCCTCGCCTAAATGTATATTGTAAGAAGAATATAAAGGAAGTTTTCGTACTTTATAATGGACCCTCCTTTCCCAATAATGCTACCACAAGCACTATTTGGAACAACCAATCTCACTCTCATTCTTGGTTCAGCTTCATCTCCATCTTCAGCGGGAATCTGACCAACAAAACAAATTAACAGCAGAAAACACACAGCATATCATATAGACCAACCATATGTCACAATAACTACCTCACTGAGCAATTTAGCAATTATAAGTTCCACGGCCTTCAACACATCATCAATTCCTCCAGATACCATAATTATCCTATCAGATGTTCCCGGAAAAAACTCATAATTTCTCGACAACTGAATTCTCGCTCCAGATTGTGACTGAAAATCAGTAATTGTTGCACCACCCTTTCCAATCACAGAACCAGCTGCCGCATTTGACACGAGAAACCTGGTATAAGTCGGCTTCTCTTCTGAATCTGAAAAAAAAAACGCAAATATTAGAACCGCAGGACCTGAAAGCAGGGAAATTAATTTCAAGGTCAAAATTAGACTTTAAATTTAATTTTCCTTCATTTTCCACAGCTTCCTCGCCAACCAAACAGAACTTAAAACTAAAAATTCCTCTTCTCAGAAATCTAGGGCTAAGTTTTCAATTTCAAGTCAAAAACATCCAAATTTAGCAAAAAATAAATAAAACAACCAACTCCTCATAGCAGCCAATCCTAGCACAAAATGTAACCTAAAAATACAATAACAAAACCGCTATCGTTTATTCATTGTGTGGAAAAATAATTTTAAAAAAAAAGAGCAGAAAAACGCTCGTATTAGATCAGAGAAACCTGAAGGCGGCGATGCAGGCGGTGGAGGAGATCTCTTCTGCGGTTGCTCCGGTGATGAGACGTAAGACGACTCCGTCGATTCCATTTCTCCTTATCTTCTAAAACAGAAACTATCAAATTACTACACAATAGATAAATAAATAATCAATAGCTGGAACTATCTTCTAAAATGCGCGTAGAGGAAAAGAGAAAAAGAAAGAGTCACCGCTACCTTTGGTAGAGGTTTTTGAAGGTGCCTGTGCCTCGTGGTATTTGTAGAATGAGAAATGCAGATTTACAACTCTCTCTCTCTCTCTCTCTCTCTCTCTCTCATTTATCCATGGTGGTTTCGCTTCTAGATTGGTTTTCGCCTCTTGTGTTTTTTTTTTTAATTATTGACCTATTTTTGTTTCTTTTTTTCCACGTAATGGCCCTTGATTTTTTTTGCTCAGCTAGCTATGTACCGCGCATTTCCCCTTTTTTCTGCCATCCGCTACACTTTTTACTTTTTCTACGGATTTTTTACCGTTAGGGTACACATGAAATGCTGTTACTGAATTGTGAGCACTGTACAGCTGTACCTAATTTCAGTATCAGAAAGTGAAATTATGGATGCTACCTTATTTATTTATGAAGCTAAGTACCAAGCCTTTACCTCTTGTGTGCCCATAAACACCCTGTTGCAGCCATAAATCAATTTCTCTGCCCCCTCTTTCCCTTTTTTTTCATGGGACTAGAATAATCTTTAAAAAGTAAGCATTCAGAAATAAATATATAAATAAATAAATAAATAATGTCATTTATTCTGAACTAGTTGCCCAGATGGAATTTTTAAACAATATAACTTATTTATAAGATGGGTTAATTAGATTAGAGAATACATGAAAATTATACTTTTAGCCATCATCCATTAAGAAGTATTGTAGTGGAACCTATTTTTTATTTCAATCATGGATATAAAGATATTTGATTGATTAATATATACTAAAACTCTGTATAAATTTGTTGAAATTTCATCTTAAAATTTTAGTTAAAAATTAAAATTTATATTTTTAAAAAATTTTATTTTTTTTAAATGACAACTATAAAAACTACAAAAACGTATTTAAAATAGAAGTTTCTTTTGTTTTTTAATAATCACCTTGGTTAAATATGAACATGTATATGGGTTTATTCAGGACTCAAGGTGCATGCATACATGCAGTTGGGCGATGCAATTAATGTATACATCGAATATGAATATGTATGTGGATTTATTTATATTCAAATTCGAGCTCTAGATTATTAATTTTAATGGTTATTAGAGACTTATATAATCATTAATTTCAGGGCTAGTGGGGATTAGTCGAGGTATATATAAATTAATTTTAATATCTCCATATAAATAAATAATAATAATAATGTATATATTAAATGGATGTGGAAATGGAGACTATCTGAAAACCATGGGAACTGCAGTTTCGATATTTCCACGATTGAAAACTGTGGTTCCGTGTAGTTCATGAGAACTGAGATTCGTTCTCCTCCTCCCCGTCTCTCCCCCGTCGCCCTGTGCCTAGTTGCCATCGTGATTTTTATTACCGGTGTATAAAAAAGTCTTGCCGATTTTTCCTGGTCCATAAAGTTTGCTTTAAATCCCATGACAATTCCTTTAATTAATTATTTTGTTCAATTCGATTCATGCATAGTTAGGCACCGTTTAATTTTTAAAAAATAACTTTAAATTAATATTTTATTATTATTTTAACATAATAATATTAAAAATAAAAAAATAAAATTATTTTAATATATTTTTAAATAAAAAATATTATGCGCAATGTTTGTTTTTCAATTTAAAAACGCTTTTAAAAAAATTTAAAAAAATATTTTTTAAAAATTAATATTTTTTAGTGTTTTTAGATATTTTAATGCATTAATTTTAATAAATATTTTAAAAAAAATAAAAAATATATTATTTTAATATATTTCTAAATAAAAAATATTTTAAAAAAAAACACAATCACTTCATTAAAGATACCCCAAACAGCCCCTAACCTGCCAAACATACTGTAGCTATGTACAGCTTGTTGAAATAAATAAAAGGACTTGATATTTGAGTGGAAAGCAATCGTTTGGATCGAATAACCAGGGTCAATGGT
>Ga0307517_10013596_pt1 | contig 11031 bp, 9 predicted proteins | sample 23_EM_MG_FD_194515 | JGI IMG/M metagenome (GOLD analysis project Ga0307517, IMG submission 194515) | Populus trichocarpa ectomycorrhiza microbial communities from riparian zone in the Pacific Northwest, United States - 23_EM | ecosystem: Host-associated > Plants > Roots > Unclassified | place... | reverse complement strand
TCGCACTATCATAACTTCTCGTCGAATCAAAAAACGAAAGGCCAACTCCACTCAGGTCTGAGTTGTTCCTTTGCGTGAGATTTGGAAAGTCGGCGCTGCACACCGACCCTATTGTGTGTCCACAAGCCACAAGAGAGATCATTTCTGTAGGGCTGAACCCTTGCAATCAAAACTTCTCGGTATGTGTTGCAAGGTCTTGCGTTGGTTCTGGTACTCCCAGTGGTCCAGGGCCAAGAGCGGTTCTTTGACCTCCTCTGTAAGGAACTACAGGGCCTCCACAAGCAGCAATTCCCTACACAACACCGAGGGCAACGATGTCAGCGCCTGTTGAACATGAGTTTGGAAGTTCGAATATTAACAATCTACTCCACTCACGCGAGATGTACTTGTCCGCAGAAACTTCAAAATCACGAACAGTATTACGCATCCCCGCTCAGACATTCTGTGTAACTCATTATCAGAAGGAAAGGCGCGTCGAAATAATATCACTAACCTCTGCTCAATCGAGCTCGAAAAAGATGGACCCATCTAATCCCCCCGTTCCATCCGTGATATTATGCGTCACAGCATCATGGTAGGCCTTGCTAACATTTAAGAATGAAGGAAAAGGGTCTAAACCATGTTCAACTCACAAAATGGAGCCACTCAGCTGCCACCATCGAATCAGGACCAACACAAACCTTACAATCCCCAACAATGGAGGAGATATCACTCGTCGCGAGGTTGCATCCCTCGTATAAAAACATCTCGAGGGCATCGTACTGGGGCGATGGCCATTTGTAGCCCGGCATGAAGAGTGTTGAATAAAGCACGACAGCCCAAATGATGGGAAACAATGTTGAAAGATGGAGATTTTGACAACTTGTTTAAGAGGCCTTGTTTGCACTGCTCCCGCCATTTCTCCCAGGAATGTCGGCTACTCCTGAGGCAGGTCGGGTTGCGGAGGGGATGGTGGATCGATATCAGCGGCATGGATCAGGGGTAATGACAACGTCAGGGGGACCTGACCGCCTATCTTCCCACCAGAAAACGAACCAAGAGGGAGTATCATCCTTGTAATAGTATTCTGGGTATTCTTGAAAATGGAAGGTTGGCAGAGAGAAATACTATCTGCTATTCGGAATGGCAGTTCGCCGTGGTGGAATCATGAGTTCAACTTGAGTTCAACATGCAGACCGCCAAAATCTGCCAAGCATCACGTGACTGCGCGTAGTCTTAATCCCCCTCACAGAAATGTGTTTCTTGATCCGAGTGCACACAAACTGGCTAGAAATCTTAGAAATTGTATGTTTCATCGGCATCCATATCTCCTCTCGATCCACATATCCATTCGCTTTCAGAGAAATGTTAATCAGTAGCACAGGGACGTTGCAATACTGGGTCACGAAGAAATTTGGAAGAAGCTACCCTCATATTTTATGCTGTTTTCAGGAGCAGGACAACGACCCACATTCAAAGATCGATTTCTACACAGCATATAAGATAAAGGGTGAATGATGCCCATGCAGGAAAAATGCAACCCACTAACTATCATGTTTCTACCTTTGGTAGGAATGACTCCAGTGGAATTCCGTTGTTCAAGATATTATATGCATGCTTTCTCAATGGGTATCAATCTCTGGAGGATATAGAGGCGGTGAATGGACACAAGCAGGAATAATCGTCGATGTGTACTGTGTGCTCATGGTAGGACTGTACAGTACAATGGGGTCCAAAGATTTGAAGCTTGAACACTAGTGAGTCACCAAGTAGTTACTGATGGCCATGGGAGGCGCTTGTTAGTTTTGTATTTGAATCCAAGAAAGTATGAAAGTGGCCAAGTTGGCTGCTCCCTTTGACCCTTGATGGTTGGGCATTAAACGTTAAACTTGGAACCATATCTAGGTGGGTAGTGACCTGGATCACACTTTCCCACTAATAGCTAGCTACTGTATATGACGTCCAGTCGCTAACAAGAATTCGCGCTGACAATAAAGGGAAATCCAGAAAAATGGCACCAATCGAGATATTCTTTTGAATATATATGATGCACTCAATGAGGCTTAACAATTAACTTATTTCTTCCATGAATCTGGACCACTTCCGGAGCAGTCGCATTGTGCAACCCTCGAGCAGCATTTGAGTTAGATGGTGCAAACCACCGTCGGTTATTCATAATTCTAAAAATGGAACTAACCGAAGACCAGACTGCGGTTACGGTTAGTCTCAGTTAGTATATTTTGCGGTTACCACCAGTTAGGGTCTGGTCCGGTCTCGGTTATTTTCCAGTTAACTAACCTAACTTCAAGTTCCAAACACTAGTTGTTATCCATCTGGGACATTGTATAGTGGTTTCGGGTGGGTTTTAAAAGATTTAAAACATACAATCTCATCATCAGATATTCTTCCCTCATCGCCAGCATCTGATAAATTTGAATCTGCTGGGGTAGATTTCTGCCGTTTGCCTGAAAATGTTTCTCTAGTGGCTTGTAAATTTTCTGTACGGGCCTTAGAGGCCTTTCACTTCCATGGCATGGCTGAAAATGAGGACAATAGGTGCTTTCAAGGACATAATTAGCACAATCTCGAAGTACAAATCCTTATTTTGGAAATTCCATCTTCAGTTTTAAGACAAAAATAAAATTGCACATGAATTCTGCTAAATAAGACTCTTTCCTACAATTCCTATTAACTCAATCTTTAATAATCCATCGACAATGTGTTTAAAATGGCTTTTAGCCCTCTTGATTGAGAAATCTCCTTTTTTGGAACGTGTCACACTGGATGCACGTGATCTCCCCGTATGTGGATGACATCTACCTTACTCTGGGGACTTTGCTTGTATTGTAAACATATTAAATAGCCCTGTAATTTTCAAACATTGTACAATGTTTGCTGTAAGATTTGGGCCAGAATTGAGCCAGTTATGTTAATAAACAAGGGAAATACATTGATTTTTGAGTTAGTGATAGATAAGATAAGATTAGTGAGAAAAACCCTCCCTTCTTCTCTTTCCTTTTTAGTATATTTTCATGATTATTTATAATCACCCACAAACATGATAACCAAGCCAAGAGGAACGACGCTCGGACTCGGGCGTCGGGACGATAATTGGAAATGAAGATATACCAAAAAGGAATGTGAGCGTTACACGTCACCATCACAGTCGGAGTTTTCCGACATTGCCCTAACCTTGGTGAAGAACCCCAAAAAGGACCCATGCGGTTCACGACACGCTAATTGTTCTGTACCTGGATCAATGAAAATTTCCAACCAACCTCTTTGTCTTTAATCCGTCCAAATAATCGTCAGCATCCCCACTGCTTGCAATCGGAGCTATGGAACCTGCAAACTGCCAATGCTTTCAAAATCATAAAGGTCGTAACTTAGTCGTTTGCATTGATGGTACCTCCAATCAGTTCGGCACAAAGGTGCGTATTTGTACCTTCAAGCAGCCCTTCTATATTTCATTTGATTTTCGTCGCGTTCATAGAACACCAATGTCGTTGAACTGTACAGCAAGATTGAGAAAACGGAGGATTCTAACCAACTCACTTACTACAACAGCGGCATTGGCACATACGCGAAACCTTCTTGGAAATCTCTAAAGTACCTGATGCAAGTCGTCGATAACAACGTCGATCTCGCTATCGCTTGGTGAGGATCACCGGATTTCGATTATCTTAGACACTCGCTGATAAATCTTGGTGTAGGAATTTTGAGAAGATCATCATCGGCGCCTATCGTTGGCTCTCCGATAACTACCAAGAGAATGATAGAGTTTTTTTATTCGGTGAATCTAAATTAGACTTAAGTATTTCCTATTACTTACATGGATCCAATATCTTAGGGTTTTCTCGTGGCGCCTACCAAGTCCGTGCACTGGCGGGTATGATCCAGAGAGTGAGATATTCCTAGTTCATTCATCAATTACGCTATATGACAAGTGCTCATAGGTCGGGCTAATCCACAAGGGAAACGAAGAACAAATTCCTTTGTGACTACATCGTACAAGATATATGAAAGGGTTCTAATATTTATTATTTTTTTACAGTGCTTACGACCTATACGCGACTCATACCGAGGATCTCGCGACCCGTTTCAAGACCACATTTTCACGGGAAAGCGTGCAAGTACATTTCGTTGGCGTGTGGTAAGTATTCATAGTCATGTGTGTTGTGTGTAATCTCATCAGCTTGCCTATTGTCGTAGGGATACCGTTTCCTCAGTAGGCGTTATTCGAGGGAAAAGCCTTCCTTTAACCGATTCTGCCGACCACATCTGCTTCTTCCGTCATGCACTCGCGTTAGACGAGCGCCGAGTCAAATTCCTACCTGAATATGTACACGGCGGCATTTGCGAGAGGCGTACAACCCCGGAGCACCCTCGTAAGCAACCCCACCCACTTTGTTTCAAGTGAATACTGATTGATGAGTCACAATATGAACCAGAAATTCAAGGAATTGGTTTAAATGCCTCTCCGCGTATCAAAGAAGTCTGGTTCCCAGGAACACATTCTGATATGTACGTAAACATCTATTTTTATTTCTGACGCGTCTATCATCTGACATTGGATGTTGGATGTAAAAGCGGTGGAGGAAACCAATCGAATCTCGATCTTGATCTAGGCGGAACACCATTTCTCTGGATGTCATTTGAAGCCGTCTCCAGTGGGTTGCGGCTTCGTCCCACCAAGGTCGAATGGAATTTGGATCATTTGCAAGATGTGAAAGAATCACTAACAGGTGTTTGGCACATGTTCGAGTGGGTGCTTTTCAAGAGGCTTTCTTACCAGGACGAGTCGTCGACGATTTATCGGTACGTTTGGAAGCTTACCCTCGAAATGATAATTTATTTATGTCAAACTGTTAGTTTCCATAAAGGACGAGGACGAAAGATAAAGCCCGGCCAGAAAGTGCATTCGTCTGTTGCTTTTTGCGATCTGAGCTATCACCCGAGAGCAATTTTACCGGAACAAAGACGTTTGTATGAACTTGTAGGGAAGGGGTCACGATCAAATAGAGAGTGGATCAAAGGATGGGAGGATCTGATTGAAATGGATATTTTTGACCTTTCGCTAATGTCGAGTGTTATTGAAGCGCTCAAGTCTGGGAGAGGAGGTGATTGCCGCATGTGGGTGTATCGCCTAACAGCCATGACGTTGACAGGTGGGCGTTCTTTTATGCTAGAAGAGCGTTTCTGACGGCGATACATAGACGAAGGTCTAACCGTCTTGCGCGGTAGACCAAATGTCATTAACGACCTTTTTGAGATCTTTACTTGTGCTGGCCAACCCGTCGAGGTTCAGGAATGTGTAGTGGTGATTTTGGAAAAGTCATCCAAAGGTCACGGTGAGCAAGCCATAATTTATTAAAACCCCTAATTTAACATGTCGTAGCTTCGATACTATTAAGTTCAGAACACTGCCTTTGGTTGCTTCGTGTAGCTCGAGAGACAAATGAGATGAATCGTAGGAACTTTGCGGTGAAGTTGCTTCTGCACTCTCTATCCGAAGGTGCGCGACAGTTTCTCCTCGCTTATAAAAACAGTTGTACCACGCGTCATAGATCAACCATGCGAGGACATTGTTGACGAGCATGCATTGGATGCACTTCAGGAGATAGCAAGGGAAGACCAACAGCCTTGGCTGACAGATGGTGCCTTCTCAATGTTTGCGACCATACTGAGCCAAAGTGAATATTCCATTTAAAGCGTTGAATGAAACCTGATTATGACCAAGGTGTACTTTCACAGAAGCTCTTTGTCGCGAATACCCTTGGTATCATACGCAAACAATTTACGGCTGAGGATTCGAGCTCTCAGGATTTTGCGAAACGCCTCTTCAAAACGATATTGCAAAGTGGTGGGTATGGACTTAGTTTTTGTGTCTTCTATGCTAACAAGTGCAGCCGAAAATCGTCAACGACTTTTCGACAATGATGTCATGCATTCTTGGCTTACCAAGGTCGACAATTTGAATGACACAGAGCGCTTACTATTCACGCTGTTTCTTGTAAATCAATATGGTATGAACGTTCACTTTTTGCAGTCAGAATTCAGGCATTGAACCAAACAGAATATCTGCCGAACGAAATTTTCACATTATTGACATCGAAACTATGGGAGGAAATAAATGACCGTCAAGTTAGCCACAGTCGGTATAACGTTTTGCATGTTCTGAGAGATACCGCCGATTCTGGTAAATTTCATCTGGAAATAGATTGGGTGATTTACTAAGATTATACAGATGGCTTGCGTAAGCGGATGTGGAACAGCGAACTAATTAAAGCACTCCGCCAAGGGATCGGTCGAGCGGGCTCGCCGGTACAGTCCATGGTGTTCGAGCTGTGTGGTATTTGTGGTATGTCATATATCTGTCCATAGTCGGATTTGAGACGCTTCGATAGGTGATGAAAAATTCACAGAGAGCTTGCAATATGACTTATTCGACACAGATACCATCAGAGATCTTGGGCATGCACTACACGATAGCAATACCATCAATTTCTTTATTGCTGCCATAGGTCACGGTATTCCATTTCATTTTCACGGCAGAACCGTACTAATATTTGTAGAGGGTTTTCGAGACAAGATATTTGACACTGAGATCGTCGCCGCACTTGGATGTGCACTAGGCGATGAAACCTCCCAACTCAGCCTAAGCGCGGTTGAATTTTTCACTGCTGCTATGGCTCAAGGTGCGCTCCATAATTTTTACGGGATATCCATACCAAAAATTTTCAGAGGGGGTTCGGGACAAGATATTTGATACTGAGATCATTGCGGCACTTAGACATGCACTAGGTCATAAAGACTTTGACATCCGAAGCAGCGCAGTCAATTTCTTCACTGTTGCTGCAGCTCAAGGTGCGCTCGGTTTTTTTCACGAGATATTTATACCAAAATATTGCAGAGGGTTTTCGGGACAAGATATTTGACGCTGAGATCGTTGCCGCACTAAGCGGTGAAAACTTGTACCTCAGAAGCAGTGCCGTCAAAGTTTTCATTGCTGCCATGGCTCAAACGGAAATATTTGCAGAGGGGTTTTGGGACAAGATATTTGACACTAAGATTGTTGCCGCACTATGCAGTGAAAACTACTACCTTAGAAACAGCACTCTTGAAATTCTCACTGCTGCTGTGGCTTGTGGTGCGGTCCATTGTTTTTACTGGATATTCGTGCTGAAATATTCGCAGAGGGGTTTCGGGACAGGATATTTGACACTGAGATCGTCGCCGCACTTAGACATGCACTAAGCAATGAAACCTCCTACCTCAGACGCAGTGTAATCGAAATTTTCACTGTTGCTGTAGCTCAAGGTGTGCTCTGTTGTTTTCATAGGATATTCATACCTAAATATGTGTAGAGGGATTCAGGGACAAGATATTTGACACTGAGATTGTCGCTACACTTGGCCATGCACTAGGTCATACAGATTTCAACATCAGAAGCAGCACAACCCAATTTTTCATTGCTGCTGTAGCTCAAAGTGCGCCCCGTTTTTTTCACAGATTATTCACACCGAAACATTTGCAGAGGGGTTTCGAGATAAGATATTTAACACTGAGATCGTCGCCGCACTTGGACATGCCCTAAGCAATGAAACCTCCAACGGTATCGCCAAGTTTTTTGCTGCTGCCATGGGTCACAGTGCGCTTCACTGTTTTCACAGGAGATTCAAGTTTATACCAACATATTCGCAGAGGGGTTTCGGGACAAGATATTTCTCCCTGAGATTGTCACCGCACTTGGACATGCACTAGGTCATACAAATTTCAACATCAGAAGCGGCGCAACCGAATTTTTCATTGCTGCTGTAGCTCAAAGTGCGCCCCATTTTTTTCATAGGTTATTCATACCGAAATATTCGCAGAGGGGTTTCGGGACAAGATATTTGACACTCAGATCATCGCCACACTTGGACGTGCACTAATCGATGAAACCCCTTACCTCAGATCCAGCGCGATCGAAATTTTCACTGCTGCCATAGATCAAGGTGGGGTCCGTTGTTCTTACTGGATATTCATACTGAAAACTTCGCAGAGGGGTTTCGGGACAAGATATTTGACACTGAAATTGTCGCCGCGCTTGGACATGTACTCAGCAATGAAGCCTCCTACCTCAGACGCAGCGTAATCGAATTTTTCACTGCCGCTTTAGCTCAAGGTGTGCTCCGTTTTTTTTTTAATGGGATAGTCCTGCAGAAATATTTGTAGAGGGGTTTCGGGACAGGATATTTGACACTGAGATTGTTGCCGCACTTGGACGTGCTCTAGGTGATCAAAGTTCCAATGTCAGAAGTGGCACGATCGATTTCTTTACCGCCGCCATGGCTCAAGGTGCGTCCTGATTTAGATTCCAATGTGAGATGCAATGCAGTTAAATATTCACTGCTGCTATAGCTCAAGGTGCGCGCTGGTATTTGCATGGATATTCATACAGAAATATTTGCAGAGGCCGTGTGGGACAAGATATTTGACACTGAGATTGTTGCTGCACTTGGACGTGCAATAAGTCATACAAGCCCCAACGTCAGCCACAGCGCGATCAAATTTTTCACTGCTGCTGTAGCTCAAGGTGCGCTCCGTAGTTTACACATAATATTCATACCGAAATATTCTCAGAGAGCTTTCGGAACAACATAGTTGATACTAAGATCATCGCCGCACTTGGACATGCGCTAGGTGATCAAAGTTCCAACGTCAGAAGTGGCACGATCAATTTCTTTACCGCCGCCATGGTTCAAGGTGTGCTACATTGTTTTCACGGGATAATCATCCCTAAATATTCGCAGAAGGCACTCGGGACAACATCTTTCACACTGAGATCGTCGCCACAGTTGGACGTGCACTAGGTGATAAATATTCCAACGTCAGGCGCAGCGCGGTTGAATTTTTCATTGATGCTGTAGCTCAAGGTGCGCTCTCTTGTTTGCAGAGGACATCCATACCGAACCATTTGTAGAGGGCTTTCGGGATAACCTCTTTGACACTGAGATCGTTGCCACAGTTAGACGTGCACTAGATGATCAAGATTCCAACATGAGATGCAGTGCGGTTGAAATTTTCACTGCTGCCATAGCTCAAGGTGCGCTGAGTTGTTTTCCAGCGATATTCATACCGAAATATTCTCAGAGGGGTTTCGGGACAAGATATTTAATACTGAGATTATCACCGCACTTGGAGGTGCACTAGGCGATACAGATTCCAACGTCAAAAGCAGCGCGGTTAATTTCCTCACAGCTGCAGCAGCTCAAGGTGCGCTCCATTGTTTTCATGGGACATTCATACTGAAATCGCTACAGATGGATTTCGACGCAAGATATTTGACATAGTGACCGTTGCCCAACTCGTTGAAGCAAAATTGATGGTCGAATTTTGGTCTGACGGTTTGAAACCAATTCATATCGCCGCCTATATTGCCCTTATTTTCATCTACATAGATTATATTCTTTCCCATGCTTACAACCATTTCATAACACATATACTTTGTCAACAACTTGCCTCAGCTGACTTGAGCTTGAGAGATCAAACACTCCATTTCGTCTCCGAGGCAATTAAATATGGTATGACTCATCTCTCACTCTCTTTGGTCTTTTTGATATCGAAGCTCATATACAGATGACGTTCATACCCGTATTTGCACTGTGGAACTCAGGAAGCATTACGCTTGCCCTCACCACATATCACCCGCATGAACAGTAAGGCTGTGTTACATTTACAATCTTCATTGCGCATGCGGAGTAACACAGGACGGCCGTCCTAGACGACGTACATACATGTATGTATACCGAGATCTCTTTCCACTTGACCGTTGGTATTGGACATCATGCACGTTGAGCAGGGCTATCTGGCAGTCTGAAATATCACAAGTATGTAATTAAATAAAAGCATACGTCCACTTGCATAGAGCATGGCTTATTCTCTGCACCACGATATCTACGGCTTCGAGTCACCGGAAATCCAGCCTTCCCAAAATGGTTTATCTGCCTTTCCACATTTGGTACATCCCTTGGGCTGCCCGCTCTGCGTATGCGGCCACCACGGCCGCATCCAACCACCATCTGGCACTCCAGTGGCAGGCCCAGTGGAACACGACCACAGCTTCCAGAATGACCACCTCGCCCCTCCCCTCATTGAGGGGTGGGCGTGATGTGTCGAGAGCTCGTCACATCGTCGGACAGCAGCAGAAAGCTTGGCGGGGCACCACCAACGATGGGGGGATGGGGTACTATTTTCGCTTCCTATATCATCCTCCCCTCACGTTGATTGTCAGTTGCCACCACTTGCCTTCTCTCATCCAACCAGAGATATAGGCCCAATCTCGAATAATTTTGGGTGGACGCATGGGTTTGGGGTAGCTAGGAAATGCAAGGGTAGATTCCAGGGACCCACCAGGTGCGTGATGAGTCGAACTATGGTTCGCCTCCAGAATCCCTTTGTCCCCGGTAGTGCCGGCTGCTGAAGACCATGCTGCCTTAGGACTCAACGTAACCATCTACGCACCCCCAACCCACAATGCAAGCCTGGAACTTTGCCAATAGTACCCAATTTCCTCATGATCAATCACGTACAATGCACTGCATGAGTGCCCAGGTGTTCCTACTCACACACACACACTCTCTCTCTCACCCACGTAGAGGTCAACACCTGGCTCATATAATTTCCTTCCATTTAGGTGTCTTCAGTTCGCCACGATAACACACCACAAAATACAAGTTGAAAGAGTCCACAATGACCCAAGAGTCCTTTCGAAGTTGTCAAAGGCATCAACCGCTTCAAATTTCCAAGTCTTCGGAAAGAGCTAAGTAATCATTGTCAATCAAGTTCCAACATACCTCGCCAGATTGTACAGTAAGCGAATACGCGTCAAGAGCAGATCCTTTACTAAATGTGGGTGCGTTTCCCGATAAATAAATTACCATCCTTCCGTCTCTTCAACGCAATATATACATGACGGTCCCAACAATAAGTGTAGCTACCAGAGGCGAACCCAGTCGGGAAGACAAAGAACCACTCTTCCCGGTCGCAGTCGTACCAGGAATCGGAGAC
>Ga0307517_10013594_pt1 | contig 11032 bp, 12 predicted proteins | sample 23_EM_MG_FD_194515 | JGI IMG/M metagenome (GOLD analysis project Ga0307517, IMG submission 194515) | Populus trichocarpa ectomycorrhiza microbial communities from riparian zone in the Pacific Northwest, United States - 23_EM | ecosystem: Host-associated > Plants > Roots > Unclassified | place... | reverse complement strand
TTTCCCACTTTCAGATACCAAGGTTTTTGCTTCTCAGACACCGTTGGACACCGAGGTTTTTTCCTTTTTCGGACACCGTTGGAAGCCGAGGGCTTTTTCTTGTTCGGAAACCATCAGACACTGAGTTTTCCCTTTTTCGGACACCAAAATTTTCCTTTTTCAGATACCAAGGTTTTTGCTTGTCAGAAACCGTCGGAAGCCGATGTTTCCCTTTTTCGGACACCATCGGAAACCGATGTTTTTCCTTTTTCGGAAGCTGCGGTGTTTGCTTCAAAGGATGCCGTCGGACACCGAGTTTTTCCTTTTTCAGACAAAAATGTGTTAATTTATAGTGGAGCCTGAGCATGCTATCCTCAGGTGCCAATTTGACTAACTGCAGAAGGCCATGGCAAATACCATGGGAACCAAGTCACCCAGCGGTGCCTGTGTGGGACAAGGTGTGGGACTGAGTTGCATGCAAATGAACCGCTAACTACGTGACTTTGTAGCCAATCAAGCTGCACCGTGATCTATGTGACAAATGTTGTTTAAGACTCAGTCCAGCTGCCACTGTGATCAGCATGATATCATTGATTACTACATTTAGGTAGGTTAGGTAATTGTTACACTGTCCTATGTGTACCAGAACACCAGCAGTGAACGAGATAAAATAAATTCAAAGGTATATGCATACTCTCCAAAGATTCTAAACGCATTCAACTATCCAAGCTCAACTTCCTGACATACACACACCCAACTTCAAACCCCCTCTACCTCCCAGGCCAACCCCTCCATCATCCCCTTGGTCAAAAACACCAAACTCATCGCCCCAGGATCAGGCGGCAAATTCCCCGTATCCATAACATACGTCGCCCTCCCCAGCTTCGCCATCAACTTCACTGTACCCTGCCCATCCGCCTTGCACGCCTTCACCGCGACTCCGAATGTTGTCGCTTTAGAAAGGGCGGCGACGAATGGGATAAGGGCGTCCATGACGGTGTGGTGGCCCTCACGCGCGGCGGTGCTCCGCTTCAGCGTGGTGGTGGCGCGGGTGGCGGCTGAGCCCCAGAATTCGAGGGAGGCGGAGGTGGAGGAGGATGAGCCGGTGAGGGAGCGGGCTTCGGTGGTGAGTGCGGCTAGGAAGATGGAGAAGATGGCGCCGAGGGTGCCACCGCATGTTTCTGTTACGAAAATAAATGAGTTGAGAAAGCGTGGAAATGGGCGGAATGAGAATGTGAGAATAAGAAATATATGCTAACCATCGATAAGTTTTGTGAGGATACGGAGAACTTCGATGGCCTCTCCGTCGGCGTAGGAGCCATTGTCGACAGTGTTAAGGATGGCTATAGGAGAAACGGCCGTGAGAGGGAAGATTAAAAGACGGTTAGGAGGGAAGAAGTACCTTTAGCACCGCTTGCACATGTTTCTCCACAATCACCATCACCGACAATCTGAAAGGGGAATCAATGGCGTGTTGGAATACCAAACATAGGTAGCAATAATACTTACTGTATCCCATTCCCGTTAAGTCAGGCTCAGACTCCAAAACAGCCTGTGCGCCACGTTTCAACACCTGCTTCAACACAACAGGATCCACTACGAATGAAAATAGTCAAATTGGCCCTGTACAGCATTACACCGTCGCGTATCGACGTACCGTAAAGTTTACGGCTACCAACTACAACCTCGGCCGTTTCTTCCGGAACATCAATTGACCTCTCTTCCGAGTTCGGTTCCTCAACGCTTCAGGAGTCGAACCAATGATACTGTTGGTAGGCCACGAAGCCGATGCATGTGGCGCGTCAATCAACGGGATGACTTCCTCCACAGACGACGCCGATTTCGCAACGTGTGTCAAATTGAGCAGGGTGGGTGAAAGCCCGGTTAATTGAGAGAACCCATGAATGCACCAACGAACACGATTTCATGCAAAACTTGGTCGCTAAGTTTTTACGAAATTAGTCAGGATGCAAAGATTTAAGGGAGACAGGGGAAAGGGGAAACTTACTCAGTTGCAAGAGAGTTTCATCAGCGATAGCGTACATCTCCAGTGTACTAGTGCCACCCATGTTGTTGACAAGGACGACATTTTCATCAGATGGGGAGAATAGGACGAAAGCGCATTCCGGGTCATCCATGTCGAGGATGAGCTGGAGGAGTCGCTCGGTAAGTTCTGAAGATGAAGGTTGAGGGTTGACAACCCAACCCCCCTAAAAATTAAGTTATAAGTTATCAACGTTAAATCTAGTAACGCAGTTGTAATATTTACTAACAGATGAGGCCTAAGCCAATTTCCACTGTTTTAGGGGGTATAACGGAGTATTCGGAGCGTCCTGGTACGTGGCAATGGTCGAGTGTGCAAGCTATTGAAGCGATGGCTCCAGTGATAGCTTGGCCAAGTTTGAGGACAGCATCGAAAGACCAGTCGGCTTCTGACGCAGTGCCGATAATTTTTGAAACTTGAAAAAACCAAAAAAAAAAAAAACCGTCGGAACGATGTGGCTCAGAATGAAATATGTTGACACACCGAGGATTGTGCCCGCCAACGCACGTCTACCGACAAGTGTACCCTTCGATCTGGCCAGTGACATTGTCGCAAACGGGAAGAATATCCACGTTCTCGATCCCATCCGCCCGCGCCTGCAGACACGCAAGACCGAAATGCAGGTTATCGCCCGTATCTGCGGCTCGATAGTAAGCTCAAAACATCACATACACAAGGCAAAAACGCAACAGTTCGTGATGATCAAAATCGTCCCCTTCTTGCTCGGCAACGCCTTCATCGCCCCATACACCTGACGCGCACTAGGGCTAGCGAACACATCCCCACACACGCTCGCGGAGAGTAGACCGCGACCGACGAAACCCGTCGATCCAGGTTCGTGACCGGAACCGCCACCGCAGATTAACGTGACCTTGGTATCGTCGTGGTCGGCGTTTATCACGGTCTTGATGGTGGGAATGACAGAGAGGTTGGGTTGGGTGTTGGCGAGACCGGTCAGAGATCGTAGAACGAGAGTCGAGTGGTCGGAGAAGAAGTGGCAGTCGCCCATGTTTGGCAGAAAAGTGTGTGGTCAGGTGTGTGCGCGGACTCTTGGTGGATCTTTAAGCAACATAAAGGCGGAACGGGCAACCATGCAGGAGAGCGGGTGAGGAGTTTTGCGTGGTTGGGGGAGAGCTGATGGTCCGAAACGACGAATAGGACCCATATACATATTCTCGGCTTTGGTATCCAAAATGGGAAAAAGCGTGTTCATCTCGATGTCTTTGAGCAACTTCAAGAGGCGAGTCTATATGTTAAGGTGCATTTCCTACGGTAACAACTGGCGAAAAAAGTCAGCAGATTGTGAGATGAGGCTCGAACGAAATGTGTTGTCCTGGCGCCATTCGGTCAACATGCCTACTTCGTGGCATCTTGCCCACTTCCATTTTTGGTCCCGACGGCGGGACTATTTAAAAGTAAAAGAAGGTTGGATCAACTTGAACTGGCAATATCGATATCTTCCTCGATTCAACTTGCTCTGTGGCCTGTTCGATTTTGCACCAATGGAATACAGTCAAAAGCGGTGTCGATGGTAGTGTACAGTACCCCCAGCCACCTCCCGAACAAGCCGCGTTTCGTGTCCTCCCGAAAGCCGTCGCTCAGCCCGTCGGCCAACGGGCTGGTAGACGGCGAGGAAGGCCTTGGAATTAGTACGTTTCTATCTTGTCTTTTCCTGGGGCTAACGATCTTGCTTTACAGGCGACGCGCCGTCTGCCCCGAACCCGCATCCGCACCTTAGGCATCTTGGCGAGTTTCTTACTTTTCGTTTCCCTGGCGCTAACAACCGTTGGAGATATGTACCCGGCAAAATTTTCTTCGTTGGATGCCTTCCCCTGGCTTTTGAGCGTCCACATTGACGTCGCTGGGGTTCTGGGCGCTAGCCCCGGCTATTGAGCGTCAGCATCGACGTCTGCCAGGGCTGTGGGTTGATGAAGCCGCGTTTTTTGAGTTTGGGCTGCGCCCGCGTTTCGAAGGCGCCTTTGTCCACGCGTTCTATCCGCCCCCCCCCTCCTTCCCACCTTTCCTTGTCCCGCCTACCCTCTTTCTTTGTCGTGGACTAGCAATCCAAAAATAAATAAAATTATACAACAATAGCCCTCAGCACTGCTGTGGTGGGACTATTCTGAGGGGGGGTCAAAATGTCAGGCACATTGTTTGAATTTTGACCAACGCAAAATCTCGCAAAATAGTCGCCAAAATATCACGTGAATTTCTTTATAAGGTAATTCACGTGACATTTTGACGATCATTTTGCCTTCATCAAAATTCAAACAACCTGACCCATATTTTGACCCCCCCTCAGAATAGTCCCACAACAGCAGTGCAGCATTGATTTACGGCGAAGCTAGGCTAAAAAAAGGTGCCAACCCTAACCCTACCGCGAGATTTCGCGAGATCAGGCCAAATTGATTCAAACTCACACGCCTTATCGATCGCGCCCATCCCCCGATGACCTCTGCTGCACTCTCTGCCCATATTACCGGGTGGTGGCGCTGCCTTCACCCTAAATCTTGCCACAACCCTAATCCACTCGCATCTAAGCAGCTGGAGGATATCTACATCTTTTCAACGTGAGTTTGGTTAATCGATAAGAAACCACGCTGAGTCCCCGAAATAGCCAGAGCTCGGGATGGAAAATTCATTGCCGCCGACACAACTGCTCACCGTCAGACCCGTGTAACCAGGGCCAAGATCACCGCAAAGCAACGCGGAGGGAAATCATCCGGTACGGCGCCCAGCTCGCCGCCACCTGCTCGGGCAAGGGAACGAGCGAAAAGTTCCGCGACTTGTTTTCAGAGTGCTGGAAAGAGGTTTTCTCAGGCGAAACTCCAGAGTTTGATCACAAAGGAGCACCTAAAGACCATTCAGAGGATAGCAGGTTTTTCGACCCCGTTCCAGCGGCGGCGCCTTCTTCCGGGGATCCTTCCGCCAGTGCTTCGGGTCTATCTGGGCCCCAGCCGCAGGAATTCTCATCAGGTTTGCAACCGCTGACGCCTTCTTTCGCTGCCCCTCCTTCATCGCCATCGCCCAGGGCATCCACATCAGCGTTGCAACCGCTGACGCCTTCTTTCGCTGCCCCTCCTTCATCACCATCGCCCAGGGCATCCACATCAGCGTTGCAACTGCAGACCTCTCCGTTTGTCATCCCTCCTTCATCGCCTGCACCTGCAGCTTCGCCTCTGCGCTCAGAGACCCCTGAAGGGGATGAATTGGTACAATACCTCCGATATTACGACTACCCTGTCGAGCTTAAACCGAGCTTTTCCACCATTTTGGGAGGCCTTATCCCAGATTTTGTAGATACCAACCCCAGCAGTCCAATCCGCGTCGTAATCGTTGAGAATCCCGAACAACAAATCCCCGACAGCGGCGAAAAGCCCAAATCATTCATAACCGCAGCGGTAATCGACGCGCCTTACTTTGGAAGAATATCTGCCATATTTCCAAAATGCATTGCCAAAAATGAAGAGTGTCAAGCCGTACGGGGATCAGTTGCATGTTACATATCGACATGGGTGAGTTTATATTCAAATGATAAGTTTTATCGTGTTAATTTGCCCGCAAGCTCTTTCTGGCGATCGAGATGATGGAGAAACCAACCCGTTTTTCTGTAACGCTGTTGGATTGGGATGATTTCCTCCAAATCCTGCTTATGCGTAAGGGGTGGCGATGGGATATGCTATGGAGGAGCACGGATCTCATCCTTGGGGGTTTAAATTTGGGATGCGATTACTTGTGCGTCATCCATAACGAGATTAATTACAATTCTTACCATAATCATTCCAGAAACCCGGAGTTGCCGTTTAAGATGAAGCCGGGGGATTCGAAAATTTACCTGGAATCCATGTCCACCCTAGGCCAACACGTCTCAATCTGGCCCGCTCCCTCAGAGTACATCGTCACTGCGCAAAAGCTCGAAACGCAGAGAATCCTGCAGTACTCCGCCACCTCGTTGGATCTACAACACCCGTTGGTTATTCCTTTGGAGCCCCAGGACTTGAAATCCATCGTCGACTCGATCTTGAGCGGCGAGAGGGAAGGGGTGGTTAAGCGGGAATACAGCGGGTTCTTGAAGCATGTGATCACGAAGTATACCAAGAATTCCGAGGAAATACTCCAAAAATCCTTGGAGGAAGACCAGCGATACCAGAACGACGGATTATTCCCCCGGACTACGTGGTTCCTCCAACCCTTCCTACCGCACCTCATTCGTCTAGGAGAGTTGCGGACCTACATCGTCGACGGCGCCATTTTCTACACTGTGTCAACCACCCCAGTGGACTTTGACCCCACGCTTACTCAATATGTTGCTGCTGAAATTATTCGACCGTTAGAAACATTTCGGTTAGTTGGTTATCTGCCAGAAAGTCTCGTTTTTTCTTCTCCTTCTTTGCAGCTATGATCCCAACCAACCAACCGACCTCGATGTCACCGGTTGGCTGACTCTCGATGGAGATGCAAACGTCGACCCTCGTGCGTTTGGAAAAACATTATCGTTCCACAAATTCGTTCTTCAGATGCTCGGAAAGTTAATCCTTGCAGAGGAGCGTTGTTCCGGAAGATTCTCGGCGCTGAGAATATTTTGTCGAATGGATGTATCTGTCTTCCGCGATTGCTCTGGCGACGTCGACTTGGACTCGGATTCGGGGTTTAAGTATGTGGTTAATGAAGTGGATCGGACCCTCAACGCATGCCTGTACTACGCATCGAGCAAGCCTAGCGGAGCGGCCGACATGATGTTTGTGCATCTGAGCAAAATCTTGCTCTCCGCAGTGCAGAAAAAGCTTTTATTGAACCCGCCCCCACCCCCGCCCATTCGCCGGGCTCCTGTTTAGGCGGTGTGTAGAATCTTTTTCTTGCAGGGGCTTTGTTTTTTTTCGCTGTTATTATACACATCATTTTGTACTTTGAATTGTCGTTATCCCCCCCGACTGTCGGACGTTGAGAGATCCCACGAGACTTTGAGAGATCCTGCGTGACTATAGGGGAATTCCTTGCAAGTTAGTATATATTATAATATATAATAATAACGATATATTCGTACATGGTATTATTGTAATACCTCTAAAATATGAGAGAATGAGAGTAAGATTGAAGCTTTCCTAATTTGGTAGTCCCGCCATCAAATGCGCCAAGAACGATGAGTGCATATCTCATGAATGCGACCACCAATCTCTTAGATTTTTTGGAGGTATACTATTGTATACTATATCTACATATACGAACAAAAAAAACTGTAAAATTTTTGAATGAGGACATAAGTTTTAACTTTAAAACGACATATATAATTTTGATGTTGCTCTAGCTGCAGCGAATGAGGAATTGTTGGAGATGATCACGCATGGCGTGGAAAAGATCATCAATACTACAGACGAGTGAATATCTCCTTTTGTTCTTTGGTGTTTTCCGAGTTTAATTCTTCTAAATTAAAGGAGTTTGGTCATCGACGAAGATATCGACGCTATCATTGCCCGTGGTGAAGAAAGGACGATATCATTGAACAGCAATACAAGGGGCTCAACCTTGAGGATCTCAACAACTTCAAGTCGGATGCGTCTGCGCAGCAATGGGAAGGTAAAGAGTCAAGACTTCAGGCCGGGGGTACGTATATGACTCTTTTCTTTCTATTTTGTTCTCGCCTTATTATTATTCCAGAAAAAAACACTCAACTTCAACCTCCTCTCGTTATTGAAACGTGAACGCAAATCAAATTATTCAGCGGATAATTACTTCAAGGATACCTTGCGTGCGGGACCCTCGAAAATGGATAAGGCGCCGAAGCAAATTGCCATGTGAGTTTTTCTTTTGAATTGGTCTTTCTACTGTTGACGTGTCGCATGCTGATGACGTCAATAATATTTATAGCCAGAACTTCCAATTCTTCCCTCCGGAGTTGGCGGAATTACAGGAGAGGACCGTACATAAGGTTCGTTTCCTTTCTTAGCTCTTGCATGTGTGAATTGTGAGTATATATAACTTACATGTGCAATTCTAGCGGCTGAACGGGATCAACGCATCAATGAGAGAGCCCCAAAGACTGGAAGATACGCCTGAGAAGCTCGAAGAGGAGAGAGTGAAGGCTCAGGAGTTGATTGACACGGGTGAGTTAGCCGCACTCGGGCTTGGATTCTTTGGTTTGCGTTGCAAAATTCTGATTTATTCGTTCTTTTGCAGCCGAACCACTCGAAGATGAGGACCTGGACTTGAAGGAAGATTATATCAAGAAGGGTTTCCCTGAATGGAGTCGACAATGTTGGAAAACGGGGCGGGGACGCGAGGACGGCGGGACAACGAGCATATATTGGTGGTGGTACAGGGTCAAGAAGCGTCTATAGGAAGGAAAAAATGGGGGCGCCAAAGAAGCCCCCAATGTATCTACACGTACAAACAGCGGGTGGCGCGCACCGAGTTGGCTACAACAACATGAAATGTCAACAGACGAGATTTCCAGCAGCTTATCCGGGGCATGGAGACACATGGCTGGTGTGTTTTCAATTTCTCTTTTTTTCCTTCTGTTTTTGTGCTCGTTCTGAGATATGGATGAAGGGACGCCGATGCGGAAACGTTGGCCAGCGAGATTCAGGATAAGACTCCCGAGGATGTCGAGAAGTATCTGAAAGTGCTCAACAAGAAATGCAAGATGTATTTCTCACGACGAAAAACTTGAAGGCGACTTCAAGAAACGCTTCGATGTGTTCAGCCGCATTTGATCAAGCATTCGAACGTTTCAACGTTACTTATTGAGAGAAAGCTTGGAGAATTTGGAAAGGAAAAGGAAAGGAGACGTCCACGCGGAACAAAACCCCGGAATCCGAGTCGGTCCCGGGGAGCGATGATCGGTGGGGTGATCCGAATCGTTCAATTAACTCAAATTAACTCGGACGATGTAATTCGGAAAGCTTCGCAGCTGTGCTGGAGGAGTGGGGCCGAGCGGGGTAGGTGGGATCCAGAGACGGAAAAGGGAAATCGCGTACTCCTTCCAGGACTTGGAAGATGGTAAGTACGCCACTGACACGATCCACGATAAAATTACCTGACGCCAAGTCGGGCCTGACACAGTTGACACTAAACTGCCATCCGAGTCCGCTCCCCACCCCAAACAGCAAAGGTAGCTTTATCAGAGCATCCTCAGAAATTCCCTCTAAATTACGGCACCACCCCGGCTCTTTTACACGCTTCTAGCGTCGGGGTGGAGCGAGCGATAAATACATAGAGATAATAGAAGGCGAATTGGGGCTTTGGTTTGGGTTTGTGTGAATCGGGCGTGGGGGGTTGGAGATAGGCAATTGCGAGGCTTGGGAGGGAGAGAAGTGTTTGTGGGCTGCAACGTCGACTGTGGTTCAACGTTCAACGTTCAACGATCATCCAGCATCAAAGCTTGCGCAGAAGCAAGATGGTGGTGGTGGTAACGGTACTAGCCCAGTTTGATGACGCTAGCTGTTCGGGCCTCGAGGCAAATCCCATCAATTGAACCAGCTACCCTGAATGTCGATGAAGGGTTGATGTTCTTATTTGCTTTTGATCCCTTTTTGACGTACAACAGTCACGTTGGGCAATGCAAGTAAATGAGTGGCGAGTTCGTTCCTTGTTTTTCTTTTACTCGATCCCCCTCCCCCGTCCCCGCCTGTGCGTGCGCGTTGGTGCTCCTCGACCTCGACTTCGAGTCGCTCGGTATTGGCGGTGACGCCTCCGCTCCTTTCTTATCCAGTGACGCTCTTTACCCAACTTCCACCCTTCCTTTATGGAATAAACCAACTCGGCCACCGACACAGACACCGACGGCCCTCGCACACCGCACTGTACTACAGTGCATCCCACTCATTCAATTTATAATAATCACGAACGGAAGCACAAGTCGAACCTCTATCACCACCGTTCGCCCTTTGTTTTTTCTACCAGAGTAGAAGAGTACTGACGCCCTTTGACAGCCGCAGTACCGGGTTCAGTATCACGGAACCCCTGGCCTTCTCAAAATCCAAAAGCCCCGCACCACCCACTCTCAGCCCTCGGTGCGAAAGGGTATCACGACCGTCGGAACCCCCCGACGACACCCAAGTTACATCACGAACGAGGGGGATCCTAAGAACTCATCTTACCATCCAAGAACTCTGTCTATTCATCATCCAAGGACTCCATCTCATCATTCAAGAACTCCATCATCCATCCGTCATCCAAACACTCCATCTCATCTCATCCAAGAACTTTTTTTGTTTTTTTTTTGTTTTGTTTTGATTCCGCCCCTCGGGACCTGCCCAGTGCCCAGGCACCAAAACATTTGATATTGAAAAAGGTCGACCTCCGCGTGTGCGAATGTTACTTGTTCAGCCCCCTGTCTTTGGTCCTGGTACTGGTCCACGACTCGGAGTTGGAGTTCCTTTGTGTTTCGACTACGCGGATTTTGACGCGGATTCTGAAGTTGGGTATCGGTTTCAGCACCAACACCAGCGAAACCCCCAGTGTGAACGCGAGCGGTACTTTAACGAGGACAACGGAATCCGGGGTGGGAAAACGCCTGTTATAGTGTCGGCTACGATGTCGGTTGTTGATTTTGGAGGTGGAACTGGTGGTGGGTGTTTAGGGTTTGGACCTGGGTTTGGAGGCGGAGCAGCAGCAGCGACAACACCAGACTATACGGGGTGTGGTACTCTCGGACTCGGATTGGGGAGACGAGGATCGTTACCACTCGCTGCTGAATTCGGCGTGTCGTCGACTGGTACGGGTACGGCTATGGGTATGGGTACGGCACCGTCTAGCCCCCTCGCGTCGTCCTTTTTCCCGAGAGAGCGCGGACGCACAGAAGATGAACATCAACATGAACACAAGCACCAACAGCACACAAATCTCACTTCAACACGGAGGCAGAGCACACCACTAGCGCTCTTCGCGCGGATTAAGAAGCAGCTGTCAGGTACGAGCATGGACGCGGGTGAGAGGCGGGCGTCGAGTGATGGGTATATTAGTGGGTGGAAGGAGAATAGGAGAGGCGAGAAGGAGAAGGAGAGGAGGGGG
>Ga0307517_10013593_pt1 | contig 11032 bp, 4 predicted proteins | sample 23_EM_MG_FD_194515 | JGI IMG/M metagenome (GOLD analysis project Ga0307517, IMG submission 194515) | Populus trichocarpa ectomycorrhiza microbial communities from riparian zone in the Pacific Northwest, United States - 23_EM | ecosystem: Host-associated > Plants > Roots > Unclassified | place... | reverse complement strand
GGTAAACAAAAGGTATTTGATAAGAAGGCAAGATGCTGTGAATGGCATTTCACTGTCATTCAAACGTGGTTGAGAGGGGAAAAAAAGAGCTAAATTGGATGGATTAGAGGCAATATCTGCGGTGGCCATTGCTATCTTGTACTGTCCCCTGGATGGTGGCACCAAAATGCTATATATCCATGATAATAAGACTGAGAGCAACATTGATAGACACCCACTAGCTCTTAATGGAAGGAGCAGAGATAAAGAAGAAAACTGATGATCAGCAAGAAATCTCACGTCTTTTAGTTGCCAGGCTACTTGCTTGTATATCTGCTATCACATGATTTCCGCCAAGACTCGGTGGAGAAGAAACACCACCTTTTTTCCCATTATTCATACTGTACTGTTTCTCTACTTTTCTGTATATGAAGTCTCAGCAGAAAGCATCATGGAAGACAATACCTCGGCCCACTTCATATTTTCTAGAAAAGAAAAACTCAACAGAAAGCATCATGGCATGCATACCATTGAAATTCCGTGGAATAAATTTTAGAGTAAATTTTAATTTCTCCTCATAGGAATGTCTCAATTTTATACTAGAAAATATGTGTAAATTTTATTTTTTCTCCTAGGATTTATGATGAAATATCTCGATATAACTCAAAATATTCTGAAAGAAAACAAAATAAAACAAAACAAAATAGACAGACTCATTTAAATCTTTATATTCATTTAACATTTAGTATTGACAAATTAAGAAAAAGGGATGATATTGTTATCGGTGAATGAAAATTGAAGTTGGTAGGGCATGGAGATTACTTGAGAAACAACTAACTCAAGTTTTAGATATCATTTTTTTTTCCTGAAAAAACAACTTTTTTATTGATTTTTTTTATCTTAATTCAATTATTTCTTTAGTTTATAATATATTTTTAGATGATAATGAGATATTTTTTAAATTTTAAGAATAAAATTTAAATTTATGATCCCTTGTTGCTACAAACAGAAATGGACAAAATAAATTCAGGGAAGCTGAAACTACTTATTATCACAACCAAGGAGATTGAATTATACAAACCAAACTTTCGAGATGAATTTAAGACACCATCTAAAGCATACTAACATTTACCCTAAATTTTTAGAGTTAAATATAATTTAGTCCTTATAGTTTATAAAAAAAATTAATTTCTCCTTGTAGTATCAACAATAATTAAATAATCATTTAACCATGCTTAATTTAAATGTATGTTTTTTGAAAAAAAAGCTTTCTTTTCTCATCAACTTTCCATCCAATCTAATTTTTTTTACCTTTTCTATTTATTAAAATAAAAAAAATAATTAAAAAATTAAATGCATGGAGAAAATTAAACTAAATGATTTTTTTTTCTTTTCATATAGACTAATTTAATTATTTTTGCTAAATTACAAAGGTCAAGTTATAAATAACTCAAGTTTTTATTATTGAAAATTATTCATGAGATGGAAAAATAATAATATTTTGGAACTTGAGGTTGGTTTTTCTTCTATTTAACATCTTTTTTTTTTCTTCACCACTTTGGGTTCTAATTCAACAAGCCCTTTTTCTTGACTCTTTTTTTTTATTATTTTGTTTGGATTACCAAAAAAGAGGTACGAACCCTATCACCATTTTTGTATACATGATATAGAATAAAAACAGATAATAATACATGTAGACTGAAGGGTAAATATGTTAAGTATTTGGAACAAAAGCCTCGAATTTAATTATTTTATTAATCAAGGATGATTTGTTTTAATCGTTATACACTTGTGTTCTTATAAATAATGGAATAAGACAACACTAATCCTTCCAAACATTAAAACAATATTTTTAAAAAAATATCAGAACAATATTATTATCTAATTCCACATGCATCAATATAAAGTTGATGTATCACGCATTATATATATTTGTTTAAAAATCCATGATTAAAAAAGTTAGAGATAAGATAATAATCTAGCATACTTAAACTTAGTAGAATATCAAGCTCAAATAATATAAATTTAATTTACTTCCATATCCAATATCCTTAAGTTTAGTCATGTATTGAGACCAAGTTTATACGAGTCTGGTGAGATGTTAGACCCAATACTATTGGGTTCAATTACTCGCTAAGCTCAATTCCATGTGAGTTTGATGAGGTGTCAAACCCAATATCCTTAGGTTCAACTACAAATTAATTCCAATAACATGTGGGTCTAGTGAGGTGCCAAATCCAACATTTTTAACTTTAACTATGTGCTGAGCCCCAATATATGTGGGTCTGGCAAAATACCAGACTTAACACTTTTCGGTTTAGTTGCGTGTTAAGCCCAAGTATATGTGGGTTTGATAAAATGCTAGACTTAACACATTTGAATTCAGCTGCATGCCGAGCCCAATTACATGTGGGTCAACATTCTTGAGTTCAATTACATGTTGAGCCCTGCATGTGAGTTTGGAGAAATATTAGACACAACATCATTGAGTTTGGAATTTTTTCCAGCTCCAAATACATATGGTGTTGATAATATTTTTAAGCCCCATCTTGGGTCATGAAGATTTGTTTTTTTTATATATATGTTTTTTAACATAAAATATTAAAAGTAAAAAATGATCATCTCTCTACATGTTTAGATACATAAAATTCTTCTAATATCCTACCGTATTTCCATCAACATTAATATTATGTAAGAAATATATATCTCTCATTAATGTTATGTAAAAAATATTTATATTATTACTGCTAATAGAAGGAGATGATATTCCAACACCTTTATTCAAGTAACATGACAAAGTTCAGAGACTATAGATATACCTTCTGAATCATCCAGGTAAATAATTCATATTTTTTCCTATTCTCTAAGCACTCATACGCTTATTTTCAAAGTATTTATTATACACAATTAAGAACAAATATTTTTATTCTTGAAATTAAAAAAAATCATTCTCTCATTTATTGCAATCCCTTATTAAAAGTTGCTGATTTTATTATTGAAGGATCTCTAAATCACAAAAAAAAAATTGTTTTACAGGTATCAGGTTTTTTATCACCTATTATCAATTTCATGAATTCTAAATAAAGAAATATTAACATTAACATATAATCATTCTCTAGCTAAGTATTAAAAAAAAAACTTTCATATTAGATTTTAAAACATTGCACGTGAAGAAAAAATCTACTTGATTGATTGATTTATGATTTTTACATTCAATTATAGAATCCAATGAAAGATAAGTATTATAAATGTTTTCCTTGCCGGATTAATTTGACAGAAGGAGAGAAAAAAATGAGATGTTATTTCATAAGAAACAAAAAATTATAATTATAATCATAAACACTTAAATTATGGGACTAAGAAGGCTCATTGATTGGTTATACTGTTCGTAAACAATAATACATTGGAAGTTTAGGTTGAACTTGCTAGTAATTATGAACTCGTTTTTCTTTCCTTCACCACTTTGGGCTCAAATTCAACGAGCCTTTTTTCTTGACTTTTTATTTTTTCCCAAAATTTACAAAAGAGAGGTACGAAGCCTATCAGCATTTACGTGTGTGATATAGAACAAAAACAGATAATAAATATGTCAATTCAACGATTAGACCGAACGAAAAATGTGTGGAGCCTTTGGAAAAGAAAACCTCAAATTCAATGGTTTTGTTAGTCAAGGATAAGCTGTTCTGTCATATAACTAATGGATTAAAAGAAAACCCTAATTCTTCTAAACACAGAAAAAAATAATTTTTTTTTAAATATCAAAACAATATTATTAACTTATTATTAAGCAAAAACTATATATTGTCTATGACATAAAGTTGTCTGCTAGCTCTAAATCACTATAATTATACGAAAAAATAAATTTTCAATACAAAATTAAGCAATAATAGTGGATGGCATGCCTTATAAAGACATTTTTGCTTCTAAAATATCGGGTTTATTATTTCTCGTTCTTAGTTTTTCCCAAATGTTGGTTTCGCAACAAGAGAGCATTCAAAGACCAATATCATCATGAAATTCGGGAGAAAATTTGACAATAAGGGCTTGTAAAGACATTTTTGCAATCATGGGACTAATATAGGCCCATTAATTGGTCCTACTGCTCTTTTTTTTTTTCCTTGTAAATAACATGGATCAAGATTACTGAGCTAGCAAAGTGAGAAGATAGAGAGAATAAAAGTTGCTAGAAAAAAAAATTGAGAAGAATAGATTAGGAACAAATTATAACTTTTAAAACCCGGAATTAACTTAATTGCTGATAGTGCCAGATACTTTTGTGATCTATTTTTTTATTTTTTTTTATTTTTTGGTTGTGAAATAACATCAATCATGATTATAGAGTTACCTCTGTCGATGGTTAGCTCAAACTTCACAGCTGGATATGGAAATCAAACTGTCGGCATCATAATAAGCTTGAATCAACTCTGATCATGATACTAATAATTGAGTCAAAGCTTATCTTTATCCACCATGACGATTTTGAAGAAATATATCGCTCACTGACTTTGAACTCGCAATATGACAATATATCCAATAAAACAAGACGTAGAGGATAGATCTTTTCTTGATCTTTATTCTCACATTCAAAGAATTGTTTTTCTTGATCTTCACAAATATTATATTTAATTATACACACACATATTTTCTTTTTGTTTGAATGTGTATCCTCGATAACATATGATATGAGGAGTGCTTTTTACGCATAGTATTTTGACCATAAGAGAACAAAAGGAGAAATGGTTAGGTATGCAATGCCTATGGAGCCATAACTTCTCTCCACAAAAATACAGAACAAGAATTATGCTAATTACCTAACATGGGTTTAAATATGACTCACCTGCATGCATGAATTCAGTCCCTGAAGAGGAGATTCTCTCGATCCTATATGAAGTGCCCAGATGAGCTAATAATATAGGTGTGGTAGTGATCATGATGGGGAAGACAGGCACATGAAGAACTAACTCGCTGAAGCCAACACAATCTATAGTAGGTAAGAGTCATAACTCCAGCAAGAAATGTCTCTCTCACTCTGTGTGCATGAGTTAGTAATGCACGTGCCCTGCTTCTCCATCTTGCTCACACACACCTTCTCTTCACTTGATATCGCTGATATAGCTCTAGCTAGAAACTCAGCCTAGCTAGCTCCTCTCTCACATAAGAAAATGAGTGAGAAAGAAAGGGGGTGGGAGAGGTGGAGTGGAGTTTTCTTAAAATGGTGAATTTGGGACACCTATCTGCAATTTTCAGTACGCGGTGTCCACTAATTTATAACAGGAGGTAAATGAATGTGTGTTCCAAGGTGGTTGTGAGGCAAGAAATGAAAAGGCTTAGTTGGATGTGGGACCTAGTGAGTTTGCAAAGCAATTTACCTCGAAGCACAGCTTGTCACAACAATCATGAATAGCATTGGACCACAGCATCACTAACGCAAAATAGATTTACTTCTATGCCCTAGCTATGGCTTGCAATTCTTAATTCAAGACAACTAAAAAGATTAATCCCATTATTTTGTTGGTGGCACCTGAACAATAGTTCGAAGTGCATTTCAAAATGGCATGTCACTATTGTTTATTCAAATGTTCTAATCTTAAGTTTATACTTTATTTGGTCTCCAAGGCAAGAAAGCCACAATAGTTAAACAAATTTAACAATAGATATTATCAATTCATTAGCTTTAGATCCCATACTCATTAGGAGTCCAATGTGAAGTGCTCACATGCTTAGCAATTTTAAATGATTCAACTTTTTATGTATTGATAAATTTAGAGAGATAAATGCATCACCGTCTCTTGTCTACATAAAAAAAAAAAAAAGTGAAAATAAACATCATGTCTCACTCACCTTGTTTATCCCACTTAAAAAGTATTGAATCATCTAGAAGTTTGAATTAGATAATTAAGTTTGGATTTTCAAAAAATCATTTAAAAAACTTTATACTAAAGTTATTAAACACAGTCTAGTGATCAGATCTAAAATCAGGTGTAATAATTTATCTAGCAACAATAACTATTTATGCATGATATGCCTGCACTTAATTAGTGAGATTTAAGAGAGATTAAGAAAGTAAAACTTCTAGGTCAATCTCCATCTATAATAAAAAGAAAAGAAAACCTTATATGTTAGTAGTGATGTGCATTAATATTCTAGTTCACTATAATAATTGTATTGAAGGAAAGCTAAATTTTTGCCGATATTATTGCTATTTGTTATGTAAATTAATTGTTGTGGATTCACATTATTGTAGATATGATAAGAATATGAATTGATATGCCAAGATTGTAGAGTAAGATTTTTAGTATCCTTTCTATTTAAAACTTGTATTATGTACATGTAATTAATTATGATAGTAACAGATTAAGAATCTTCATGGTATTAGAGTAGGTTCTTATTGTTTTATTTTTTGTGGATAGTAACAGATTAAGAATCTTCATGGTATTAGAGTAGGTTCTTATTGTTTTATTTTTTGTTTAAGATTATTATGACAGAAACTTCTAAATCTGATAGTGTTGATGCTGGAAACAAACCTTCTAACATTTTAGAAGGAGAACCAAATTCTAATTAGCGTCTGGGCTCTATATTGTTGAATGAACTTAACTATCTTCTTTGGTAAAGGGTTGTGATAATTGCCCTTGGTGGAAGGTCCAAACTTGGCTATGTTAATTGCCATATTAAACCTTTTGATCCTTCCTCACAAACCTATAAAGCTTGATAATGCAAATATTTAGCCATTCAGAATCTTTTTTTGATCTCTAGAGGCTATGAAAGAAATGTATGGAAATTAGAACAATATGACTCATGTTTCTTAAATAAAAAAGATCTTACTAACCTTCATCAAAATAACAAGACTTGTGTGCAATTGCTTGGAATACTAAAAGGTATGTGGAGTGAACTCGCATTATATCACCCTCATAGTGTTGATGTTGTAGTATTAAAGAAATAAGAGGAAGAAGACAAGATATTCCAGCTTTTATCTAGCCTTGATCCAGATTATAAAGATCTCCGCAGTCGATTTCTTATGAATCCTGATCTTCCATCTTTTGCAAGTGTATGTGCTACAATTCAAAGAGAAGAAACTCGCAAGAAAGTCATGAATCTAGAGCAAAAAACCACTATGTTAGAGACCCATGCTTATGTCGTTAATAGATAAATAAGGAAAGATAAGACTTATCGAGGGAAATGACAAGATTTGAAGTGTCGGCACTGTCATAATCTTGGTCATTTAATTGGGCGATGCTAGACCCTTCATCTGGAGTTGAAACCTAAGTTTGAAAAAAAGAAAGGACTTCAAAAAGGCTATGAACATAGAGCTCATGTCGCTGCTCACTCCATTGATTCTTCTTTTAGTGATGTGGTAAATTTTTCTACCAATCTAACTGTCTTTTTTTAATGATTTTGTTGCATGTCTTCAGAAGAAGGGTGATCATGTTTTGTCAATTTTTGAAAATTATGATTCCACAACTCTTTTTGGTAAGATTGTTTGTTTCTTGAAAAACTGTACTCATCTATCATAAAAACATATAAAAGGTATTTTGACTGCATTTAAAACTGCTTTAGTTGCTAGTATTGAGCATAGTTTTTGGGTCGGTGATTTGGGTGCTACTAATCATATAACAAACAAAGTGACAAGTTTATATAATTTTGAAAAACATTTCTATTCCAACTTATGTATCTATTGCAAATATAAAACATGTTTTTGTTAAGAGTAAAATAAAGATTAAATTGTTTTCTGAAAATGTAGAATCTTAGGTTCTATATGTTCTTTATTTTCCTTTCCAATTGCTTTCCATTGGAAAACTCACTCAAACTTTAAGTTGTCTAGTTATATTTGATTCACACCGGGTTATTTTTCAGGACCTCATCACCAAGAAGATGATTGGAGAAGGGTTTTTTTTTCAATGACTTCATTATTTTTCAAGCAATCCTCGGAGAAATAAGTTTATTCAAGTTTCTGGTTTTTTTCTATTTTTGTCAGGATCAAGTTTTATGGCATCAACATTTAGCAAATCCCTCTGAAATTTTTCTCACCAAATTAATGTCTAATTTGGATACAAAAATCATCACTTGTGATTCATGTCATTTATCTAAATTTACTAGACTACCATTTATGTTTTTTTTTTCTAGAGCTAATGAGATGTTTAAACTTGTACATTCTAATGTTTGGGGACTACTATTGAATCATTTAATGGTTTTAAGTATTTTTTTACTTTCATTGATGATTTCTCTCGTGTTACTTAACTATATCTTTTAAAAATCAAGAGTGAGGTTGTTGAAGTTTTAAAAAACTTTCATATACTGGTCATGAATCAATTTTCTATGAAAAATGAAATCCTTCAATCTAACAATGGCACTGAATACATGTCTATTTGTGTTGGTACACTTTAACAAAATAGGGTATCTGAACATAAAAAATAGAGATCTATTGGAGAAAACTCGAGCCTTGATGATACAAATGCATGTTCCTAGGTCTTTTGGTCTCAAGGGGTGTTATTTGTTGTATATATTATTAATCGGCTATCAAACCAAGTGTTGCTTTTAAATCCCCTCTTGATGTTTTACAGAGACAATCACTTGACTTATCTCATTTAAGAGTATTTAGTTGCACTTATTTTGTGCATGTATAAACTTTAAATTATTATAAGCTTGATCTAAAGGTTGTAAGTATATTTTCTTAGAATATTCATCAGTCAAGAAGGGATATATATGTTATCATCCTTATTCTAAAAAATCTTTTGTATTAAGAGATGTTTGGTTTGAAGAAGCCACTTCATACTATGATAACTTAAGTCAGCAGGCATCCTTCAAATATTTCTTTCCTCTACCATGTCTAGCTACTACAGACGTAGCTTCTCCCTCAGCTTTACCTCCTATTGCTAGCAATGCCCCTTCATCAACTGCATATATATCTACTGGCGAAGGGACCTTTTGTCTTATTATTGTCGATGGTAGTCATGGACATACTAAATTTGATGTCAGCAATACTTCTAGTAGCAATATTTCTACATCAACTACAGACGTATTTTCTAGCTCAAGGGTTGTCAGTCCTATTATAGTTGATTATGAGCGTAATATTTTTATGGACATTTTGAATCTGATGCTCATGTTATTCCTCTACCACAACCTTATAAGAATCCAGTTTGTAATCGTGCTCCTTCAATTAAGATGTTTTTCTTACTATTATTCCTAGTGTTTATACAACCAAACATCTTATCTCTACTTCCCTTATATATCATCACCTCTCATATGCTTATAATGTTATTCCTAGTGTTTACGGGCCATGAAATTTCAGGAATCTAATTCTCAAGATGTACAAAAACATGTTATAAATGATGAGCTTCTAGCTCTTGCTTAGAATCAAACCCAGAATATTGCAAACTTCCCAAAGGAAAACAGGTTGTTGGCAGTCAGTAGGTATATAAAACAAAGTTTAATTCAGATGAATCTACTAACAGACACAAGCTGCATCTTATGCCTTAGGGATTTACTTAGACTTTTTGAGTAAACTACAAGGAAACCTTTGCTCTTGTTGCTAAACTGAACATTGTCTGTGTTATATTATCAATTATTGTGAACAATGAGTGGTTAATGTGTCAAATGGATATAAAAAATGCCTTCTTGCATAAGAATCTTGAGAAAGAGGTCTACATGAAATTACCCCCTAGTCATCCTCAAAGCTTAGATCCTGTCTAAATGTGTCAGCTTCACAAATCAATTTATAGGTTAAGTGTTGTTCTTGAAGAAATTGGTTTTAAAAGGAGTAATGTCGACTCATCTTTGTTTGTTCATCTTGACCCAATGACACATTGGTGGTTCTTATTTATGTTGATGATCTTATTATTACAAGAAATAATATTGATTCCATTTCTTATCTCAAGTCCACTTTGCAACACCGATTTTCTATTAAAAATCCCGACCACTTGAAGTATTTTTTTGGAATTGAAATGATGGTTTCTCATAAAGGGTTATTCCTTAACCAACACAAATATGTTTTTGACTTACTTAAAGATGTTGAGATGATGGATGCTAAACCTGACCCTACTCCATTGGATAGTAAATTGAAGCTTGAAACAACTAATGAGCCTCTCCGGTCTATCAATCACTACCAACATTTTGTGGGTAAGCTTATTTACCTTACTATTAAATGGCTTAACATAACTTATGCAATTAGTCTTGTTAGTCAATTCATGCATGCACCTATTATTTTTCATTTGAGTATTGTCAAGCGAATCATGTGTTATCTCAAAGGTTCTATTGAATATGGAATTGTCATGCCTAATAATGTTCACATTGAAATAACTGGATACAATTATTTAGATTAAGTTACAAATTCTATTGATCACAAGTCAACCACTGGTTATTGTATGTTTGTTCATGGTAATGTTGTCTCCTGACATAGCAAAAAAACATGTTATAGTGTTAAAGTTGAATATTGTGTAATGACATCAGTTGCTTGTGAATTAATTTAGCTTAAAGTTCTTCTTTCTAAGCTGGGATTTTCAAGTAGTGTTCCTATGACTCTTGTTACAAGTGCGCATGCGGCGTGGCGGGATATCGAGGTCAAGGAATCATCACTTAATTGTTTGGTTTAGGGTCACTAAGAGACCCGAGTGGACTGATCTTATAAAAAATTTCAAGGTAAGGGACTGGTTGTGGTTAGGAAATATATTAACACCCCTAGTGCACCTTACATGAGGTAAGATGCATTGTGTGGTATGGATGTGGTTTAAAGGTGTTGATGAGTTCCTAGTCGATGGTACGTCAATGACTTAGTACAAAGTTTTATGCTTATGAACAAAACTAACATTTCGAATTTATTATGGGCTCATATGCCCATATAAATTCTTATAAGAAGAATTCATATAGATATCCTGATAGGGTTCACTTATCTTGGAAGGTGAAAGTGTTTTCCATAACTTGTATATTGTGGTGGGAAATACTTTTAATTAAAATTGGTGAATATTAAATTTTTTTTAGAATTTCTTAGTTAACTCCTAATATTTAAATATCAGCCTACATATAGCCCCAAAAATTATAATAGAATATTGACCAATAATTT